>Ga0209075_1002460_pt1 | contig 16321 bp, 14 predicted proteins | sample Stecom2011_FD_187523 | JGI IMG/M metagenome (GOLD analysis project Ga0209075, IMG submission 187523) | Agricultural soil microbial communities from Utah to study Nitrogen management - Steer compost 2011 (SPAdes) (version 2) | ecosystem: Environmental > Terrestrial > Soil > Agricultural land...
CGGAGCGGCTTCCTCTGGCTCCGCTATTTCCGGAACAACCACAGGTTCGCTTTGCGCGAAAGCGCTATGGGGATAAGCCAAAAGACAAGCCTGCGGTACAGCCAGTGCAATCAAAGCGATTGAAGATTTCATCGACGAGATTACCTACCCTTTGATCCCATGAAATATTGGCGCGGTTTCTTTCGTCACCAACTCGACTATTGCCCTATTGCACCAGATTGCGTCTCCTGCAAATCTTCTGTGACAGATTTCCGCATTCATGCGCTGGTTAAATCGTCATTGCAAAAATAGAGCCAATCTTTCATTGATGGGCACTGAACAGATGATGATAAAATCCGCAATCATCAGCGCGGATGATCTATTGATAAGGACGCTTCACCCATGAAATTTACATTTGCTGCCAGCCCTTCTTCCACGCCAGATGCAATTGCCTTTGCGGTTGGTAAGGATGCGCTGGAAACCGCAAATATACCGTTGGAGCAAGCGGACATGGTTCGCACTGCTGCCAAAGCGGCACGGTTTGAGGGTAAGTGCGGCCAGACATTCCAGACCTTTGTGACAGAGGGCGATGCAGTGATTCAGGTCATCCTGACCGGAACCGGCAAAGGGGAGCGCAGTGATTGCGAAGCCGCTGGTGGCGCGGTGATTGCAAAGCTGATCACATCGGGCGTGAAGCACCTTGCGATAAACAATAGCGGGCTGGAGCAAGAACAACTGGCCCGGCTGTTGTTCGGTGCAAAACTGCGTAGCTGGAGAATCGACAAATATCGCACCACCATGCCGGAAAACACCAAGCCGACGCTTGAGGCGATTACGATCCTCGATGCCGCGCTGGAATCATCGCAAATCTGGAAAGACCTGTCCGCCGTTGCCGACGGTGTGGCGCTGACCCGCGAACTGGTGTCGGAACCGGCCAATGTCATCTATCCCGAAAGCTTTGTTGCCCGCTGCGAAGAGCTTCAGGACATGGGCGTCGAATTTACCGTGCTCGGTCAGGAAGAAATGGAAAAGCTGGGCATGGGCGCGCTTTTGGGCGTGTCGCAAGGCTCCGCCCGCCCGCCGCGAATGCTGGCGATGCGCTGGGATGGCACCAATGGCGCACAGAAAAAACCGCTCGCGCTCGTTGGCAAAGGCGTGACATTCGATACTGGCGGCATTTCATTGAAGCCACCTGCCGGAATGGAAGACATGAAATGGGATATGGGCGGCGCAGGCGCGGTTGCAGGAACAATGAAAGCGCTCGCGGGTCGTAAAGCCAAGGCTCACGTCATCGGCGTTTGCGGCCTGGTCGAAAACATGCCCGACGGCAAAGCACAGCGTCCCGGCGACGTGGTGACGAGCATGAGCGGCCAGACGATCGAGGTTATCAACACCGATGCCGAAGGACGCCTGGTATTGTGCGATGCGCTGCACTGGACTCAGGAAACATTTGAACCGGAAGTGGTTGTCAATCTGGCGACACTAACCGGCGCTATCATCATTTCCCTGGGCCATGAACATGCCGGTTGTTTTAGCAATGACGATGACCTGTCTGACAAATTGCTGGCGGCTGGGAAAACGGCTGGCGATCCGCTTTGGCGCTTCCCGCTCACCGCCGCTTATGACAAGCAGATCAACTCACCGATTGCGGATATGAAAAATGTCGGCGGCAAAGGGGCAGGATCGATTACCGCCGCGCAATTCCTGAAACGGTTTATCAAGGACGGCGTCAAATGGGCGCATCTCGACATTGCCGGAATGGTCTGGGCAGACAAGCCCGGCCCGGTCTGGGACAAGGGGGCAACCGGCTTTGGCGTGCGTTTGCTCGACCAGTATGTCGCGGACAATTTTGAGAAATAAGCCAGTTCGAAAGGCCATTTGACCGGTGCAGGTCGATTTCTATCACTTGACCCGCGATCCAGCGGATAAACTGGTGCCGGTGCTGGCCCAGAAAACGCTGGATAGCGGGCAAAGGATGTTACTTGTCTCCGCGTTTGAGGAGCAGCAGGAAAAGCTGAGCACCGCGCTTTGGGACGCCGGTCCGACCAGCTTTCTGGCGCATGAGATAGCAGGGAAGGGGCGCGATGACATACAGCCGATCCTGATTTCCGCCACATGCGATGCCCCGAACGGAGCGCGCTATATCGCTCTTGCCGATGGCGAGTGGCGGGATGATGCTCTGGGTTTCGAGCGTGCATTTTTTCTGTTTACGCCGGAACAGATAGACAATGCCCGCGCGGCATGGAGATTCTTGTCCACAAAAGAGGGCGTGGAGCCGCGTTACTGGAAGCAGGATGGCGGGCGCTGGGTTCAGGGGCCATAGGCAATCGCACGCGCTCAAACGCTTGCCATGTCGCAATGCAGCCGCTAAGGGCGGCGCACTCTTATTCCACAGCTATTATCACGGAGCAAATCCATGGCCGTTACCCGCACATTTTCGATCATTAAACCAGACGCAACCAAGCGTAATCTGACCGGCGCTGTCACCAAGATGCTTGAAGAAGCTGGCCTTCGCGTTGTCGCTTCCAAGCGCATCCAGATGTCCCGTGAACAGGCCGAAGGTTTTTACGCTGTCCATAAAGAACGCCCTTTCTTTGGTGAACTGGTCGATTTCATGATCAGCGGCCCCGTTGTCGTTCAGGTGCTGGAAGGCGAAAACGCCATGCAGCGCAACCGCGACATCATGGGTGCCACCAACCCTGCTGACGCTGCACCTGGCACGATCCGCAAAGAACTGGCCGAAAGCATCGAAGCCAACACGGTTCACGGTTCCGACAGCGACGAAAACGCAGCGATCGAAATCGCTTACTTCTTCAACGAAGACGAAATCGTAGGATAATTTTTCCGAACAGGGAAAGTTATCAGTCATTCCCGCAAAGTCGGGAATCGTCGGAAACCAATCGAAGCCTTAAAATCAAAACGCCGTCATTCCTGCACAATCGGGAATGACGGCGTTTTGCTTACGCTTACGTTAAAGCATTTCCGTTAGCCTTGAGCTTGTCGAAGGGCGTCTATGGCCTTGATACTGTGCTTAATCCAGAAACGCCCTTCGACAAGCTCAGGGCTAACGGACAAAACACTACCTATCCGCAATATTACGGCTTTAACGCTCCGCTCTATTCCCTCGGATTAGCCACGTCATAGCGCTCCCAATCGTGGAATGCTTCACGCCGGACGATGATCCATTTTCCGTCCCGCTTTTCAAACTTGTCACAATAGCGGCCAGCGACAATCCAGTCGGTTGCCTTGCCTTCGGTGGGGACGGGTGTGAAGTCGTCTGCGCCTTCCTCAATATAATGATAGGCAACGAAATTGGCCTCGGTCGAAACGCTTAGGCCATCTTCGCTGAAGTTAAAATGCACGTTGGCAATCGAATGGTGCGTGTCAGGTACTTTTTCCAATATCGCGCTGGCAAAGCCGATAAATTCATCCGGTGGTCCCGAATATTCGGCATGTTTGTGAATATGGTCATCCGCGAAACAGGACCGCACCAACTTCCAGTCGCGGCGGTCAATGCCCTTGCAATAGCGGTGTAGCAGGTCGCGTATTTCTTCTCGCGCCAGTAATTCAGAAACTCCGTCCACCCTGCCTCTCCTTTATATTGCTAGGGACGCTGCGTAGCATGTGGTGCTAATCCGTGGATAGTTGATAAAAAAGAGAGGATGAAAATGGGCAGGCTCAAAGGCAAAGTTGCGATTATCACCGGCGCGGCAAAGGGACTGGGTGAGGCGGATGCCCGTATCTTCGCACGAGAAGGCGCGACTGTCATTCTTACCGATGTAGATGAAGAATGCGGCCAACGAGTCGCATCAGAAATCGGCGCGGCGGCCGAGTTTATCATGCAGGATGTTCGCGACGAATCCGGATGGGAAGATTTAATTGCCGATGTCGTCTCGCGGCATGGAAAGCTCGACATCTTGGTCAATAATGCCGGTGTTGTGGAGCCCGGAACCATCGAAACCCAGACAGCAGACGAATGGCGCTTTGTAATGGGGGTCAGCGCCGATGGCACATTTTATGGATGTAAATATGCCGTGCCAGCGATGAAAAACTCCGGCGGCGGGTCGATTATCAACATGGCGTCCATCGCTTCGGTTCAGGGGGAGCCGGTTGTCGCAGCCTATGCGGCGGCGAAAGGCGCGGTTGAAAGCCTGACTCGCAGCATCGCCGTTCACTGCGTCAACAATGGCTATAATATTCGCTGTAACAGCGTTCATCCCGCTGGCATATTAACACCGATGGTCGAAGCGATCGGTCCGAAAATGGCAGGAAGAACCGATTTACGCCCGGCCAGTGAAGGGCCTGCAGCCAGCGCGTTAGGCGAACCCGATGATATTGCAAACACGGTTCTGTTTCTTGCTTCCGATGAATCGAAATTCGTCAATGGCGCCGCGATCCGGGTGGATAATGCCAAATCGGTTGTGGAAGGCGTAGTTCCGTAGGCCCAGTTTGCGGGCCTAAAACTGGTTCGCAATATCCGCCAACCTGGTGAGCCTTTTTGGAGCAACCATGCGCCAGCTTTTTTGCAGCCAGCTTGCAATATGGTCCCAGTCAGTACGTCCGGTGTCTAGCCGGATCGCGATCCAGCCGGATTTTCCGTAAAACTTCGGGGCGTAATATAGATCGGGATCGGCTTCCAATAGCGATGCCTGTTCGTCCAGACCGCTGGTTTTGACGAGCAGGGAGGATCCTGCCTCGCCATGATGCTGGTGAGAGAAATAAGCGAAATATTTCCCTGCTTTCTCACCGCCAACCCGCCAGCCGGGGGAGCCGAAGCTGGCCCGTTCGTGGGTTTCTTCCAAAGCAAGCGCGCGGGAACGGATTTGTTCCAATATCCAGTCGGGATCTTGTTCGCGGGTGACATAACGGGCGAGCGTGGCAGCATAAAGCTGATGCTCGGCAATCAGCACGCGGTCGGCCAGAATATCAGCTGTATCGCCGGGCAATATCGCTACTTTGGTTTGCGCGAGCACTGGTCCGTCGTCCAGTTCGGGGGTCACAAGGTGGACGGAGCAGCCTGCATGGGCGTCACCCGCGTCGAGAGCGCGTTGATAGGTGTCCAGCCCTTTATATTTGGGCAGCAGGCTGGGATGTATATTGAGCATACGGTCCTGCCATTTACGGACAAAACTATCGCTCAAAATCCGCATATAGCCCGCCAGAACGACATAATCTGCACCGACGCGGGTAATAGCTTCGTGCATGATCTGGTCATGGCCTTCGCGGCTCATACCCTTGTGGGGGTGAGAAAATGTCTCAACACCTTCCGCTGCAGCCAAAGTCAGACCGGGGGCTTGCGGGTCGTTGGACGCCGCCAATATGATCTCGAAAGGGCAGTTTTCCGCCTTTGCAGCATAGATGAGCGCAGCCATGTTGGACCCTCGTCCAGAGATTAGGACAGCAACCCTTGCCCGTTCTGATGTCATCGGTTAGCCATCATGGCTTGCGGTCCAATCGCTCATGGCAGACCACGTCCCCATGCTTCCCGTTACCGTGCAGCCCTTCTCGCCCTTCTTGACCACGCCAACCCGGTGAACCGTCTCGCCAGCCAATTCCAGATCTGCCGTTACAGACTCCATGTTCTCCATCGAGACAGCCAAAATCATCCCGATCCCGCAGTTAAACGTCCGCGCCATTTCTTCCGGCTCGATATTCCCCTGCGCCTGCAAGAAAGCCATCAAGCGCGGCTGATCCCAGCTATTGGCATCGACATGGGCACGCAAACCATCAGGAAGAACGCGGGGTATGTTTTCAAGCAATCCGCCCCCGGTAATATGCGCCAACGCCTTGATCCGGCCCGCCTGTATCAGCGGCAATAGTGATTTCACATAGATCCGCGTCGGCGCAATCAATGCCTCGATCAACAGGGTGTCCGGATCAAATAGTGCCGGACGGTCGAGCTTCCAGCCCTTATCTTCGGCTAACCTGCGAACCAGTGAATAACCGTTGGAGTGAACACCGGAAGAAGCCAGGCCAAGCAGAACATCTCCGTCGGCGAGTTCGCGGCCCGTCAATGCTTTGGACCGTTCCACAGCGCCAACGCAAAAACCTGCCAGATCATAATCGCCATCTGCATACATGCCGGGCATTTCCGCTGTCTCGCCGCCAATCAATGCGCAGCCCGACATTTTGCAACCCTCGGCAATACCAGCCACGACTCGTTCCGCGACACCATTCTCAAGTTTGCCTGTCGCGAAGTAATCGAGGAAGAATAGCGGTTCTGCACCCTGAACGATCAGGTCGTTAACACACATTGCTACCAGATCGATGCCAACACTGTCATGCCGGTCGTAATCGATCGCCAGCTTCAACTTTGTTCCAACACCGTCATTGGCCGCCACCAGCAACGGATCATCATAACCTGCGGCTTTCAGATCAAAAAATCCGCCAAAGCCACCCAATTCGGCATTAGCCCCTGGCCTTGCAGTCGCCTTCGCAAGCGGTGCAATAGCTTTAATTAGCGCGTTGCCTGTCTCAATCGATACACCTGCTTTCGCATAGGTGTATGATTCCGGTTCATTTCGCCCGTTGTTTTGTTTATCACTCATAAAATAGGCGATTAGACAAGTCGCGGCTGGATTTCCACGCCATAATCGTCAAAAGAGCAGAAATGAAAATTTTGACCAGTTTTAAAACCCAGATTGTTGCTGTTTTTGTGGTGCTCGGTCTTACCGCTGCCGGAGTTGTTTATGCTCAACTTGAAGGCGGCGACCGTGGTGTTGCGCCGCTTGCGAGTACGGGCGACTTTGAAGTTTTCGGGGTTAAGGTCGATACCACTGGCAAAGACGCCAATGAAGCCCGCAAAAAAGGATGGGAAGAAGCTCAGCGTAAAGCTTGGAAAATGCTCTATGCTCGAACTCAAGGCAGCGAAACCAGCGGATTGCCTGACAGCACGTTAAACAATATTGTTTCGGCTATTGTTATCGAACAAGAACAGATTGGGCCTACCCGCTATATCGCTACGCTGGGCGTTATGTTCGACCGCGCCCGCACAGGTCAGATTCTAGGCGTTAGCGGGCGACGATTGCGTTCGCCGCCATTACTGGTCTTGCCTATAATGTGGGGCGGTGGATCGCCGCAGGTATTTGAAAACAGAACCGAGTGGCAGAAGGCATGGGCCCGGTTCCGCTCGGGCAATAGCGCGATTGATTATGTCCGTCCTTATGGTTCGGGAAGCGAATCACTGATTTTAACCGCTGGGCAGGCACAGCGCAGCGATAGGCGCTGGTGGCGTACGATATTGGATCAATTCAGCGCTGCTGATGTCATCATTCCCATTGTCCGTATGGAACGCGAATATCCGGGCGGGCCGGTAATCGCGCATTTTAGTGCGCGCTATGGGCCGGATAATAAATATATCGACAGTTTTTCCCTGAAGACCAAATCGCCTGACGGTATTCCGGGAATGCTGGATCAAGGGATTGTCCGTCTGGATACTATTTACACCAATGCACTGTCACGAGGCGTCCTGAAAGCCGATGAGTCCCTTATCATCGAGGATCCGATTGATCTGGAAGCATTGGAGAAGGAAATCGAAGCAGAATTGGCCGCTGAAGGCTATGGCGCAGATAGTGGAACTGTAGGCACATCCTCCGGAAATGGTAGTGTGAGCAGCATACCGGTTCCAACCGGTGCGGCTATAAATGTTGCAGTCCAGTTTGACACGCCTGACGTCGGCGCGGTGAGCAGGGGTGAGGCATCGGTACGGTCTGTTCCGGGCGTATCGTCTGCATCTACCGGCAGCCTGGCCCTAGGCGGAGTATCGGTCATGCAGGTAACTTATAGCGGTGATCTGGCTGGTCTGGCATCGGCTCTGCGTTCAAGAGGCTGGCAGGTTCAACAAGGTGCTGGCGTGCTTAGAATCAGCCGCGGCGGAGCAGGTTCTACGAGCGGACAAAGTCCCGGAAGCGGTGAGTAGGGCAGTGAGCCAGATTGCTCTTCCGTTGGATACAGCCATTGCCGCGCAGGATGACCATTATATCGTAACGCAGTCCAACGCCGAGGCGCATGATCAGCTGCAAAACTGGAAAGACTGGCCCAATCTGACCGGGATATTGATCGGTGATCACGCTGCGGGAAAATCGGTCATGGCGCGACAGTTTGAGATTGATAGTGGCGGCTATGTTGTCGATGACGCTGCAGAGATGCAAGACGACGAGCTTTTCCATTTATGGAATCGCGCCAGGCAAGAGCAAAAGCCATTGCTGCTCGTTTCATCGAAACCGGTGCCCGCATGGGACGTGGTCCTTCCTGACCTGAAATCTCGTTTAGCCGCGTCTTTACTAATCGAAGTTGGTCCTCCGGATGAAGCGATGATTGCCGGATTGTTCCAGAAATATTTCGGGTCGCGCGGTCTTTCTATCTCTGAAGACGCATTAGCCTATCTCGGCAAGCGGATGGAGAGATCTTATGGGGATGTGCAGCTTTTGTCACAATCGATGGATAAACTTGCTATAGAGAGAAAGCGGCCGATTACTCGCGCCATCGCGAAGGAGGCGCTGGAGCGGCACCAGATGACGAACGGCGAAGCTGAACCTGTGTCAAAGTCAACCCATAATGATGAGAAATCAAATGGATAACCTTGTTCCCCAAACTCCCGATTCCATCGAAAACGCCAATGAAAATGCTGGTTTCGTTTATGGTGAGGAAGATGGTTCAAGCCGCTATTTTAATCGCGAGTTGAGTTGGCTGGGCTTTAACACACGGGTGATGGAAGAGGCGCAGAACAGCTCTCATCCTTTGCTTGAGCGGCTTCGCTTCCTGTCAATTTCAGGAAGCAACCTTGATGAATTTTTCATGGTGCGTTTTGCGGGACTCGTCGGGCAGTTCCGCCAGAATATCGAGGAACGCTCCGCCGATGGAATGACTCCCAAGCAGCAGCTGCAAGCAATCGTCGAGAGTAGCGAAAAGCTGATGTCGAGCCAGCAAACAGTGTGGGACGAACTGTCCGAACTTTTAGCGGCAGAGAATATTCACGTCCTGTCAGCGCCTGACCTGGATGAAGTTGGCAATGTTTGGCTCAAGCAACATTTCCTCGATCAAATATTCCCCGTTCTGACTCCTCAGGCTCTGGACCCGGCACATCCATTTCCGTTCATTCCGAATAAAGGGCTTAGCCTAATTTTTGATCTGGTCCGAAAATCGGATGGTCAGGTGATACGCGAACTGGTTATGATTCCATCGGGCCTGCCGCGTTTCATCAGGCTGCCCGGCGAAACCGCGATTTATATTTCGGTCGAATCTGTCATCCGGCGCTATTCTGATCTGATATTCCCCGGCTATGATGTCATGTGTGGTGGATTGTTTCGGATCATCCGTGATAGTGATATTGAGATAGAAGAAGAAGCAGAAGACTTGGTTCGCTTTTTCCGGAGCGCCATCAAACGCCGCCGCCGTGGTGATGTTATCCGTTTGGAAATGGGGCCGGATCTATCCGATAGTGTCATTGCATTGCTGCGTGAAAAGTTACTTTCCGAAGGTGCTACGGAAAACAGGGTCAAGGGACTGGTTGGTATCAGCGATCTGGAATTGTTGGTCGAGGAAGATCGGCCCGACCTGAAATTCACGCCCTATAGTCCGCGCTTTCCGGAACGAATAAGGGAGCATGGAGGGGATTGTTTTGCCGCGATCCGGGACAAGGATATTCTTGTTCACCACCCTTATGAATCTTTTGAAGTGGTGATCGAGTTTCTCCGGCAAGCGGCCGCGGACCCCGATGTTGTTGCTATCAAACAGACGCTTTACCGTGCCGGCAAACAATCTGCTGTCATTCGTGCGTTGATCGACGCGGCAGAGGCCGGAAAATCGGTAACTGCCATTGTGGAATTAAAGGCTCGTTTCGACGAGGAACAAAATCTTTTTTGGGCCAGCGCACTCGAACGCGCCGGAGTGCAGGTTGTGTACGGTTTCATTGAGTGGAAAACCCACGCGAAGATATCAATGGTGGTCCGTAAAGAACAGGAAGGCTATCGCACCTATTGCCATTTTGGCACCGGCAACTATCACCCGGTCACAGCTAAAATATATACTGACCTCAGCTTCTTCACAGCCGATCCCAAAGCGGCTCGCGATGCAGCGCAACTGTTCAACTATATTACCGGTTATGTGGACCCGGAAAAGCTGGAATTGCTTTCCATGTCGCCGCGATACATGCGGCAGGACCTGATGAATCTGATTGATCGGGAAATTGCCAACGAACAAGCCGGTAAACCTGCGATGATATGGGCCAAGATGAACTCTCTGGTTGACCCCGCGTTAATCGAGAAACTCTATGCGGCCAGCAATGCAGGGGTAGAGATTGATCTGGTTATAAGAGGAATATGCTGTTTACGTCCGGGCGTGCCGGGCATGTCGGAACATATTCGCGTGAAATCAGTTGTCGGCCGTTTTTTGGAGCATAGCCGTATATGGGCCTTTGGAAATGGCAAGGAATTACCGAATAACGGTGCCTCGGTTTATATTAGTTCGGCAGATTGGATGCCGCGAAATCTTGACCGGCGGGTGGAATATATGCTCCCGATTACCAATGCGACGGTGCACGATCAGGTACTAGACCAGGTAATGGTCGCCAATCTGATTGACGACGAACAAAGCTGGGAACTCAATAGCGATGGAACCTATACGCGGGTTACGCCGTCGGATGAACCGTTTAATCTACATCATTATTTCATGACTAATCCATCACTGTCCGGTCGTGGTAAAGCGCTGGACAAAAGTGATGCTGTTCCGCGCTTGTCGCTTCGGCGCCGTAAGAAAGAGATCTGATTGCGAAACGCATGCAGGTTGGGGGATTGCAAATTACCAGAGAGAAAAAAACTCTGCACACAAGCCGCAGAACCGCGATTGTCGATATCGGGTCAAACTCTATCCGGCTCGTCGTCTATCAGGGAGCGGCCCGCGTGCCCGCGATTCTTTTTAACGAAAAGGTCATGGCGGGTCTTGGTAAAGAGCTTACAACCACTGGGGCTATTGCGGAAGATTCAATGGTGCTGGCGATACAGGCCTTACAACGTTTCCGCCGACTTTGTATCGAGATGGAGGTTGATTCGATTAAATGCTTCGCAACCTCGGCAGTCCGGGATGCGAGCAACGCACAGTATCTGTTAAAGGCTGCGGCGAAAATCGGCTTCGATACAAAGGTGTTAAATGGGGAAGAGGAAGCGGAATTAGCAGGATTAGGAGTGCTCTCTGCAATACCGGAAGCTAACGGCATTGTCGGGGACCTTGGCGGCGGCAGTCTCGAACTGGCGTTGATAAGGGATGGTAAGGTTTTTGACCGATATAGTTTCCCGCTTGGTGTTTTGCGTGTCGATGATTTGCGGAAAAAAGATAAAGACAAGCTCAAGCGCCAGATCAACAAAATGCTGAAAGAGACCGAGTGGGATAAAAAGGCACAAGGCTTGCCATTTTATCTGGTTGGGGGCTCTTGGCGTTCGCTGGCACGGCTGGACATGTTTGACAGCGGTTACCCGTTGCCTGTGATCCATCATTATGAAATGCAGCCGCAGCGCGCACGAAGGCTCGTCAGCCAGTTGGCTCGGCTCGACAAGGCCAAGTTGAAAGCAGTCCCAGGCCTTTCATCATCACGCATACCGACTTTGGATGATGCGGCATGGCTTTTGTCCTATATCATACGTTATCTGGATAGCAGTACCATGATCGTATCGGCTTATGGCGTGCGCGAAGGATTGCTGTTCCAGAGTGTCAGCAAGGCTGAAAGCAAGCGTGATCCCTTGTTGCTGGCAACCGAAGTGTCAGGGGCGGCGCAAGCCCGTTTCCCTGCGAATAGCAAACTGCTTGATAAATGGATTGCCCCGGTTTTTTGCGACGATGCTCCTGAAGAGGAACGTATTCGGCAAGCCGCATGTAATCTTGGAGATGTCGCCTGGCGCGCAAATCCAAACTTTCGTGCAGAGCGCGGGCTTGTCATGGGGCTGCACGGTAATTGGGTCGGTATTACCGGGCCAGAACGGGAATTATTGGGGCAAGCGCTTTATACCAGCTTTGGCGGCGGGACTGATATTTTTCCCGGTGGCGGGGTCTTGGCAAGCGACAAGGCGACGCGGCGGGCTATCTGCTGGGGCCTGGCAATGCGATTGGGGCAGCGGATTAGCGGAGGAACGCGTAATCCGCTGGAACAGACGCGGCTTCGCAAAGCCGATGGCCGGCTAGAAATTATCATGGCGACAGAATTACGCGACCTTTACGGCGATGCCGTCGCAAAGCGACATATGCAGCTCGCTAAAATGCTGGATCTGGAAGCTGTATTGGTTACCGAATAAGACTTGTGATTATCCGCAATTAACGCGGGTAATCATCATATTGTCGTCATATTCGATATTCAGCCGGTCTTCACGGTAATCCATGGTCACCGCGCTGTTAGGCGGAATCCAGCGAAGAGTTCTAGCACCAGACCGTTCCATCACGGTGGCTCCGATTTCCGCTGTTGCCTTCTGACCTACAAAGCTGCCCAGTTCATCTGCCTTGCATGTACGATCCGCTGTCATGTCATTATCCGTTGGCTGCGTTTCTGTTCCCGTTGTTGAACAGGCCATCAAAGCGGGACAAGTGATTGCCGCCAGTAAAAATCGAACCTTCATTGCGCGTTCTCCTTTTGTGATTCCGGGCTATGGGTCATCTGCAGCTTACCATCTTTTACGGTGAAGCTCATGCGCCCTTCTATCAGATCAAGCGCATCGCGGCCAAACTCTTCGTATCGCCATCCTTCAAGCAGCGCGAGTCCTTCTCTTTCACCAGCGACTATCTGTTCCAACTCGCCAGCGCGGGCCAGAAGCTTGGCCGCCACATTCATTTCCGATGACCGGATTTTCAGGAGCAGTTTCAACAGGTCGACCACCAGCGCGTTATCTTTGCTGAATTTGGTGCGGCGACCGCCGTTACGTTCCGGCAATTCGCTTTTTGCCAGCGGTCCCGCCTTGGCCAGCGCGTTCATCAACCGCTCGCCAATGTCATTATTTTTCCAGCCAGCCGATAGACCGCGTACTTGCGCTAGTTTGGCTTGATCCTTGGGCGGATGGGCAGCGATATCGGCCAGTGTTTCATCGCGCATGATCCGGCCGCGGGGCATGTCCTTGGACTGGGCCTCTTTCTCGCGCCACGCCGCTAAAGCTTTCAGACGGCCCAGTGCTTCGGGGTTACGACCCTGGAATTTTACGCGGTGCCATGCGTCTTCTGGATTGTTTACATAATTATCCGGATCGGCAAGCCGCTCCATCTCCGCATTTATCCACATGCCGCGGTTGGTTTCGATCAGCTTTTCCAGCATCATCGGGAATATGGACGACAAATGGGTGACATCGCCAATGGCATATTCAATCTGACGGTCATACAAGGGGCGCCGCGACCAATCTGTGAAGCGCGCACCTTTGTCGAGCGTTACGCCTAACCAGCTATCAACCAGATTGGCATAACCGATTTGCTCGCTTGGCCCCAAGGCCATGGCTGCAATCTGCGTATCGAAAATCGGATGGGGTGTTTTGCCGGTCATATTGTGGATAATTTCCACATCCTGCCCGCCGGCATGGAAAACTTTCAGGACATTTTCATTTTCGACTAACAGGTCGAGCAAAGGTCCCAAATCAACATCCGGCGCAAGCGGATCAATCGCCGCGGCCTCTTTTCCATCGGAAATCTGGATCAGGCAGAGGATTGGCCAATAAGTGTTTTCGCGCATAAACTCGGTGTCGACGGCGACAAAGTCGGCAGTCGAAAAACGTTCGCATATATCGGCAATATCCTGATTATCAGTCAGTAAGGGATGAATCTTCATGCGCGTTCTATACAAGCTGAGTTCAGTGTCGCAAACATTTCCGATAGACAAAGTCTATTTAGCAGGGCGATGAACGGTGGAGGACTATGCAATAGAAAGGCCGGTTTCAGTGCTTCGTCCTTGACAAAAGTGCTTTCGGACTGTGTTACGCCATCATAAGCTTCTCGATCAGAAGCATTCCAGAGATCAAAGGTTCATCATGCACGCATATCGTACCCACAACTGTTCACAGCTTCGCACCGGGAATGTCGGCGAAGAAGTCCGCTTGTCCGGCTGGATTCATAATATCCGCGATCATGGAAACCTTATGTTTGTTGACCTGCGCGACCATTTCGGTCTGACCCAGATTGTCAGTGAAGAAGGCAGCGAAGCGTTCAAGGTTCTGGACGCAGCGCGCAAAGAATCGGTTATTACTGTCACTGGTAAGGTCACTGCACGTTCCACCGACACCGTGAATCCGAACCTGCCCACCGGCGAAGTTGAGCTGGTTGCTGAAACCGTTGAAATGCAAGGCCCTGCCGAAGAACTTCCGATGCCCGTTTTCGGTGAACAGGAATATCCCGAGGATATCCGCCTGCGTTACCGCTTCCTCGACCTGCGTCGGGAAAAAGTTCACGCCAACATGATGCTGCGTTCAAAGGTCATCGCCTCTTTGCGTAAGCGTATGACGGACCAGGGCTTCACAGAGTTTCAGACACCGATCCTCACTGCTTCCTCACCGGAAGGCGCGCGCGACTATCTGGTTCCCAGCCGCGTTCACCCGGGCAAATTCTACGCGCTTCCCCAAGCGCCGCAAATGTTTAAACAGATGCTGATGGTGGCGGGCTTTGACCGTTATTTCCAGATTGCACCATGTTTCCGTGATGAAGATGCGCGGGCGGATCGCTCTCCCGGCGAATTCTACCAACTCGACCTCGAAATGAGCTTTGTGACACAGGAAGACGTGTTTCAAGCACTGGAACCTGTTCTGGCTGGCGTGTTCGAGGAATTCGCCAATGGCAAAAGCGTAACGCCAGCAGGTGAGTTCCCCCGCATTCCTTATAAAGAATCGATGCTGAAATATGGTTCGGACAAGCCGGACCTTAGAAACCCGATTATCATTCAGGATGTGTCGGAGCAATTCAAAGGCTCCGGCTTTGGTTTGTTTGACAAGATCACCGCATCCGGCGGAACCGTGCGTGCTTTTGTTGCGCCGGAAGCTGGTAAAAACAGCCGGAAATTCTTTGATGACATGAATAACTGGGCGCGCGGCGAAGGCTATGCGGGTCTGGGGTATATTAACATGAAAGATGGCGCTGCTGGCGGCCCAATTGCGAAAAACCATGGTGAGGAGGGCACAGCAAAACTGCTCGCCGATCTTGGCTGCGGTCCGAATGACGGCGTGTTCTTTGCCGCTGGCAAGGAAGCTGAAGCGGCGAAACTGGCCGGTGTCGCGCGGACCCGCGTCGCTGAACAGCTCGGCCTTATCAACGAAAATGAATTTAAATTCTGCTGGGTCGTCGATTACCCGATGTACGAATATGATGAGGAATTGAAAAAACTCGATTTCTCTCACAACCCGTTCTCAATGCCGCAGGGCGAAATGGATGCCCTGCAAAATAAGGACCCGCTCGATATTCTGGCGTGGCAATATGATATTGTCTGTAACGGGATTGAGCTTTCGTCAGGAGCGATCCGGAATCACCGGCCTGATATCATGTACAAAGCGTTTGAAATTGCGGGCTATGACAAAGCCGCGGTGGATACCGAGTTTTCCGGCATGATAAACGCGCTGAAATATGGCGCACCGCCCCATGGCGGTTCTGCGCCGGGCGTTGACCGTATCGTGATGTTGCTGGCGAATGAGCCCAATATCCGTGAAGTTGTGCTTTTCCCGATGAACCAGAAAGCGGAAGATTTGATGATGAGCGCCCCAAGCGGCGTTTCCGCCAAGCAATTGCGCGAGCTTCATATCCGTGTCGTGGAGCCACCGAAAGAGGGATGAGCGAAGCGGGGCAACCAATAGAAAAACGGTTTCAACAGCGCGATACGGACCTCTGCTATTTTGAGTGGGGCAATCCGGACGATCCGACGATCCTGATGGTTCATGCCACCGGTTTTCATGCGCGTTGCTGGGACAAAACTATCGGCGCGCTGCCGCCGGGCTATCATGTTATCGCGGTTGACCAGCGGGGCCATGGCCGCAGCGGTAAGCCCGACAGCCTGAGCGATTGGAGACTGGCGGCGCGAGACTTGGCGGCACTGGTAGCCGAGCTCGACTTAAAAGAGGTGATCGGCGTCGGTCACAGTATGGGCGCGCATGTTCTGGTGCAGGTCGCCAGCGTTTTGCCAGAGCGGTTTGAGCGGTTGATGTTGATCGACCCGACAATTGCTAATCCGGAAATTTATATAAACCCGCCCGATTTCGCGGATCTTGATCCGAGCCAGAACCCTGTATCGCGGCGGCGGAGCCATTGGACTTCACCGGAGGACATGTTTGCGGCATTCCAGAACCGCCATCCCTTTAATCTCTGGCAGCCCGGTGTGCTGATGGATTATTGTCAATATGGCCTG
>Ga0209075_1002461_pt1 | contig 16315 bp, 15 predicted proteins | sample Stecom2011_FD_187523 | JGI IMG/M metagenome (GOLD analysis project Ga0209075, IMG submission 187523) | Agricultural soil microbial communities from Utah to study Nitrogen management - Steer compost 2011 (SPAdes) (version 2) | ecosystem: Environmental > Terrestrial > Soil > Agricultural land...
CATCACCGAGCTTAATGTCACACTTCACAATATTGACCCAAGCCAACTGCCCGCCAGCGTTTGGTTATTGCTGGCCACCGCTGGGGTTGCCATAATAGCTGGGCGTTAAGCCTTGCCAGCGGGGCAGGCAGCACAATGATAAACAACATTGTTTATCAGCATCGTACAAGGAAACGTGCATACCATGACCTCACCCTTTAAAGCACTGTTAAGCGCTGGCTCTAACGCGGCGTTGCGCACGGCACTCGCCGCCAGTTTATTAACCTTAGTCGCCTGTGGCGGCGGCAGTGGCAGCAGCGGCCCCGAGCCAAGATACTCGGGCTTTTCCAGCTCATCCATCAGCTTTCGCAGCTCAAGCTCAAGTTCAAGCGCACCTGTCGGCCCAGACCTAACCTGGACCAAAGGCGTTTATGCCGATGCAGACGATTTTTGGTCGCTGTGCGAAAACCCCCGCAGCGGCATCGCCCCCTACAATGACCTACCCTACCCAGACCAAGCGGGTAGCAGCGCAGCCGAGAACTTTTTTTTACGCTCTCTGACCCACGATTATTACCTTTGGTATGACGAGGTCGCCGACATAGACCCTGCGCTGTACAGCACCGCCGATTACTTTGCGCAAATGAAAACCACCGCGCGCACCCCCACTGGCACACTTAAAGATCAGTTTCATTGGAGCGACAACACGGCAGAGTACCGCAAGCGCAACGAATCTGGCCTTGAGGCAGGCTATGGTGCCGTGTGGGTAATGATCTCCCCAGCGCCGCCGCGCCAAGCGCTCGTCTCGTACGTGCAGCCCAACTCGCCCGCCGCCCAACAAGGCTTAAGCCGCGGCGCGCAAATACTAGAGATCGACGGCGTCGACTTTATTAACGACAACACCAAAACCGGCGTTGAAACCTTAAGCACGGGGCTGTACCCCGAAGCCCTAAACGAGAGCCACACCTTTAAGCTGCTCGACTTAAACGCCAGCAACCCACGCACGGTGACCTTGACCAGCGCCGAGACCACCATCGCCCCCACCCCCACGGTTAAAACGCTTGCCACCAGCAGCGGCAAAGTCGGCTACATTTTATTTAACAGCCACATTGCCACCGCCGAGACCGCGCTGGCCAATGCCATCGAGCAGCTGCGCAGCGCGGGCGTCAACGATCTGGTGCTGGACATACGCTACAACGGCGGCGGTTACTTAGACATTGCCAACCAACTGGCCTATATGATTGCCGGCGATAAAGCCCGCAACAAAACCTTTAGCACCATCCAGTTTAACGACAAGCACCCCAGTATCGACCCTTTTACCGGCTACGATTTAACACCGCAGGCCTTTCACAGCACCACTTTAGGCTTCTCTGAAAGTGGGGGCCAAGCACTGCCCACGTTAAATTTAAACCGCGTTTATGTGTTAACAGGTGGCAACACATGCTCGGCCTCTGAGTCTATTATTAACGGCTTAAGGGGGATTGATGTGGATGTGGTGCAAATCGGTACCGCCACCTGCGGCAAACCTTACGGCGCTTACATGGTAGACAACTGCGGTGAGAGCTATTTTACCGTGCAGTTTAAATCCGCCAACGCCAAAGGTTACGGCGAGTACAGCGATGGCTTTTTTCCAGGCGGAGCCGCCAGCAGCAACCCGGCCGAACTGCCCGGCTGCCAAATCGGCGACGACTATACACACCTGTTAGGCGACCCCAGTGAGGCGCGCTTGGCCGCCGCGTTGCATTACCGCAAAACCGGTAGCTGTCCTGCCGTACCTACCAGCAAAGGCCAAAGCAGCGCGCAAAAATTCCACAGCAACGCCCACACCAGTGACGAGGGCAAAATTCGCCAGCCTCGCGGTTTAGGCGATATGATTCTGCGGCGCTAAGGGGGTATAGCCATGCCATCACACAACACACTTAACACGCTTGCCCGCCTAGCGGCGGGCCTGCTGTTGGGCGCCGCACTCAGCGCCTGCCAAGGCGCAGCGCCATCCGCCCCCAAGCCTGCCCTGCTAATTGCACCCAGCGCCGCCGTGCAACAGCAGCTGCAACACATCGTCAGCGCCGCGCTCAACACCCAAGTCACCCTGTCGGCCGCGGCATTAACCAATACGCCAGTGTTGATCGTCGAGGCCGCCAATCGCTCCCGCTCGCTCGACTCCCCCAGCGCACAGGGCAGCTGGCGCGAGCGGCCAGATCACTTTGAGCTGTACCTAATAGACAACCAATGCTGGCTAAAGCATCGCCAGAGCGACCAACAATGGCCTATCGAGGACGCCACCTGCGCGGCTGTGAACAGCGACACTGTATCGACGCGCTAATACTTGTAAGGTAAAAATCTCTCTAGCAAAACGGCTGCCTCGCTGGCAGCCGTTTTGCCTGCCTCGCTGCCGCTATGGCAAACAGCACTCTATTAAAGAACAGCTCGGCTTTATCTAAAACGCTCAGCAACTTCTTCAAAAACGGCCTAGCTGTTTTCAAAGTATCACGACAATGACGTGCGCCCGATAACCCTTTGGGCTAAAACCAAAACGGCTTAACACGACGCAAACCTCACGCGTCTACACAAACAATCAATGTTAAATGCTTCTCGGCTAACTTTAGGCCCATTCATTAAACAGACGACATCGCACGCCCGCTAAGACACACAAGTAACTCAGAGCACAACTTACGCAATGACACCGGAGGTTTGATGCATGAACGTTTCAAGTCACACTTTTTTTAGAAATAAAAAAACATTATTACTGTTACCGATGATCGCGGTGTTAAGCGCATGCGGCAGTAGCAGCGACTCATCGCCACCACTAAACAACAGCGATACCACAGCGCCAAAGGTGAGCAGTACAACGCCGGTTAATAACGCCACCGAGATTGACCGCACAACCGAGATCAGCATCACTTTCAATGAGGATATGTTGGCCAAAACGGTTATCGACGACAACTTTACTTTAAGGGCACAAAGCGCCGCTGAAGGCCATTTGGATTTTGCCCCCGTCGACAACGTCGCCACCTTTACCCCCAGCCAACCGCTGTTGCTTGCCACCACCTATACCGCCACGCTAAGCGCGGATATTACCGACACCTCCGGTAACCCGCTGGCCGGCGCGCCGCACTCTTGGAGTTTTACCACCGCCGACGGCGCTTGGGCTAATGCCGAGCCTATCGAGAGTAACCTGAGCACTGAGTTCTCGCGTGCGCCCGACATCGCGGTTGATGCCAACGGTAATGCGCTGGCGCTATGGGCCCGGTACTCTGACAGCAGCAATAAACACAGTATTTGGGGCAACCAATACAGTGCCAATGCCGGCTGGACTCAGCCCGAGTTGATCCAAACCACCCCAGGGGATGCTGGTGCGCCGCAGATTCAATTCGATGCCAACGGTAATGCTGTGGCGATATGGGCGCAGGCCGAAAATGTCGGATACGGCTACCTGATCTACGCCAACCGCTATACCCCCGACGCAGGCTGGGGCAGCGCCGAGCTGATCCAAACCAAAGTGCAAGATCGACCCGAGTGGGAAGACTTGGCCGTCAACGACAATGGCAGTGCGCTGGTGGTGTGGACCACAAAAAGCGGTGGTAATGTTTACCTGCATTCCAACCACTACAGTCCAGAACAAGGCTGGGGCCAAGACGAGCTGATAGGCACCGCAACGCGGACTATCGAGTCGCCCCATGTCGCCATGGACAACGACGGCAATGGTTTAGTGTTGTGGAAGCACCTCGATGGCTCAGGCTACAAGTTTTTTGCTAATCACTACAGCACTGGCTCGGGCTGGGCTACCGCCGCCGCCCTTAAAACCGACAAAGTGGGCGATACCTACACCCCGGATGTGGCGTTTGATGGCAGCGGCAATGCTTTAGCGGTATGGACGGGCTACAGCGGACGTAGCGGAGACAATTACGCCAGTCGCTATACCCCCGGCAGCGGTTGGAGCGATGCCGAACTACTTGAAACCGCCACAGGCAGAGTCAGTATGCCAAAGGTCGCGGCAGATGCCAGCGGCAATGCTCTGGCCGTTTGGGCACAAAAAGATGACAGCGATGGCCTTTATAACATTTACGCTAATCGTTATACCTCGGGCAGCGGTTGGGGCGGTGCCACCTTGATAGAAAACACAGAAGGGACCTCGCATTCCCGGCCTCAAGTCGTCGTTGACCCGAGCGGCAATGCACTGGTGTTAGCATTCCACAGTGATGGTGTCGATGCCAACCTGCAGGCAACACGTTACCTCGTCGGCACAGGCTGGGGCACTGCCGAGTTTATCGGCAACCAAGACCCCAGCGATTTTGAAGATCCGCAGATAGCCATCGGCGCTAATGGCAATGGCGTGGCGGTGTGGAGTGAGTATGATGGCACCAGTTACAACATTAACGCCAATCAGTTTCAATAGTTTATAAACCATTCGTCAACCTCGGCCGCAATAGGCTGGGGTTGATGGCGTTACGGCTCATCCCCTTTGCTAAACCGCACGTCAACCCAAAACACAACCTCTCATTCTCGCCAACATTAATTCGGTTGACCCGTGCTTGGTTGTTGTCATTGCTGCGAAAAAAGTGAATGGCACTAACTGACAAAGAGGCCAGCCTGGGCGGGGCGAGAACCCTTGTGTCTTTAGGTTTGGTACTTTGCCTGATGGCTTGGATTGTTCGCTCAAAGTCACTGGGTCCCGTGTCGGGGCACGGGACGACGGTATGGAGTTGATGGGTATTTTTTAGCTTGGATTGTACGTTCAAAAACACCGTCACCCCGCAGCAAGTGTGGTGACGGTGTAAGGTTTAACGCTTGTGGGGTATTTTTAAAAACGCTAGCCGCGCTTAAAGGATCTGATCGCGCTCGCGAAAGCCCATCAGGTATAAAATGGCGTCTAGCCCCAAGGTGGAGATGGCTTGCTCGGCCGAGGCTTTTACTAAAGGCTTGGCTCTAAAGGCAATGCCTAAGCCGGCCGCCCCTAGCATGGGTAGGTCGTTGGCGCCGTCGCCCACGGCGATGGTTTGCTCGGTGGTAATGCCCTCGCGCTGGGCGAGCATTTTTAACAGCTCGGCTTTGCGCTCGCCATTAACCACTTGGCCTTTTACCTCGCCGGTGACTTTGCCATCGACAATATCTAAGATGTTGGCGTAAACGTAATCTATGCCCAGCTTGTTTTGTAAAAACTCGCCAAAATACTGAAACCCGCCCGATAAAATAGCGGTTTTATAGCCTAGCTTTTTAAGGCTGCTGATCAGTTTTTCGGCGCCCTCGGTTAAGCGCAGGTTAGCGGCAATGCCGGCCAGCACGCTTTCATCTAAGCCTTTTAGCAAAGCCATGCGCCGGGCAAAGCTCTCGTTAAAGTCCAGCTCGCCGCGCATTGCCAGCTCGGTGATCTCGGCCACTTGCTGGCCCACGCCGGCGGCTTTTGCCAGCTCGTCAATCACCTCGGCCTCGATCAGGGTCGAGTCCATATCAAAACACACCAAGCGGCGGTTGCGCCGGTACACGGTATCGCGCTGAAAAGCGATGTCGATCTCGTGGCGGCTGGACAGCTCCATAAACTCGGCGCGCAGGGCCTCGCGATCGGCCGGCTCGCCACGCACCGAAAACTCGACACACGCACTGGCGCGGGTATCGATGCTGTCAAGCGCGACGCGGCCCGACAAGCGGCTGATGTTATCGATGTTTAAACCGTGGCGTACGGTCACCTCGGTTAAATCGGCAATTTGGCGGGCGGTTACCTCGCGGGCCAACAAGGTGACTATGTAGCGCGCTTTACCCTGTTGCTCGACCCAGTGCTGATAGTTACCGTGATCGACAGCGGTAAAACGCACCGTGATATCGAACTTAGCCGTGGCGTTTTGCAGCTCGGCCAGCAGCGCCGCCTCACTGACCCGGCCGGTATCGACCGCCACCAACAGGCCCAGCGCTAAGTCGTCGTGAATAACCGCTTGGCCGATATCGAGTATGGCCGCATCGTAACGGCCCAACACTTGAGTAATAACAGAGGTGACGCCCAACCGGTCTGCACCAGCGGCGTTAATTAAAAGGATTTGTTTCACGGTTACCAGATCATGTCGCAAAAGCGCTATTATAGCGTTTATCGTCGGCGCAATACTAATTACGTTAATATGCCGTCACAAACTTTATGTAGCGGACTTTTCATGGGCTTAGTGCAATTTTTAAACCGATACCCTGGGCTGGGCTTTTGCACCATTGCCCTATTGGCGCTAGGCCTTTTAGGCGCTTGGTTAACGTTGCATTTTGCCGGCCAACAACAGGCCGAGCATACCCAGCAATACGGCCAAGCGCTGGCCGACCAAGGCGCCGAGCAAGCCCTTGAGCCAACCCTGGCACAAGATATGATCAGCCTGCAGGTGATCGTGCAATCGCTGGCCGAGCAACCCACCGTGCTGCGCGCTAACATCCGCGATGTCGAAAACCGCCTACTGGTCGAAAGCGGCACCAGCAGCGCACCGCCTGGTTTTCGTACACCTTACTTTAACGCCCCCATCACCCTCGACAGCCATATTGCCGGGCGCCTAACCGTGACTTTGCAAGAGCCGCCACTGGCGCAAAGCTACAACCTCTTTTTATCGCTTTGGGGCGCCTTGGTATTGCTGTGCAGCGGCGGTTTATGGCTGGCCCTGTACGGTTTGCAGCGCCGGCGCGAGCAACAGCAGTTGGCCGCATCCGAGCGCGAGGCCAACAGCCCCCAGCCTGCAGAGCCGGCAACGCAACACACCGTGGCCATCGAGCTGGTGTTTCTTAACCTGCCGCAGCTGCAACAACAGTTATCCCGCACGGGGTTTTACCAGCGCCTGCAACACTTTGATCAAAGCCTAAACGGCATTTTGGCGCTTTACGCCGGTCGCAAACAACCACTGCGCGGGCAACGCATCCTGCTGCAAGTTACCGGCGATACCTTAGCCGACGCCAGCTTTTACGCCCTGTGCATTTGTCAGTTGGCGCTGCGCCTGAGCTTAAGCGGCGACAGCCCAACCTTAAAGCTGGCCGCCAACGTGTTACCCGAGCTGGACGACGCCCCCAGCTCGCTGCTGCAAAGCTACCAGCAGCTGCAACACATACCGCCCGAGCACCAAACCCCGGCGGTGTGGGTCGCCCCAGCGCTGCAGAGCGAGCAGTTAGAAAAACACGTACACATCAACGCCGAGCACCAATTAGAGCAAATCAAGCCGCCGTACTTCGCACTGCTGCAGCGCCAAGAACAACAGCTGGCCAGCATTGTTAACGTGGCCATTGCCGCCCCTTAGTGATTTACGCAAAACCAAAAACAGCTTAATAACCGAACCGGCCGCACCCTTTAAGGGCGCTTTATAAACCCTGATCACGCCCTTGGCACGGCCGCTTTTGCCGCGCGTGGGCACGTGTTAAGCTCGCCACACCATTGCGGGATACATCTTCTATGCACATACATATTCTTGGCATTTGCGGCACCTTTATGGGCAGCTTGGCGCAACTGGCAAAAGCCCTTGGCCACCGGGTAACCGGCTCGGATCAAAATGTTTACCCCCCCATGAGCGATCAGCTCGAGGCGGCCGGCATCGAGCTGATCCACGGTTACGACCCCAAGCAACTGCAGCCCGCGCCCGATCTCGTTATTATTGGCAACGCTTTAAGCCGCGGTAACCCCGCGGTCGAGGCGGTGCTAAACCAAGGCCTGACTTACACCTCTGGCCCCCAGTGGCTGCGCGAGCATGTACTGCCGGGCAAATGGGTGTTGGCGGTGGCCGGCACCCACGGCAAAACCACCAGCGCCAGTTTGTTGGCCTGGATTTTAGAGTACGCCGGCATGGCGCCGGGGTTTTTAATTGGCGGGGTAACGCAAAATTTTCCGCAGTCGGCGCGCTTGGGCAGCACCCCGTTTTTTGTTATTGAGGCCGACGAGTACGACAGTGCTTTCTTTGATAAACGCTCTAAGTTTGTTCACTACCAGCCGCGCACTTTAGTGCTCAACAACCTCGAGTTTGATCACGCCGATATTTTTGACTCGCTGGCCGATATTAAAAAACAGTTTCATCATTTGCTGCGCACCGTGCCGGGCGATGGCCAAGTCATTTACCCGGCACACGATCCCGCCCTGTGCGCCGTGATGCAACAGGGGCTTTGGAGCGAGTCGCAAACCTTTGGCCCGCAAGGCCAGTGGCGCAGCAAAAACCTAGCGCCCGATGGCTCGCACTTTGTGCTCTACCAAGACGATACTCAGATGGCCGAGGTGCGCTGGAGCATGAGCGGGCAACACAATGTAAGCAACGCGATTGGTGCGATGTTAGCGGCGCGCCACGTGGGTGTAACGCCCGAGTTTAGCGCCCAAGCGTTGGCCCAGTTTAAAGGGGTAAAACGGCGGCTCGAGTGCATTGCCGATATCCACAGCATTAAGGTGTACGACGATTTTGCCCACCACCCCACGGCTATTCGCACCACCTTACAAGGGCTGCGCGCCAGCGTTGGCGACGCCAAAATTATTGCGCTGATCGAGCCGCGCTCAAACACCATGCGCATGGGCACCCACAAACAATCCCTTGCCACAGCGTGCGATCAAGCCGACGCTGTACTTTGGTACCAACCGCCCGGCAACGATTGGCACATGCACGAGGTGATCAACAGATCGCCCATACCGGCTAAGCTGTACCAAGACTTGGATAGCCTGATCCGCGCCACGCTCACATTGGCCGAGGCCAACACCCATATTGTGATTATGAGCAACGGCAGCTTTGATGGCTTACACCAAAAGCTGGTGCAGCAATTAACCCAGCACGCCATGTAAGTTTGGTTGGCCCATTTATTAACCGTCATTTACAGGAGCCACTACTGTGTCACGCACCATTACCCTCGCCATGACCGGCGCCTCGGGGGCGCAATACGGTTTGCGTTTACTGCAGTGTTTACTGGCGGCCGACTGCCGCGTGTACTTGCTGCTATCGAGCGCCGCCGAGGTGGTCATCCGCACCGAGACCAACCTCGACCTGCCCTCCGACCTAGAGCAACAACAATTGTTTTTAAGCCAGCGCTACAGCGCCGATGACGAGCAGCTGATGCTGTTTGGTCGCGACGATTGGTTCTCGCCGGTGGCCTCGGGCTCCAGCTCGCCCACCTCGATGGTGATTTGCCCAGCCAGTGGCGGCACTTTATCAAGCATCGCCAGCGGCGCCAGCAACAACCTTATCGAGCGCGCCGCCGACGTCGCGTTAAAAGAGCGGCGGCAATTAATCGTGGTCCCGCGCGAGAGCCCTTACTCGGCCATCCACCTCGAGAACATGCTAAAAATCACCCAGCTGGGCGCCGTCGTGTTGCCCGCCAGCCCGGGATTTTACATGCAGCCCGAGCGGGTCGAGGATCTTATCGACTTTGTCGTGGCGCGGATTCTTGACCAACTGGGGCTAGAGCAAGATCTGTTTCCGCGCTGGGGCGAGGACTAATGCCCAGCCCGTATCAGCTTCCGGCTTGGGTCAGCATTGTTGAGGTCGGCCCCCGCGACGGGCTGCAAAACGAGCCGGGCAACATTGCCTTGGCCGAAAAAATCGAGCTTATCAACGCCCTGGCCAGCGCTGGCTTGCAACGGATCGAGGCGGGGGCTTTTGTGCACCCCACCTGGGTGCCACAAATGGCCGACAGCGCCGATGTGTTTGCCGGTATTGAGCGCGCCCCTGGGGTCAGTTACAGCGCCCTCACCCCCAATATAAAAGGCTTTGACCGAGCCCTTGCCGCCGGCGCCAACGAGGTGGCAATTTTTGCCTCGGCCTCTGAGGCCTTTAGCCAAAAAAACCTTAACTGCGACATCGACACCAGCTTAGAGCGCTTTGCCGAGGTAGCCGCCGCGGCCCAGGCGCACCATATACCGCTGCGCGGTTATATCTCGTGCGCGCTGGATTGCCCTTACAGCGGCAAGGTAAACCCCAACCGCTGCCTTAGCGTTGCCCAGCAGTTGCTCGCCATGGGGTGCTATGAAGTATCGCTAGGGGATACCACCGGCGCCGGTACCGCAGGCGGCACGCAGCAATTGTTACACTGCTTATTGGCCCAGATCCCCGCCGACAAACTCGCGGTGCACATGCACGACACCTACGGCCAAGCGCTGGCCAATATTTTAATTGCACTGCAAATGGGCGTGCAGGTGGTGGACAGCTCGGTGGCCGGGTTGGGCGGCTGCCCTTACGCCCAAGGCGCCAACGGAAATGTCGCCACCGAAGATGTTATTTACCTGCTCGATGGGTTGGGCATTGCCCACGGCGTTAACCTACACCAAGTCATGGCCGCCGGTCAGCGTATCTGTCATCATCTTGGCAAACCCAACCACAGCAAAGTCAGCCAGGCTCACTACGCCCGCCAGCAAACACCGTAAGCTAAAACACTATGCCTAATCACAATCTGTTAAAAGCCAAAGTAAACCAAGAAACCGCAAAAATTCCCTGGCACGAGCTGCAGCGTTTTTTTGCCAGCGGCACCGCCATTTACGTTGCCCCAGCGCTTGATCTAACCGCCGTCGCCAGCGTTATGGCCGAGGACGACGCGGCACAACTGCAACACTGGATGCAGGCCAATCAGGTGCAACAAGTCAGCGAGGCACAAGCCAGCAAATGGCTTGATGAGCAAGCCACGGTATGGGCGGTGGTGATAAAACCTTGGGTGTTGGTGCAGCCGGTGCAGCAGGATAGAAACCACGGCTAGTAGGTTAAAATACCCCGCACCACCGCAGCGACCCCAGCGGTAGCCGCAATCGATAAAATAATTGGCCGCAGCGCGTTAAACGGGAGGTGGTTAACCAAATGGCCCGACAACCAAAACCCCAAAAAAACCCCAGGGCAGGTCAGCAGCACCAGCTTTAATTCATCTTTACCGATATAACCGGCCGGCGCTAACGCGACGATACTGGCGCAGCTGGCAAACAAAAAAAACGCCGAGAGGTTAGCCCGCACCATCGAGCCCGTCTCGTTTTGGTAAATAAGTGCGATCGGTGGCCCACCCACCGCCGTGATAGTGCCCATATAACCCGACGAGGCGCCGGCCAACATACTGTTGCGCGAGTTAAGCTGCGGCTTAATACCCATAACACTCATACCCACCGCAATTAAAATCAGCACGCCAAACACCAGCTCAAACCCTTGCGCGGTTAAAAAAGCCAAGGTCGTGGCCGCCAGCACCGTCCCGATAACACTGCCGCCAATGGCATAGCGCACCGGCCTAAAACTCAAGCTTTGGTGGTTGCGCAACAGCATCAACACATTCAGCACCACCGCGTTAATGATCATCACCCCAGGCAAAAACGCCGGGCTGATCAAAAACACCAAAGGCGCCGACAACGTCCCGATCCCATAACCGGCTACGCCTTGCAAACAAGCGCCGGCAATCAAGGCCAAGTTAGCAAGAATCAGCTGCAGCAGCGTAATATCAGACAAAAAGGAAGCTCTCACGGGTTACATTAAAAGAATAGCACCGCCAATATATCATACAATTTTGCAGGCGCAGATCCATCTAGCCGCTACTTGTTAACTTTGTTGCCACAACGGCATTAGCGCTATCGCTAACAGGTGATCATTACCCTAATTGCCACGATTTTTAAGCCACTGGACCCTCGGTCGGCGCCAAGCGTGACAGGATAAAACCAAAGCCACTAGACCCTCGGTCGGGGCCAAGGGTGACGGGATAAAACCAAGCCACTAAACCCTCGGACCGAGCCAAGCGCGACGGGGCAAAGCGCCACACTCCCTACACCGTCGTCCCGTGCCCCGACACGGAACGACGTGCATGGACGCACTAATGTCGATGGGGCCAAGGACGGTGGAATCGACAAGTGCATGGACGCACTAATGGCGGCGAGAGCTAGGGATAGCGGAGCCGGCCCAGCGGCTTTGAACGAACGGGAGGCTCGATTAGGCAAAGTGCCAAACTCCAAAGCCACTGGACCCTCGGTCGCAGCCAAGGGTGACGGGATAAAGTCAAAGCCACTAGACCCTCGGTCGGCGCCAAGGGTGACAGCATAAAACCAAAACCACTAGACCCTCGGTCGTGACCAAGCGCGACGCGATAACAGGACAGCGCTGGCCGGCGCTGTTACCCTTTAGGGCTTAACAAATCACAATCGGAGTTTGCCCAATGCACTACAGCCCCCTTGGCCACAGTGGCCTTAATGTCTCACAAGTATGCCTAGGCAGCATGACCTGGGGCACCCAAAACAACCAAGCCGACGCCAATGCCCAAATAGAGTACGCCTTAGCGCAAGGCATTAACTTTATCGACACCGCCGAGATGTACGCCGTGCCCCCCACAGCCGACACCTACGGCAGCACCGAGAGCATTATCGGCAATTGGATAGCCGCCAACCCAGCGCGGCGCGACTCGTTTATCTTGGCCAGCAAAATGGCCGGTAACGGTTTAGCCTATATCCGCGACGGCGCCGACATCACCGCCGCGGCGGTGCTTAAAGCAGTCGATGGCTCGCTCGCCCGTCTGCAAACCGATTATATCGACCTATACCAACTGCACTGGCCCAACCGCACCTCGCCGCATTTTGGCAAGCACGCCCCCGGCCACATCAGCTTTAGCAACGTCGACGCCGCCGCCCACACGGCGCAAATGCTCGACATACTGCAAGCACTGGACAGCTGCGTAAAAGCCGGCAAAATCCGCCACTTTGGCTTATCCAACGACACCCCCTGGGGGATTAACGAATACATCCGCTTAAGCGAGCAACACAACCTTACCCGGGTGACCGCAATCCAAAACGAGTTTAACCTGCTGCACAGCAAAGATTGGCCCCACTTAATAGAAACCTGCGTGCACCAACAAGTGGCTTACCTGCCTTGGTCGCCACTGGCCGCCGGCGCCCTTACCGGCAAATACCTAAACGGTGCCCGCCCCGCCGGCAGCCGCTGGAGCCGCGCGCAACGCAATGGCCTGTTTCGCGATACCGAGCAAAGCAACGCCGCCGTGGCGGCCTATTGCAAGCTCGCCCAGCAGCACAACATTACCCCCGCACAACTGGCGCTGGCTTGGTGTAAACAAGTCGATGGGGTGACCTCGACCATTATTGGCGCCACCAGCATGGCGCAACTAAAAGAGGACATAGGCGCCTTTGATTTAACCCTAAGCGAGCAAGCATTGGCCGATATTGCCAGCGTCCACCGGGCTTACCCCATGCCCTTTTAAAACGCGCTTTGCTGTAGCGCACCGCAAGCGCTGTGAGCTTAACCAAACCGCGCCGCCGGCTTGTGCACAAGCCGGCGGCGTGCATTGCCTTAACCACTGGCGCGCCCGCGCAACACCCCACCGGCTAAGGCCGTGGCCAAAAGCTGCCTAATTGCGCTTACCGCGTCGCAAACTGGTTTATCGCCCTTGTGCCAAACCTTTGTGTTCGTCATGCTATCGCCTGCGAGCACCCACTAATGCGCTTGCTCGCTAAGGCCAGGCCCCACGCATTTGCTATGCTTGTGTAAGGCCAAATTTAATTGTACTGCCCATCAAGGAGAATAAAATGAAGCGTATTGTCACCCTTTTCTCACTGCTGATCGCCGCACTGCTGGTGGCTTGCTCCAGCACCCCCTCGGCCATACAGGCCCATGTGGGCCAACAGCTGTACACCCAAGTGGGTTTTTGGACTTATAAAAACCGCCACGAAACCGTTAACTATGGGGTCGATCGTTTTATCCCCGTTAATACCCCTGTCAACATCGTCAAAGTTAACGCCAAAGTCGTCGAGTTTACCCTCACAGACGGCGGCCCAAAGCGGGTGCTGATCAACACCGAAAAATACACCCAAAAAGACATGGATCAGTTGTTCTCGCGCTACTTTGCCGATAGCAAAATCAGCCTGCAAAGCTTTACCAGCGCCGAGCGCAATGCCATCGAGCGCGGCAAGATCGAAAAAGGCATGAGCAAAAACGCCGTACTGCTGGCGCGCGGTTATCCGCCCGCGCACGAGACCCACTCCACCAACGACGACGAGTGGAAGTACTGGAAAAGCCGCTTTAGCACCATGATCGTGTACTTTAAAGACGGTAAAGTCAGCCGCATTAAGCACTAACACCCGCAGCCGAACGCCCCACACTGTGGGGCGTAACCGAGTGCCTAGACGCTAGGCGACAAGCTAACGCTCGCCGCCACTGAGTACCACTTACCTTCGCCAACCGATACGCCCTTGCAGCTGCATCGGATAAGGCGCATCCACGAACTCCAAGCTTAAAGCAACGGCTAACACCGACTCAGGGCTTAAACCTTGGCACTGGGTTTTAACATGAGGTAAACGAAGGATAAAACGACCGCCAGCGCCCACAGGAAACTCGCTTAGCGAAGACTCTTTTAATAATGTCTCGCCGTCCGGGCAATACACCGCCACTCGTATAAAATAAAAAGCCTCTTCTTTTCCCACTGCGGTTGACGGCAAAAAAAGCACAAGACTTTGATCCTTATCGCCTAGCAAAATATCAGTCATAGGCAACGCTATACGGATGTTTGGCTGCCCCATTGTTAGCTGCCAAGTAAACTGCGCTGCCCCAGAGGATGCGGGCACCACAGCACAGTTTGCAGACAGCAACACGGCCCACAAAACACTATTGTTTTTCAAAACCTTCACTTAATATAATCTCGATGCCGGATAATTCAACATGACCCTTTGGGACCGCCTTTTCATCGGAGATGGAAGCTGAAGACAACTGCACCTTCAGCGGCTGACCTTCTGCAATCACACCCGCTTTCAACAGCTTGATGACGGTATCCGAGATATCGATATTAAACGTACTGCCCTGAGCATCCTCGTGACTGTGCTCCCCATGACCAAAAAAGGCAAAACTCCCTGCGTAATGAATATTGTCGCTCGAGCGCACATTACCATTAGCCGGCAAATTGACAAACAACCGGACAAACACATCCTGCTCTTCAAGCTGACGGGCATTTTGTACCCGTAACACGAGACGTTGCGTATCCCGCTGTTTGTGCAACAACATCTTCATGGCCTGACGGGGCAAGTCGACCTCTTCTGTCGCTCCCCCTTTTAACACCAACGTGCGGGGAAGGTTGGCAGACACCCGTTCTTGCACTTGCAGCCGCGCCGGACCGCCCTGTTCAAGAAACCGTCGCAGGTCCTCTCCTTTACGTGGCGACGTCGCCAAACCCGATGTAACGCCGCCACAAGGCAGTAACTGATCATCATACTGGTAATAAAAAATAGGGTATAAGGCGGTAAAACCGACTTTTAAATCGTCAACTAAATTTCCGTCATGATCGCAAAACATATTGTTTAACGCCATGTTCTTCCAGTTTGCGCTGCTGGGGTTGGGTTTGTTTTGCGTAATATTCCAATCCCACCAACAGCGCTCAATCATATTATGATGGCACCAAAATATTGGGTCGCGCGCCGCGATAGGCACAGAGCCCATATTGCCACCCACCCAAACATGAACGCTGTTGTGTGGTGTAGCCTCCAGCTCACCAAAGCCACCACCAGAGCCATTTCTCAACGCCGTCGATGCATAACTGCCAAATGCCTCAAAGTCTGGGATGTTTAAGATGCCACTCATCACCGCCTCACCAGTAAGCGACTGCGATATTGTGTCGGTTCGGCTGCGATTGCGTGTTGCGTCGTACAGCTCATGGTGGTCAAAAAACGGGGCCGGTATACGCGGCTGACACGTCCAGTTCCAATACGGAAGCGCAAACTCCTGGTAGCCAGAAAGCTCGCGAATGATGGTCTCAAAATAATAAAGATAGGCACGGTGCCATGGCAAAAAATACCAGTTTCCGTGAGGGCAAAAGTCGGCGTGGATTTGTGCTTGCCGCATCCAGTTGCGACGATCCGAACCCGGCAGCTCTTTCATTGCCGCGACCCCTGCCCTGTAAGCCTGAATAATTGGATCGTTGTTTGCCAAGGAGGCAAAGCTTCGGCGTACCGGTCTATTGTTTATTTGCTCAAGCAGTGTTTCACAACCTCCGAGCATCGCAAGACTGTAAGCGCCCACCACAGAGCCACCCAAGAGTTTTAAAGAGTTTCTACGATCGAGATTCATATAACATCCTCATTGTTTACTTCGATTATTATTATGCTGACCGTAACCCTAAATCACTGCCAGGATCCTGAGCCCGCACCAACCTCCACGGTGAAATGATCGTCATCAACTGGATGAGCAAAACTCTATGGGGATTGTACGAATGAAGCTAGCACAGGCTTACAGGGTGGGCAATTTGACTGTCGTCAACAACAACAACTTGACGCAACATATAACCCTTATGGCGCATTATATTGAAACTTACTGCCCACTCGAGCGTCTGTCCGCAGAAAAAGCATATCAAAAAACAACTAAACGCAAACGCAAGAAATAACTGCAAGGTAGACTGATGCGCCCCTACCTTA
>Ga0209075_1002462_pt1 | contig 16310 bp, 12 predicted proteins | sample Stecom2011_FD_187523 | JGI IMG/M metagenome (GOLD analysis project Ga0209075, IMG submission 187523) | Agricultural soil microbial communities from Utah to study Nitrogen management - Steer compost 2011 (SPAdes) (version 2) | ecosystem: Environmental > Terrestrial > Soil > Agricultural land...
CTCCTAAAAGTTCTGCAATAAGTGCTTTTACTCCGTGACCTGCACCTCTGAATTTCAATACATATTTGAAACCGTCATCTGCCTCTGCCAAAGCAGGAAGCGAACCTCCCTCACGAAGTGGAGTAATATATCGGGTAACCGTTACGGTTCTTAAATTTTTCATTTTATACGTTGTTAGCTACAAAAATACGAATGTTTTGCCATAAAAAAAGAGCCTTATTTTCAGGCTCTTTTTACGTTGTATAGCATCAGGTGATTATCTCACTCCGTGCATTAGTTTTTTTAGTAAAGGGTTCAGCAATATCACTATTAAACCGGCTACAGTAGGAACAATAGTAAATATCAAGAAGAAAGTCGAAAGCGAATATTGTTCTGTAATATTATCAATTTGTCCTCCAAGAAGTGCTGCCAATTTGTTTCCGATAGCGATAGCCAAATACCACATCCCGAACATAAAAGCAATCATTCGGGCAGGGACTAATTTTGACACATAAGAAAGTCCAACCGGAGACAAGCAAAGTTCGCCTAAAGTATGGAACAAATAGGCCAAAATCAGCCACATCATTGACACTTTAACACCTTCTGTTATTCCGTGAGATCCATAGGCCAACAACCCGAAACCGATAGCCATAATGATAAGACCTAAACCGTATTTATAGGCAGCAGGCGGATTGTATTTAGAATCCCATATTTTTGATACAGACGAAGCAAAAACAATAATAAAGAAGGAATTCAGGATAGAAAACCACGAAGGCTCGATTTCGGAAGCTTCTTTTGAGTATTCGTTAACCAACATCCACCCCGCAACAAACCATACAATCAAGAATGTAAAAACCAGAATCACATTGGTGAGAGCTGCTTTTTTCCAGGTTTGTTTAGCCAGAAGATATAGCACCCAGGATATAAAAATAAGCGGTATTACTGTCAGTAAAGTATTTACGGTATTAAAAACCGTAAGTGATGTTCCCGATAAGGAGCGATCTACACTATCTCGGGCAAAAAGCACTAAGGAAGAGGCAGCCTGCTCAAAGCTCATCCAGAAGAAAATAGTAAAGAAAGCAAAGATAATCACCGCAATCATTCGGTCTCGTACAACTTTATCATAGCGAACAAGCCTTGAGATAATTAAACCGATAAATACAAGAAGACCTACAAAAATGAGTATGTACATACCTCTTACGACATCCATCCCAATAAAAGACAAATCTATCGAAGGAAGTAAATCTATATTTCCAACTATATACAAAGGAGCATCAAAAGCAAACAACAACCCGACAATGGCAGTAAAAGCAATCAATATAAAGTCAAGCGTAGTGAAATGGTTTCTTTTACTGTCTTTTACCCGCTCTACATAATCGTCTTCAGACTCGTTTTCTTTCTTAACCAAATCAATGTTGTCAGCATTATTTTTTTCTTTTTTAGGAACTTCGCCAATAGTGCCAAAAAGTGGTTTAGCCAACCAAAATTGCAGTGTTCCTAAGAACATAAAAACTGCAGCCAGACCAAATCCGTAATGCCATCCAAGGTTACTTGCCAAATAGCCGCAAAGCATCATTCCGAAGAAAGCTCCGGCATTTACACCCATATAAAAAATAGTGTAGGCTCCGTCTTTCTTTTCAGGAAAAGCTTTATACATTTCAGATAAAATAGAGGTCATATTCGGTTTAAAGAATCCAGTTCCGATAACCAAACAGCCTAAACCTATATAAAGAGCCATTTCTGAACTGAAGAACATAATCACGTGACCCATAGTCATAATAATTGAGCCTATAACCACAGCCCAACGATAACCGATGTATCTATCGGCTATAATACCTCCGAAAATTGGGGTAATATATAACAACATCGCATAGGTAGAATATAATGCTCCGGCATGTTCAGCAGACCACCCCATTCCCGGATTATTTCCGGATAAAGTAGCTGTAAGAAAGAGAACCAATAAAACTCTCATTCCGTAGAATGAAAAACGCTCCCACATTTCTGTGAAAAATAGTACGAATAATCCGGAAGGATGTCCTAAAACTTTTGATTTAAAAAAGTCAGGATTGGCTGTTTCTGTATTCATTAGTTGTAGTATTGAGTTATTTTAAAGGCGAAAGATAAACAAATTTTTAATTCCGCTTTACTTCTGTTTATAAAAAACCATCTTAAAATAACAATGGTTCTTATGATTTATGGTTTTATACCGCTTTTTTTCGTTCAATTGGTCGGATAACGAGCCTGTCATACAACCAAAGGGTAATAATGGAAAATAATCCGATTCCTACAATGACAATCCAGATTTTATTAGGTTCGTATTTTTGCCACAACATATCTACCATCTCCCAATGATTCATACCTAATTTTTGTTCAGCCAAAGCGAAATATTCGTTTTTAGAGAACGGAAACTGAAGTGAAGATATATCAATTTGATTTTGAGTTGCATATTCGTTTACAGCTGTTTTCACTTGAGCCCAATCAATTTCTTCTGCTTTTAGGTTGAATTGATTTTCGAATTGAGCCAATTTCATATCAAACGTCTTCGCTCCTACTTCTACAAACTGCTCTTTTGACACGATATGAGGCATCTCAATCGAACGGGTTTCCATTTCTTTTTGTAGTAACGAAAGTTTGTCAGACCAAGACTGATATAATCCTCCCGAGATAAAACTCGTTACGAAATAACTTGCCGCTACAGGTAAGAAATAAGTTCCTTGATATAATCCTTCTTTTCCTTTTGGTGTAATAAGAGCAATAAAGGAAGAAACCGTAGGGCTCGACATCATTTCTCCGATAGAGAAAATCATAGTTCCGATAATTACAAACCATACAGATCCAAAATAAAACGACATCGCAATACCAATTGTAGCAATTACCGCTCCCCTAATCACCGCACTGATGTGACGCATTTTTGTTACAAAAAACGACACCATCACTTGGCAAATAATAATCATTAAAGCATCAATATTCGTAAACCATTCTGCTTTTACCTGTGCTCCATCTGTAAGTGTTGTGGCTACTCCTGCTGGCATATTTTGGTTAATCCAATCACTGATAACCGCTGAATTTACCCAATCTTCAATAAAGTTGGGTAGGGTATTAAACAATTGGTTGAACATCGTCCAGAACCCAACCATTAAAAGCAAAAGAATTCCTAGGCGAATATCTTTTAAAGCTTCAAAAATTCCCAATAAAGAATCTTTAATAGCTTTCCCGATGGAGTCTTTTGGTTTTTCAACTTTAGGTTCTTTATAAAAAAGTAATAGTATCACTAAGTTAATCGTAATTACCACAGCGGCTTGAATAAACATCAACCTCCACCCATATTCAGTGCGCAAATACGATGACATTGCAGGACCTACAAACCCTCCGATATTTACCATCATATAGAAAATTCCAAACCCGAGAGTTCCCGTAGTTTCATCTGTATTTCGAGCTACAATAGCCGAAGCAACCGGTTTAAAGAAGGCTGCCCCGACAGCCACCAACAAGAACACTATGTACACACTGGAATAGGTGCTCACTTCACCCAGCAAATAATACCCGGTAATAAGTAAAATATAGGCAATAGCTAAGGAAATTTTATAACCTATGCGGTCTGCTATTACGCCAAAAAAGAGTGGTAAAAGATAGAGTATGGCCACAATATTGCCCATAATACTACCTTTTTGAACGTGGTCAAAACCTAGACCTCCCACATCTGTCGAACCTACTAAATAAAGTCCGAACAACGTATAAATACCGTACCAAGCCCAACGCTCAAAGAGCTCCATAGCACTGGCAATCCAAAAGTTTTTGTTTAGTGAACCGATGGTCTGAAAAAGATTCTTTTTATTTTCTGACATATTAATCAATTTTGTGTATTAAACTATAAAAGCGACTTTAGATAAGTCGCTTTTTAATCTTATGTTCGGTGAATATTATTTAACGTCTTGCATTAGTTTTCTAACTAGAGGAGAGATAATAATCAACACACCCCCTGCGATGAATGCATAAATCGCTAATTGCTGGTAACCATCTGTGTAAGCAATAAGTTTTTCGGTTTTAGTAGCATTTTCATCTGCTAATGTCATTCCGGCTCCAAGAATTCCAGCAACATATTGTCCGTAAGCAGACGCCAAGAACCACATACCCATCATAATTCCTTGTAGACGAGCCGGCGAAAGTTTAGTCATAATCGAAAGGCCGATTGGTGACAAACACAGCTCTCCCAAAGTCATTACGAAATAAGCGAAGGTGAATACATCAAGCGAAGTCATTCCGTTTTCGTCAGCAAACAGACGAGTAGAGTATAAAATATAGAATGATGCTCCAAGGAATAAGAACCCTAATCCGAATTTTACTACTGTATTGGGTTCTATTTTTTTCTTAGCCATTGCTACCCACAACAATCCTACCAGGGCAGCAAATACAATTACGAAGAAGGCGTTAGCCGAATTGTTTACTCCGTTCGGGTCAAGTTTAATTACTCCTAAAAGTTCATTATTTAAGTTATTGGCCGCAAAAAGACTCAAAGACCCCCCACTTTGCTCAAAGAAAGCCCAGAACAAGATAGAGAACACAATAAAGATTAAAGCTGCGATTAATTTTTTAACCTCAGAAGCATTGTGTCTGGTCATTTCATAAATCAAGTATAACACCGTTGCAGGACCAATAGTATACATAAAATAGTCTGTATATTCTGTTTTAGCTACCATTTTCATAATAAGAGGAATACAAGCTAAAGCTCCAATATATACCGCGATTTCATAAATAGAACGTTTTTTACCGTCTATATCTTTAAGCGGTGAAAGCCCGATTGGCCCCATTGTTCTTTTTGTAAAAACGAAAGTAATCAAGCTGATAGTCATCACGATAGCAGCCAACCCGAAGGCGACATTCCAACGAAGGCCTTCTGCTATGATACTTCCGAACAATTCTCCTTTACCGATTGAAATACAGGCATAGCCTCCTAATAGGGCTCCCAGGTTTATACCTGAATAGAACAACGAGAATCCTGCATCTCTACGAGTATCTCCTTGTCTGTAAAGCGCTCCTACCATAGTAGAAATATTGGGTTTAAAGAAACCTGTTCCTACAACCGTAAACGAGATTCCTAAGAAGAAGAATTTAACTGGATCAACTGCCAAAATCAAACTTCCAGTAATCATGAGGAGTCCGCCCCAAAAAAGTGATTTTCTGAATCCAAGAATTTTATCTGCAAAAAGTCCTCCGATAAAGGTAAAAGCATACACAAATGCCTGTGTAGCACCATATTGCAATTGAGCATCTTTTTCGTTAAAGAATAACTGATGCACCATGAAGAATGTCAACATTCCTCTCATTCCGTAGAAACAGAAACGTTCCCACATTTCAGAGAAAAATAAATACCAAAGTTGTTTAGGATATTTCCCTTCGAAATTCCGAATTTGCTCTAATTCAGGGTCAATAATCTGGGTAGAATTGCTCATACTTTGTAAGGTATTAAGTTATATTTTTTGTAAAAGTACCTGTTTTTTTGTAATTTCAAAATTTGAGAAGCTATTTTTTAGTGATATTACTCATTTATAGAATTCATTAATAAAATAAAAAGTTATGATTCACTAAACAGTAATATTATATCGTTTAATGAAAAATAATTTTGTAGAGAGTAGTCTAAAGGAAGAGATTATCCAAGCATCGAAACAGCTTTTCTAAGCGCAGCAATAAAAAGGTCGATTTCTTCTTTTGTGTTATAGAACGAAAACGAAGCTCTCACAGTTCCAGGGATTTTGTAAAACTCCATTATTGGTTGAGCACAATGATGCCCGGTTCTTACGGCAATTCCCATTTTGTCGATAATTGTCCCGATGTCATATGGGTGAATTCCTTCCACGTTGAACGAAAGCACCGAGACTTTCTTTTCTGAAGTTCCGTAGATCACCACATTCGGAATTTCTTGGAGCTTTTCGGTAGCATAGTTGAGAAGTTCTTCTTCGTATTGAGCGATGTTCTCAAATCCAATTTGGTTCAGATAATCAATTGCTGTTCCGAAGACAATTCCTCCGGCTATATTTGGAGTTCCTGCTTCAAATTTGTGAGGGATTTCAGCATAGGTCGTTTTCTCGAAAGTCACATGCTTTATCATCTCTCCTCCTCCTTTATACGGAGGCAATTTTTCTAACCATTCTCTTTTTCCGTATAGAATTCCAACTCCGGTTGGCCCACACATTTTGTGTGCTGAAAAAGCATAAAAGTCACAATTCAGTTTTTGAACATCCGGTTTTAGGTGAGCTACCGCTTGAGCACCGTCTATCAAAACGGCTGCTCCAACAGCATGAGCTTTACTGATGATTTCCTCTATCGGATTCAGAGTTCCTAAAGCATTCGAAGCGTGATTTACGGATACTAATTTTGTGTTTTCAGAAAGCAGTTTTTCGTATTCCGAAAGAATAAGTTCACCTTTTTGGTTAATCGGGATTACCTTTAGCGTAGCACCTGTTCGCTCACACAAAAGTTGCCAAGGCACGATATTAGAATGGTGCTCCATATGAGAAACAATAATTTCGTCTCCTTTTTTAAGCAATGTTGTAAAAGTTGATGCTACTAAGTTGATACTGTCTGTCGTACCGGAAGTAAAAATCACTTCGCTAGCCTCGTTGGCATTAATATGAGCTCTTATTTTCTCTCTCGAAACCTCATAAGCATCAGTTGCCAATTGGCTTAAGGTATGAACTCCTCTGTGAATATTGGCATTGATGGTTGTGTAATAATGTTCTATAGCCTCAATAACTGATTTTGGCTTTTGAGAAGAGGCTCCATTATCGAAATAAACCAACGGATTTTTACCGATTTTTTGAGAAAGTATAGGGAAATCCTCACGGATTTTTGAGACATCAAAATTCATAATCAATAAACTTTCTGCAAAGGTAGTCTATTTTTATTTAGTCTTAAATACCTGAGTAGGACGGATATTCAATTATTTGATTTCTTTAACTTTATATGGCTTCTTGAAGGTATTTTTTAGGGGTAATACCAAACTTTTTCTTGAAAGCAGCAATAAAGTGACTCGAAGTGCTATAACCTACCTTTAAACCTGCTTCGTTTACGTTATAAGAACCACTATCCAAGAGTTTTCGGGCATATTCGAGTTTATAGTCGAGCAAAAATCCATACACACTATCTCCGTAGATTTGTTTAAAGCCCATTTTCAGTTTTTTCAAACTGATGTTCACTTCATCAGCCAATTCTTGAAGAGTTGGCGGTTCAGACATTCGAGAAAGCAAAATATCTTTGGCTTTTCTGATTTTCATTACGTTCTCTTCGTCGGCCAAAAACGGGCATTGCTCTATGTAACCACTTTCGCTATGACCAAAAAACAAGCTTAAAAGTTCGTAGAACTTTCCTTTGTAATACATTTTCTTTACTGGTGAACTCAGATTGAAGTTAAACATCTGATTCAGTATCACCATCATCTGAGAAGTGATTTTTTCTTCTTTGTAATACTTCTTGTTCTCGTTCTCCGGGCTCAAAAAAGGAATAGCATCTGCTTGTTCCGAGAACAAACTGTGGAATTTTTTGATAGAAATAAATACCGAAATAATTCCGGAATGGGGCAACAAATTGAGCTGAACCGGAAGTTCTTTTTGTGGATTGTATAAAAACAGAAAAAAGTTCTCTTTTAAAGGTAAAACATAATTTCCTTGATTGAAAATAAAATTTCCGTTCCCTCTTACACCAAAGTGAAAATGAATCAAATCTGCGCTCACTACTTTCTGAAAATAAGTAGTTTCGGGCAAATTATTCTCGAAACGGAAAATTTTAAAACTCTCTTCATTTATTACCTCATCAAAAGAACTCATAACGATATTTTTTATAGGTTTGCAGAATCAAAACACGCTTCATTTATTTAGAACAAATCTAAATAAACCCTTTGTTATTACTTGATACTCCTACAAAAGTACAATTTTTAATTAAAATAAAGCTAAAAAACCTCCAGCGACATAAAAAGAACCTCTAGCGTTATTTTTATAGTATGAGTCGTCTTACTTTTGCTCTCGATTTCTTGGAAACCCAGGTAGGCATATGTCGAAACATCAGTTTTATTGCATAGGTTTGAGCTACAAAAAAGCAGACGCTCTGATTAGAGGGAAGTTCAGCCTAAACGAACAAGCAAAAAGTAATATTCTCCAACAATCTAAGGCAGACGGATTAGAAGGAGTTTTTGCTATTTCTACTTGTAACCGTACTGAAGTTTACGGTTATGCAGAGCACCCATTTCAACTTATCAAACTGATGTGTGAAAACAGCTTAGGTTCTGTAGAAGAATTCCAAAAAGTTGCCTACGTATACAAAAACAAAGAAGCTGTTGACCACCTATTCAGAGTAGGAACCGGGCTAGACAGCCAGATTTTAGGAGATTTTGAAATTATCAGTCAAATCAAAAACGGTTTTGTAGCTTCTAAAAAAGCAGGGTTATCCAATGCATATACAGAACGCTTAGTAAACAGTGTGGTTCAAGCCAGCAAACGTATCAAAAACGAAACGGAGCTTAGCTCCGGAGCTACTTCGGTTTCATTTGCTTCTGTTCAATACATCCTAAACAACGTAAAAGACATTTCTTCTAAACATATCCTTCTTTTCGGAATGGGTAAAATCGGGAGGAACACTTGTGAGAACTTGGTGAAACATACCAAAAACGAACACATTACCCTAATCAATAGAACCAAAGAAAAGGCAGAAAAGATTGCAGGAAAACTGAATCTTATTGTGAAAGAATTCGAAAACCTTTCTGACGAACTGCTTAAAACAGATATCTTGGTGGTAGCAACCGGAGCTGACACTCCGACGATTACTCCTGAGAATTTTAATCCTACAAAACCTGTTTTGGTGTTGGATTTGTCTATCCCGAAAAACGTAGATGATACTATCGCCAATAACCCGAACGTAACTTTGGTTCACCTTGATGAACTTTCAAAAGTTACTGATTCTACCCTTGAAAAACGAAAAAAAAGCATTCCTCAAGCAGAAGCAATTATAGAAGAAATCAAAACCGAGTTTTTTGATTGGGTAAAAGCCAGAACTTTTGCTCCTGCGATAAACGCTTTAAAAGAAAAATTGAACCAAATTAAAGAATCTGAGCTCGATTTTCAGAAGAAAAAAATCAGTAATTTTGACGAAACTCAAGCAGAAATCATTTCTAACCGAATCATTCAGAAAATTACGACTCAGTTTGCTAACCATCTGAAAAACGAAGAAACTTCTGTAGAAGAAAGCCTTCAGTGGATTGAAAAAGTTTTCGGAATAGAGGCTACTGCTAATTGATGCTTTGTTATTAACTGATTTTGAAATATTTTCCTTATTTTTGGGGAAATTCATCACTTATGAAAAATTCTAATTTAACTTCAGATAATTCAGAAGATAAAATACTTTTGAAATCAGCAAAAATAGCTTCGTCAAATGCTATTAGAGTCTCAACAGCCCTAGGTCTTCCCATAAAAGTAATTAGAGACAATAAGATTATGATGATAAATCCTGATAAATCTGAGAAAGTAATCAAGGTTCTTAAAAAAACGAACGTTGATATTTCAGGTCTTAAAAAAGGAAGTATTTTAGAAAGGAAGTAACAATGTCTGTACCACGATTAAGAGTTTTTGCAGGTCCTAACGGGTCAGGAAAAAGCACTCTTTTTGAGACTTTTTCGGAAAAATATGACACAGGGGTTTTTCTAAATACAGATAAAATAGAATTCGAATTAAGCACAAAAGGTTTTTTAGATATTAAAGAGTTTGGCTTATCTCTAAATCAATCTGATTTAAAACAGTTTTACACAACCTCTCAAGCTATTTCATTAGTTCAAAAAGCAAAAGAAGTTAATCTTAAATTTGATATTTCTATCATAGACAACATCATTGTAAATCCTCTGAAAGAAACTCATAGCTATGAGGCTGCTTTTGTAAGTTCGTTTTTACGGTATCATTTACTCCAACAAAAAAAATCTTTTTGTTTCGAAACAGTGATGAGCCATCCTTCTAAAATAGACGAAATAATAGAAGCAAAACAAAGTGGTTATAAAACATATTTGTACTTTATTTGTATAGATGACCCTGAGGTCAACATCTCTAGAGTTGAAAACAGAGTTGAAAAAGGTGGTCATCCTGTTTCTCCTGACAAAATTAGAAGTAGATATAATTCTACACTAGAAAATCTTATTCTTGCTATTGAACAAACTGACAAAGTTTATTTATTTGACAATTCAGATACAGAATATCGTTTAATTGCAAAAATCACAAATGGTGAGATGAAATTGGAAGTAGATCCAGAAAATCTCCCAAATTGGTTTATTAATTATGTTTTAAAATATTTTATTTAAAACCTTTGAAAAAAACAATCAGAATAGGAACTCGTGAAAGTCAACTTGCTTTATGGCAAGCATATACGGTTGAAAAACAACTCCATGACTTAGGCTATACTACCGAAATTATCAAAGTAAAATCTGAGGGTGATATTGTCTTAGACAAACCTCTTTACGAACTTGGAATTACGGGAATTTTCACCAAAACATTGGACATTGCTTTAATCAACGGAACGATTGACATTGCGGTTCACTCTATGAAAGACGTTCCAACTATTCTAGCAAACGGTGTAATTCAAACTGCTGTTTTAGAACGTCACGACCCGAGCGATATTTTGGTTTTCAATCGAAATACTGACTTTCTGAATCAAGAAAAAGCGGTGGTAGCTACCGGAAGTCTTAGACGTAAAGCACAATGGCTTAATCGCTATCCTAACCACGAAATTCCGGATTTAAGAGGAAACGTAAACACTCGTCTTCAAAAACTAAAAGATAACGGTTGGGATGGAGCTATTTTCGCTCAAGCAGGTCTAGAGCGAATAGACGTAAAACCCGAAAACCACATCGTGCTGGACTGGATGATTCCGGCTCCTTCTCAAGGAGCAGTTGTTGTGGTTTGTATGAATAACAATGAATTCGCTATCGAAGCTACCCAAAAGCTCAACCATAAACCTACGGAACTTTGCACTTATGTGGAAAGAGATTTTCTTAGAACTCTAGAAGGAGGTTGTACAGCTCCTATTGGTGCATTGGCTGAGGTAAAGGATGGCAAAATCCAATTTAGAGGCGTTCTCCTTTCGCTTGACGGAAAACAAAAAATCGAAATCGAAAAAACCGTTGACACCTCCGAATTCCAATCTTTAGGAAAAACTCTAGCCTTAGAAATCTTAGCTCAAGGCGGAGCTGAAATTATGGAGGAAATTAGAAAAGCCGGGATGTAAAAACAAAAAAAACCGCAAATTGCGGTTTTTTTATTCACTACTCTCAATTAATTTTAGAATTCATAGGTTAGTCCAAGACCGAAGAAAATTCCTTTTTTATACGTAAGAGCCGGAACAGCGCCTGAAGCATTTTCTTGCATTCTTCTAAACTCCGGATTCAGTATATTTTTGGCTGAAAAGTTTAGACCTAGACTTCGGCTTAATTTCGTCTTTAGGATAAAATCTAAAGTTCCCATTCCTTTATCCACTAAATTTCCTTTGGTTTCTACACCTAAAGCATACAATCTATCAGAATAATAAGAATAAGCTAGGGTAGCAGTCAAATTCCCGTAATCTCCCCAACCTTTAGCATACGAAATATCTGCATTCAAAAGAAAATCGGAAGCTCCTGTAAAGCTCGAAGTATTGTCTGTAAGGTTGATATTGTAATTAGTTTCTTCACGAACCTTTTCGGAATCCAATTCCTGATAGGTTTTCATATAAGAAAGATTTAGTCCTGCTGAGAGTTTGTTTGTGTTGGTAGCATCGAAATCTAAAATTTTCTTTCGCACTTCGATTTCTGCTCCATAAACATATCCTCTATCTCCTGTATTAAGGAACGAAATATCGTTGGTCGATGAAGCCAAAGTAACCTCATTGATTGGGTCAAGAATATATTTTCCGAATAACGTTGCCGAAACCACTTCATCACTATCCGGAAACATTTCCCACTTCAAATCCAAATTGTAATTCTGAGACGGATACAAATCCGGATTTCCGACTTTGACTTCGGTTACATCTTCATAAATAAACAAAGCTCTTTCTTTAAACTGTGGTAACGTATAAGTTTTACTGGCTCCTAAGCGAAGATTTTGGTTTTCGGTTACTTCATACTTCAACACAAGATTTGGTAAAAACTCATTCCTGTTGAATGTGTTTTGGCCTCCTTCGGGATCCAATTGAGTGACCCAATCCACAGTTTGTGTTACTTTTTCATAACGCAATCCAATAATAGAACTCAACTTATCAGCTAATTTGTATTCTAAACTCACAAACCCGGCCTGTATGTTCTGTTCTCCTGTATAGGTTTGTTTTCGTTCACCAGCAAAAGATTCTATTGTGAAAAAGCCATTTTCATAGTTCTGCTGATTGAAAAACGCATCCAGATTATTTGGGTCAACTATTGTACTTAATTGTGTTCCCGAGATACGAAAATTGAACTGAATCGCCTCAAAATCTCGTTGTTTGAACCTTCCGTTATAACCTAATATAATCTTACCTTTTGAGTTGTCTTCACCTAATTTATAGCTTAAAGCTAAATTAGTCGCTAGTTCGTTTTCTGTAAGGTTTTGATAATATCTGTGATTATCTGTAATGGTGTTTTGAGCCAATACATATCCATCTTCAAGATATTTCATAGTGTTTTGAATACGGTCCGGCATATTGCTTTTTACGGTGTTAAACGAAGTCCCCCAATCGAAATTCCACTTTTCACTCAACTGATGTTTTCCTAAAAGTTGATTAATATATAAGGAGTTCTGTGTATAGGTAGAACGTTGCACCAATCCGTTGTCGTTTTCGGCTATATCTCTGAGAAAACCGCTATAGGTATCTCTGGTTTGATCTGATGAATTTACAAAAAGGAGATTGTAGGTCAGTTTGTGTTGTGAATTCATTTCATAGTTTCCGGTGAACATTCCGGTTGTATTGGTTTTATAGGCGAACCTTTCTTGATTAAACGATTTGAGTTTTGCCCCTTGAGCGGATACGCTTTGGTTAATTCCTTCTCGATATTCAAAACCGTTATCAAAACTTGCCGTGGCAAAAAGATTGAGTTTTCCTTTTTCACCTATATTATAAGAATCGCCTATTTTTATTGCGAAATTCCCTCCAAACGGAGATTCCTTTGTTGGAGCCATTTTGTTTTGGAAATGAAAACCCGAAAGCGGGTTATTTGGAACTCCATTCGAAGAAAAACCAAATGGATTAGGACTTTCTTGTAAGTAAAAACTACTTACTTTATCCAAAGCATTAGTGTTTACTGCTCCTCCGAGAGCCATTTCAAACATTCCGTTACCTTTATAGTTCTTGGAAGATATATCTACATTTCCTCCTGCAAAGTCTCCGGAAACTTTAGAAGTATACACTTTATCTATCGAAATATACTCTACTATATCTGTTGAGAAGAGATTCAAGTCGATATTTTTCTTTTCCGGGTCATTAGACGGAACGGGAAGTCCGTTTATGGAAGTAGAATTATATCGGTCTCCTAATCCACGTACGTACACATTATTACTTCCTTCTTGCTTCGAAACTCCTGAAGTCTTAGCGACAGCTGTAGCTACATCTCCCACTCCCTTTCTACTAAGTTCTTGGGCCCCGATATTCTGTTTGATTTCGACAGCTTTTTGCTGTTGCATCAGTAATGCAGATTCTTTTTCTCTACTTTGTACGACTTCGATAGTAACTGCGTCCAAAGTAATATTATCTGTTTTTAGTCCTTGATTAAGGATTTTGTGTTCTCCTGACTTTACAGATATTTGAACCTCAACAGGAGTATATCCTATAAAATTAAACACTACTATATGAGTTCCGGGGTTTACTTCAAGAGTATATTTACCATTTATATCTGTAGTTGTGCCGATTGTAGTTCCTTTTATAAAAACACTTACAGCGGGTAGACCCTCGTTATTATAATCTAAGTCTGATACCACACCAGACAAACTCGCTTTCTGAGCCGAGCCCCATCCGAAAACGAAAATAAACAACACCATTAACTTTACACGCATATTTAAATATTTTGAATTTTCTGCAAAAAAACCACTTAGGTGTAAAGTGGGTATTTATTTGATATTATCATTATGTTTTTTCTTTGTTAGGCGACCGTTAAGAAGGTTAAATCTGTTTTAATTGATTTGAAAATGTCGTAACTTTATTAGTTTAGCTTAAAAATGAATTATGTTTAGAATAAGTCAAAAAATCATCAAAAACAACAACATATTTTAAATAATACATTCACAAAAGGCCTTAATATAGAAAATTTGATAAATTTATATCCGTTTTTGGTATTTACTGGAACACCCCTTTTGCTTTACCTTTGTACTAGAAAAAGAAAGAAAAAAACAAGGATTTATAAAACTAAAATTTATTAGTTTTTACATTGAAATTCAATCAATTTTATCCAAGTTTAATAATGCTTTATCAATGATAAAGCACATCTAGAAAAATTGGAAACAACACCTCAAAAGCTAGGGAGAAATTTATAAATATTTGTTCTTTTTTAGTAGACTATAAACAACAAGCAAGACGTAAATTTGCATCGGCTTTTGAAACCACTAAATAGTATACTAGAATAATATATAAACAAAACTATTTTTAACTTTAGTATTATTAAATTTTCGATTAAATTATGAAAAAAATGCTTATCGCTGCGATTGCAGTATTAGGAATCACAGTTACATCACAAGCACAAACAACAACAACTCTTAATGTGAAATTACACCCAATTCAAACATTGGTTGTTAATCCGGCTCAAAACCAAGTTGACTTAAACTACTCAAGTACTGAAGACTATTTGAATGGGGTTGTTAGTACACAAGAAGACCACTTAAAAATCTATAGCACTGGTGGTTTCCAAGTTAAAGTTAGGTCAGCTAGTAACAACTTAGAGTCTAGCTCAAATGCAGTAACTTCAACTCTTGCAGCAAACACTATCCAAATTTCAGCTTCAAACGGTACTGAAGGGATAAGTGAAGCAGAGTTTTTCAGCACAGAGCTTCAAGACAACGTTGACGAAGGGTTGATTATTAAAAGTTTAGTTGGTGGAGTTAATAAAACGTTCAACGTTGAGTATAAAGGTGCAGGTGCAAATCAGTATGTTAACCTTTACAACAGCGCTGAAACCCCAACAGTATATTCAACAGTTGTAACTTACACGATTACAGCTCTGTAATTTAAAAAGTCGAAATACAATGCAAAAGGAGTGTACATAATTGTTCACTCCTTTTTTTGCTAGGAAATCTATCACGAAGAAAGAGTTAACGTTGTAATTATTAATTAGGAATTATGAAAGCTAAATTTATTGCATCTTTATTAATAGTATGCACTGCGGTATCGCTATATGCCCAAACAGGACTTTCTGTTTCTCCTCCTCGATTGTATTTTGAAGTGGCCGAAGGCCAAACCAAAACAGAAAAAATTATTGTTACTAATGTTAGTAACTCAAATGATTTAGAAATTGCAATTAGTTTGGGTGATTGGGATTATAATTTATATGGAGATAATATTTTATACCCAGCTGATTCATTAGCAACTTCATCTGCAGGATGGGTTTCTATTAAAGACAGTTATTTTTTATTAAAGGCCAATCAAAGTAAGGAAGTAGAAATTAGTCTTACTGTTCCAGACCAAATAGATACTGCTATACCGGCTCGTTCTAATATGGTTTTTGTTACTCAAATGAATCCTGTGGATGATGTGGATAGTAACGGACAAAACATTAAAGTAAATGTTAGATCTGGAATAAAAGTATATCACAGGTTGCCAACCACTCGTGAAAGACGTATTGAGATTCAAAACATGAAGTATATTGCTGATAAAAACTATATTGAACTTCTATTTGAAAACAATGGTAATGTATGGGCAGAAGGAACAATTTATTCTGACCTCACTAATATTGACACAGGAGAAAAAATAAATTTACAGGATATCATATTTTATACGATGCCTACCAATAAAAGAATAACAGGAATAAATTTACCTAAAGAATTACCTAAAGGAAATTATGTCGCTTCTGTACTAATGGATTATGGAGACCCGGAAAATATGGAAGCCGGAGAATTACGTTTTACTTATGAATAGGTTTATATATATATTTTCATTAGCTATACTATTCCCTGTGCAATTTATTTTTGCACAAGGTATTCCCGGATTGAATTTCACCTCATACAGTAACAACTATTTAGGTGTTTACTCCTATAACGGAGCGGTTTCGTATGAAGCATTCACTTTTAGGGTTACTCACTCCGGTACAGGTATCAATATCCCTAATTGGAAATTATCTGCACGAGTTACTCAGCCTATTGTTGCTCAAGATGGTT
>Ga0209075_1002464_pt1 | contig 16297 bp, 13 predicted proteins | sample Stecom2011_FD_187523 | JGI IMG/M metagenome (GOLD analysis project Ga0209075, IMG submission 187523) | Agricultural soil microbial communities from Utah to study Nitrogen management - Steer compost 2011 (SPAdes) (version 2) | ecosystem: Environmental > Terrestrial > Soil > Agricultural land...
TACTCAATATGGCAGACGGCGTTTTATTGTTGGTCGATGCCTTCGAAGGACCGATGCCGCAAACGCGCTTTGTACTTCAGAAAGCAATTTCATTAGGACTTAAACCGTGTTTGGTAGTCAACAAAGTCGACAAACCCAACTGTACGCCAGACGAAGTTCACGAAGCCGTTTTCGATTTAATGTTCGAATTAGGAGCGCAAGAATGGCAATTGGATTTTCCGACCGTTTACGGTTCGGCAAAAGAAGGCTGGATGAGTGAGGATTGGAATGAGCCAACCGACAATCTAGATCCACTTTTGGATATGGTTTTGGAACATGTTCCAGCACCAGTAGTATCGGAAGGGACGGTGCAGATGCTCATTACCTCTTTGGACTACTCCTCGTATACCGGACGTATTGCCATTGGAAGATTACAACGAGGAACACTAAAAGAAGGGATGAAAATTGCCCTTGTAAAACGAGACGGGTCGATAGAGCGTGCTCGGATTAAGGAGCTCGATGTCTTTGTTGGCATGGGCCGTAAAAAAGTATCAGAAGTTCAGGCCGGTGACATTTGTGCGTTAGTTGGCTTAGAAGGATTTGATATCGGTGATACGATTGCCGATGCCGAAAACCCAGAAGCATTAAAGACCATTGCTATCGATGAGCCGACAATGAGCATGCTGTTCACCATAAACGATTCGCCATTCTTTGGAAAGGAAGGGAAGTATGTAACTTCAAGACATATTAAAGAACGCCTGGAAAGAGAATTAGAGAAGAACTTGGCGTTGCGCATGGAAGAAACCGACAGTGCCGATAAGTTTATGGTCTTTGGCCGTGGAATATTACACCTTTCTGTATTGATCGAGACGATGCGCCGCGAAGGATACGAACTTCAGATCGGGCAACCGCAAGTAATCATCAAAGAAATCGATGGTGTGAAATGCGAACCTGTGGAAGAGTTGACAATCGACCTACCCGAGTCCATGAGCGGAACGGCAATCAATATGGTTACGATGCGAAAGGGAGAACTCAAGAGTATGGAAACTAAAAATGAACGCACCGTTTGTAAGTTCATCATTCCATCGCGAGGTATCATCGGGTTGACCAATCACATGATGACGGCTACTGCTGGAGAAGCGATTATGACGCACAGGTTTTTAGAATATCAACCTTTTAAAGAAGGAATGCCTTCACGCCAAAATGGAAGTTTGGTTTCTATGGAAACCGGAACAGCAATTCCATATTCGATTGACAAGCTCCAAGATCGTGGACGCTTTTTTGTAGATCCAGGCGAAGCGATTTACGAAGGACAAGTAGTGGGAGAGAATAGCCGACATGAGGATATGGTGGTGAATATCACAAAATCCAAAAAACACAGTAACGTGCGTGCTTCCGGATCGGATGATAAAATTCAGATCGTACCGGCAGTAAAATTTTCATTGGAAGAAGCTTTGGAATACATCCAAAAGGATGAGTATGTAGAAGTGACTCCCGAAAACATTCGCCTTCGAAAAATCCTTTTAAAGGAATTCGAAAGAAAACGAAATAAATAAGCTGTAGCATTGAATAAATGGCCCGTTAGAAATACACTCAAATCTTATTGTGTATCTTTGACGGGCAATTCCTAAATAAAATAAAACTTACGTATGAACTTTCTTTATTTCGATCCAGGATTAGGAGCAATGATCGTGCAAGCAGTAGTTGCAGCAGCAGCTGGTGTCTTGCTGTTTTCAAAAGGAGTGATGTATAAGGTGAAATCTTTTTTCGGATTGATAAAAGAGGAGGACAATACATACGACTCAATAGACATTGAAGACAAGGACACCGAAATCGATGATAAAAAAGACTGACACCACCCACGAAGCTTCGTTTAGAGACCCTTCTGGCTACATGTTTTTTGATGGTGAAGTACTTCGCCGAGCCATCAATCCCATTTATTTCAAACAGTACAACAAACTCAAAGAAAGCGGGTTTTTCAAGACCTTGTTTTCTAATGAGATGCTGATTCCGCACGAAGAAACTTCAGTGTCGTCGGATCAAATTATTATCACTCCCGAAATTATTCCATTCATCACCAACCCGTACGAATGGAGTTTCGAACAGTATAAACACGCCGCGCTTCACACGTTGAAAATTCACAAATATGCGCTTTCAAAAGGGTTTATACTAAAAGATGCTTCTGCCTATAACATTACCTTCCACAAAGGAAAACCAATTTTTATAGACACGCTCTCCTTCGATTTTTATGAAGAAGGAACGCCTTGGCGGGCATACAAACAGTTTATCACACATTTTTTAGGGCCTTTGGTATTGGCGAAATATCACGGAACGGAAATGCTGAAAATGATGCAAACGCACATCGATGGTATTCCCGTACAATTGATATCCTCACTTCTACCGAAGCGCACAAAATTTAGCTCGGTTCTCTATACCAACATCCACCTGTTGGCAAAAATGGAAAGCAAGCACAGTGAGGATTATAAGGCGGAGACTAAGATTGCGACACTTTCTAAAAAAGCCCAAGAAAACATCATTGAAAGTTTATTCGATTTTATTCGAAAATTAAAACTCAATGAAAAAAGCGAGTGGGGCGATTATTACGACAAAACCAACTACGATAAAGAAGCTTTCGAAGCCAAGAAACGATTGGTGAAAGCTTGGGTAAAACCTTTATCACCCGAGAAGTTGATCGATATGGGCGGGAACGACGGAACTTTCGCGCGTACCGTTATCGATAGCGTTCCGCACATTGTCGTTACCGATATCGATAGTAATGCGGTGGAACACAACTACCGTCAAGTGCAACAGAATAAGGAAACAAATATGCTTCCGTTTGTCTGTGACGTGCTTCAACCTGCACCGGGAATTGGCTTCAACAATACCGAACGCAGCTCGTTGTTGGAACGGTTAAAAGAATATGCGCCCGACGTAACTTTAGCGTTGGCACTAATCCATCACATCACACTTTCGGGCAATGTGCCTTTTGAAAAATCGGCTGAGTTTTTCGCTTCTTATTCCGAAAATCTCATCATCGAATTCCCAACACGCGAAGATTCGTGGGTAGAATCGTTGTTGGTCCGCAAACGCGAGTTTATAAACCACTTCGATTTTTACAACGAAACGGTATTCGAAAAAGCTTATCAGAAATACTTCACCCTTGAGAAAAAACAAGCCTTGGAAGGAACAAAGCGAATCCTCTATCATTTTAGAAAGGTAGCTTCGTAATCTTGTTATAGCCACTACTTAGCTGAAACATAAAACAACGCTGAGCATGTGAACCTAAAAACCGTTATCTTGCACTTTAAACCAAGAAGGGCCTACCTTCAAAAAAAGTGATTGGAATCCATTATGGAAAACAAACGCAGCAAAACAACCAACCTAAAATTCAATCCACTACTCACGGGATTGATTTGTGGGCTTTATCCGCTAACCTTTTACTATTCGAACAACTTCCCCGAAATCAATACGTGGGAACATTTCGGATATTTTTCTTTGATATTCATCGGGATTCCTCTAGTGATTTTTATACTGCTTTCGGCAGTGTTTAAACTCGTCAAACCTCTAGAAAAATACAAGTGGGAAATCCTATTTGTCACCATCATTATGACAGTCGCAACGCTGATGTCGTTTGCGATGTATCTCACCTTAAAAAAGAAAATTCTCTTAGGGATATTAATCCTTGCCGCCTTTGCCGCTTGGAAATGGAAAGCGCATTACCCTAAACTATTAGTGCTAATTTTATTGATGGCTGTGCTTCCCGTGATCAAATGCGCAATGCACATCATAGACCATCAACACAAGTTGACGTGGCTTGAATTACCCGATGCTATCAAGGATGTGAAATTTGTTGAAACGCCCAATGTCTACCTCATTCAACCCGATGGTTATGTTGGAAAGGACATTATGGAAGCTGCGCCCTACAGTTTCGACAATCCGTTTTACGATTGGTTGGAAACCGAAGGATTTAAGCGTTACGATAACTTCCGAAGCAATTATCCCGCGAGTCTAACATCAAATTCTTCGCTGTTGGCGATGAAACAGCATCAGTTTGGAAAGACCTTCACACCTAAATTCGAAATGCCTCACGCGCGTGAAGTAATAGCAGGAAATAACAGTGCAATCGAGATTTTTAAAAACAACGGATACAAGAATTTCTTTATTGTTCAAGACGAATATTTCCAACAGAGTTTCCCCGACTTGCACTACGATTACTACAACATCCACCCAGATGAAATTCCGTATTTCAGCAATGGGAGTATGATTAAAAAAGTAGTAATAGATGATTTAAAAGCTGCCATCGACACAACTTCGCTTTCAGGTCCGCGATTTTACTTCGTGGAAAGATTGCTGCCGCATCACGTTCATTTCGCAGCGAGTAAAGAAGAGGAGCGAGATACCTACATCGAAAAGATTAAAGACGTCAACACTTGGTTGAAAGAGGCTATCGGATATATTTCGCAAAAAGATCCCGAAGCAATTATTATCATATTAGCCGATCACGGTGGTTGGGTCGGGCTAAACAGCTATCCAGAAATGTTTTCAACAAACGACCCCCAACAAATCAAATCTATCTATTCCAGTTTGGCAGCCATCAAATGGAACGGCCATTTGGTTGAAGGGATGGATTCGGAATTGACCAGTAGCGTCAATCTGTTTCGGGTGCTATTTTCGGTACTGGGTAAAAATCCTGAGTATTTAAAATATCTCGAAGACAATTCAAGTTATAACCTACAGCAGGGGATGTTTTCGAAATCCGTACGAGCAGTCATCGACGACGGTGGAAATGTAATTGCCAACTAAAATCTGCAGATTTGAAAGACTACGAAGTCATAAAATATGAAGCTTCCCATAAAAATGCGTGGGACGAATTTATAAAAAACGCAAAGAATGCGACGTTTCTGTTCGAGCGCGATTTTATGGACTATCATGCCGATCGATTCACAGACCATTCACTGATGGTATTTAAAAAAGGCAAGCTCGTCGCCGTATTGCCCGCCAATATTCAAGAAAACACGCTACACTCGCATCAAGGACTGACATACGGAGGATTGGTGCTGGGAAAAAGAACCAACTTTGAAGAGACGGTGATAATTTTCACACGGATTTTAAAATTTCTTGAAAGTCAAGGTGTAACGACATTGAATTTGAAACTCTTGCCCAACATCTATCACTTGCTGCCCAGTGATGAAATAGCACATTTGTTATTTGTGGTTAATGCGAAATTAACACGTCGCGATATCAGCAGTACTATTTTTTACGATGAACGGCTTGCGATAAAATCATCGAATCGAAAGCGAGGAATAAAGAGGGGAATTAAAAATGGATTGGAAGTAAGAGAAGATTCCGATTTTGAAAAGTATTGGGATGACATCCTTGTCCCGAATTTAAACCAAACCCACGGAAAAGATCCTGTTCACAGTGTTGCTGAAATAGAACTATTGCATTCGCGTTTTCCGAAGAACATCAAACAATTTAATGTCTATAAAGATGCCGAAATATTGGCTGGAGTCACTGTGTTTGAAACTCCTACAGTGGCACACTGTCAGTACATTTCTTCGAATACTTTAGGAAGAAATCTAGGAGCGCTCGACTTTCTATTCGACTTTCTGATCGATCATTATTCCAACAAACGCTATTTCGATTTTGGTATTTCGAATGAAGCCCAAGGCAGAAAAGTCAATAAGGGTTTAATTCACTGGAAAGAAGCCTTTGGAGGGCGAAGTATCGCCCACGATTTTTATGAAGTTGATACCGCCCAACATCATCTCTTAAACGATATATACTTATGATTCCGTTTTTGGATTTAAAAGCAATTAACGCCCGATTTGAAACTGATTTCCAAAATCGATTCGATCGGTTTTTGGATTCAGGGCATTACATTTTAGGAAATGAGCTCAAGTTGTTTGAAGCAAATTTTGCACGGTATTGTGGTACGACACATTGCGTGGGCACCGGGAACGGATTGGATGCCCTGCGATTGATTTTAGAAGGGTATAAAGTCCTCGGAAAATTAAATCAGGGCGATGAGGTTTTAGTTGCTTCAAATACTTATATCGCTACGATTTTGGCCATTGAACAAGCGGGGTTAACACCTGTTTTGGTCGAAGCGGAAGCCGATACCTATAATTTCGATTTGGAGGCCTTGAAAATCGCCCTTACCGAAAAATCAAAAGCCATTATGCCCGTGCATTTATACGGTCAAATATCACCTATGGATTTTATTTGGGAGCTATCCGAAGCACATAATTTATTGGTAATTGAAGACGCCGCCCAAGCGCACGGAGCGGAACACAAGAACGGAAAACGGGCCGGAAATCTTGGAGATGCCGCAGGATTTAGTTTTTATCCGACAAAAAATTTGGGTGCTTTAGGAGATGGTGGCGCGGTTACAACGAATGATAAAGAATTGGCAGAAGCCATTGCGAAGCTTAGAAACTACGGAACTTCCAGCAAGTACGTCAATGAATTAATCGGATTCAATTCCAGATTGGATGAATTGCAAGCAGCATTTTTGAGTTGTAAACTATCGAGCTTAGACAAGGATAACCAAAGACGACAAGAAATAGCAAAGCGATATGTTTCGGAAATAAAAAATGATAAGATTGTGCTACCAAAATACGATGGCGGAAAAGATCACGTCTTTCACCTTTTTGTAGTGCGCGCAGCAAATCGTTTTGAGATTATCGATTATTTAGATCGCAACAGTGTCGGGCATTTGATTCACTACCCGATTGCGCCTCACCAGCAACAAGCTTTAAAACACTATGCTCATTTGAGTTTTCCAACAACGGAGAAAATTCACGAACAGGTAATTAGCCTTCCGATGAGTCCGGTCTTAAAAGATGAGGAAGTAGCACGAGTTATAGAAGTATTGAACGCGTATTGATTACATTTGCTTACGCTCGTCTAACCGATCGAGAGTGCTGTTTTAATCACCAATGACCATCAACTGAATTGAGAATTCCAGCTTTTATACGAAACAACCTCTTGCTGAAAATGACTTCGCTCAATGCGGGAGTTATTGCTATTCGTTTGCTCATTTCAGTTTTTATCCAACGCCTGCTGTCTCAAATGTTGGGCGAGGCGGGCATTGCAAAAATCGGTTCGCTTCGAAACCTAACCGACATGTTGCAGTCGTTTTCGTCGGTTGGATTTTTTAGTGGCGTAGTAAAATATGTAGCCGAATATCAAGACGATAAAGAACAGCTTCAAAAACTGTTTTCTACTGTAAGCGTTTTCGTTCTCTTCTCGTCGGTCACCATATTTTTTGTATTGTTTTTCGGCGCGGGTTATTTGAGTGAAACCATTTTCGAAACGCGAGAATACCTTTATTTGATACGACTTTTGGCCGTCATGGTGCCACTGGTCGCGATGAATCGAATATACACCGCTGTAGTTAATGGGCTTTCCCTGTATAAGAAACTGGCAGGAATCGACTTGGTAAGCTATTTGATTAGCTCGGTTCTAACGGTAGTCTTACTCCTTTCGCATAATTTAGATGGCGCCTTAGTTGCCATCGCCATCACCCCAGCCATACAATTTGCTGTGCTGATGTTTCTCTTTATTAAGGTGCTTCGCGAATACGTGCAGTTCGCCCAATTGTCGTTTAAAATTCCAATGGCAAAGGAATTGCTCGCATTCTCCTTGATGTCGTTCTTTTCTACGGTGTTATTGAACTACGTAGAAATCGATATCCGTGTGATGATTCAAAACCGAATCAATATTGACGATGCCGGAATTTGGACTGCGATGACCAATATTTCAAAAAATTATATGGTCTTTTCCAATGCCCTTTTCTCCTTGTATGTACTTCCTAAATTCGCAGGAATCTATACCAAAAATGAATTTAAAGGAGAGCTATTCAACATTTATAAAACCTTGTTGCCGCTTTTTGGCGTCGGGATGCTGTTGATTTATTTCTTAAGAGAATACGTCATCTTGATTGTCTATCCCGATTTTGTAGAAATGTCGCCCCTTTTTAAATGGCAATTGTTGGGAGATTTTGTCCGTTTGGGCGCTATGGTAATGGGCTATCAATTCTTGGCAAAACGCATGGTTAAAAACTTCATTTTCACCGAAATCCTCTCTTTAGGATTGTTCTACGGATTTGCCTACTACCTAACCGATATCTACGGAGTTTCTGGAGTTGTTATGGCGCATTTCTTCCGCTACATCATCTATTTCTTCGTAGTGTTTTACTTGGTATTTAGATACTTTAGAAGGCGAGGCGATAAGGCAGAAATTGTCGAAAACGAATAACGAAAAGCCTTTGTGATTTTAAAGATTTGTTCGATTAACATCTATATAAGACGAGATGTTTAAACGTCTTAAAAACACTATCTTTGCCTCTGAAAATTTTAAAACAAATCCACTTCGAATCCTATGATCGATTCTTTATACAATCCCTTTGAAGACCTGATTTTTGACGAACATTTTTGCTTTCTCTCTGGCGCTTTGACCAACGATACCATTTCTGTATTTCCTGAGTGGTTGTTGGAACATTTCAAATTTGCTGACGAGCGGATAGAAATGATGGACAAAACGAAAGCGTATAAATTCGGCGATTTAAAAATGCCGTGTTCTTCAGAAGTGAAAACCGCTTTTGATGCATTGGATACGCAATTCAGAGCAGCTTACGAAAAAGGCTACGAAGGAATGGCTGAACTCGATGAAGAAGTTATTTTCCAATGGACGGGAAGAATTGTTTACGGATTGCTGTATCAAGAGTTGGTTTATGAGAAAAACCGATTGGCACGACAAGGAAAAGATTTCGGCCTGTCGTCATTTTTGAAAGATCGTTTTTCGCATTTTCATCTGATGCTACAATCGCTTATTGCTCCTGTAAGTTTTGGTGAGCGGAAACCGTGGAGCATAGCCGTTTTTCCATTGAAATATTCTGCCGATATTTTCAGCTATCGCGACGACACTGTGAATCTGTTATTTTCTATGGGCGTCAACGGATTTGGCATGGTGGTATGCTTTCAAGATAACGGTGCCATTGGTGAGCGTTTGAGCGACATTCTCGAAAAGATTGATGGACAGACCTTACACCCGATTCAGTTTGAGGAATTGTATGCGCATTTTCATTATTCCGATTACATCCTACAGGCAAAACCGGAATACAACATGCAATCTTCGGAAGATGGTGTTCGGATTGAGTCACTACCGATGAAGGCTGCAAACGGAAAAGACCTTTTTGGTTTTTGGGACGACGATATGTTCGCGCAATTATTAGCGAATTATTGGTCGGTTTACGGCATTCCACGCGAAGAAATCCTACAATTCCAAAAACCGCGTTTGAGTTATTTGGAAGCACCGTATTCTGGCGATTTCATTCCTTTTGAAGCCATTGATTTGCCGTATTAAGAACCGTCTACTGAATTCTTTTTTACGCCTTTTTCCCACGCGTTGAGGTATTTTTCTGCCACTGCAACATAATCGTGTTCCCGCTCAATAAACGCTCGGGCATTTTTTGAGATTTGGTGAATCTTATCGGGATTTAAGATGAGATCCTCCAGCTTTTTAAAAATGTAATCCACATCGGGTAAGGCATTGATGCAGACCTCGTCTTCTTTGAGATTGAAGTATTCCAAAAACTCTTTTTCGGCTCCGGTAAACACCACTTTTCCTTTCGCCATAGCTTCAAGTGCATTATAACCTTGGTCGTAAGAAAGGGCTTGATCCAAGAGAATATGGGCGGAATTGTACTTTTCGATGTACTCGGCATACGGCAGATTTTCAACCGTGATTACTGCTACTTTGTCGGGATATTTCTCGACGATCAAGTCCAAGGCTGCTTCAAAATAGTCGTTGCCTTTTTTAAAGAAATTCGCGCGATTGATGCCGTGGAAGATGTTGATTTTATCCTCAATTTCAATAGGAATATACTCCAGTTTCGAGATGTTGATCGGATTGGGCATCAACCCTAAATATTTTTCGTGTCCCTGTAACGGAATATGATAGTCCATATCCGAAGCCATCACCCCGTTCATAATGTCAAAAATATAGTCGTGAAGCGCTGTAAAATTCGGCTTCAAATACTTCAACGCATATTCATATTCATGCTCAGGTACTTTTTTTTCGAATAAAGGTGTTAGAATGGAATACCGAAACTTTTTAGCATACGCAAAGCTGATACTGCTGTTGTCGGCACCACAAGAAAGTAAATAAAGACTTTTGTTGTTCTGATGTAGAAACGAAATGATTTCTTTTTCTATCGAAGCATCAATGCCGAACGGACTTTCATTGATCAATTGAACGACATCATATCCTTTTAACGTATCTGAATGTCTGAAAAGCTGATTTTTAATGGAAAGTGATGTGATGTCTATCCCGAAAAGCTTGTAGAGTCCGACTTTCACTTTTTTAGAAAATCCCGAAACGTATTTCGGTTTCAGAAGAATATCCGATGGGAATTTCTTGAAATAATCTCCTGTAGAAACCAAAGTAACCTCGTGGCCAAGCGCTAAGAGTCCTTCTTTCAGGGAGTTGTGTAATCGGCTATATTCACCTACTAATAGGATTTTTAAATTTTTTGATGGCATGGGCAGTTGTAATATATGAATCCAAAACGGATTGCGCCTTTGTTTTCGGTTATAGGCTTAGAAATAACTTATATTTGTCTGTAATTTCTCCAAAAATACGATAAAACACCGATGCCTGCCGAAAATAATATGAAACTATGCTTAGTCGCTATTTCGCTGGGAAAGGGAGGGGCCGAACGCTCCACGGCACTGCTGTCTCAAATGCTCGACATGAAAGGCTACGAGGTTCATATCGTCATCTTAAACGATTTGGTTGCATATGAGTATTCCGGGAAATTATTCAATCTTGGAAAATTCAAAGACAATCAGGATACGTTGCTAAAACGTCTCGCGCGTTTTCGGAAACTTCGAAATTATTTGATAACCGAAAATTTCGACTTCATCATCGACAATCGCACGCGTTCTTCTACAGCAAAGGAATTGTATTATTTGAAATATATTTACAAGGGCTTTAAGCAAATCTACGTGATTCGAAGTGCCAATTTAGCGCACTATTTACCTGGGAATAATCGTGTTGCTAAGAAATTGATCGATACGAGTTATCGCGTGGTGACGGTTTCGAAACTCATTGCCAAAGAAGTCAATAATATATATAAAACAGATAAGGCGATTGCAATTTATAACCCTGTAATTTCGTTTGAAACCAAAGAAATCGAAAGATCCGATGAAGATTATATCCTCTTTATGGGAAGGTTGGAAGAAAAAGTAAAGAACCTCAGTTTGTTGATGAAAGGATATAAAGACTCCAAATTACCTGAAAATAACTTCCGATTGAAAATTTTGGGAAGTGGAGAAGACGAGGATTTTTTGAAGCAACAAGCTGAAGAAATGGGGATTTCAAATACGGTGGATTTCATTCCGTTTACAGCCGATGTGTATCCTTATTTGAAACAAGCCCACTTTACCGTTTTGACCAGTAAGTACGAAGGATTCCCCAGGGCCTTAGTCGAATCGTTGTCGGTGGGAACGCCAGTGGTTTCGGTGGATTGTGTTAGCGGTCCGAATGAAATTATAGTCGATGGAGAAAACGGATTGTTGATTGAAAATAACAATCCAAGCCAATTGGCAGAAGCTATGAATCGGATGGTTTTGGATGAGAAATTATACGCAACTTTTAAGCGAAATAGTATTCAAAGTGTCGCTCATCTTTCCTTAGAAAATATCGCTGAGGAATGGGATAAAATATTAAGAAATGAAGCAAATTGATTTAGATAAAATAGAATTGATCGAAATTCGAAAAATCAGCGATCCCGATGGTCGAGGAAATCTTTCCGTCATCGAAAAAGATGTGTTGCCCTTTGTGATCAAACGCGTGTATTATTTATACGATGTGCCGAGTTCGTCGAGTCGCGGCGGACATGCGCATAAGAAGCTACAGCAATTCTTGATTGCTTTAAGCGGTAGTTTTGATGTCGTGCTCGACAATGGAACCCAAAGAAGAAACATCACCTTAAATCGTCCCGATAGAGGCTTGCTAATTCCGAATGGAATATGGCGGGAATTGGAACACTTTTCTTCAGGAGCGGTGTGCCTTTCCTTAGTAAGCGCCGAATACGACGAATCGGATTACATCCGTGATTACGACGCATATTTAGAGCGCGTTAAGAAGTAGTGGGTTAGGATTTACTTAAACGCTGTTGTTCGTTTTCCCAAAGTCTCTAAAAGGTATTTTAGATTCTTCATCCCGATTAACGCTTTTCGCGGTTGCTTCAGAAGAAAACGCTGTTTTGAAGTGAGGTTTTTCAAATCAATTTTACGCACGTAATCCTCAAACGACGCATCGTCTTTTGCCAACTTGTGTTGAATGGCGAATGAAAATCGATTCACGTCTAAATACTGTTTCAAATACGGATTGCTTTTCGCGATGTCTTCGTATTTGTCCAAACTCATAAACACCCGGTCTTTGGTTGGCGTGTGCGAGATTCGGTTGCTGCTGTCTAGGTTGTGACGCGCAGAAATCCTTGTGGAAAAGACCAATGGAGATTCTAAAGCTGCACGGAGCCATAAGTCGGTATCTTCACCCGCACCGTTTGTAATCGTCGCGTCGAAACCGTTTAGTTTTTGAAAGAAATCTTTTTTCATACACACAGCTGAAGTCCACGCTAACGCATCGATCAAACTGTTTTTAAAATAATCATCCACAACGCCCATCCAGTTTTTTTGCTCCATAATGGGCGAGATCATCGCAGTGGTGAGTTTTTGATTGTGTTTTTTCTCATAAGCCGTCGCATACCATTGTTCTTCAGGGAATTTTGACGTTAAGTTGTGCAGATTTTCCAAATGAAACGGATACCAATAGTCATCAGCATCGAGAAAAACGATGTGGTTTGTTTTTGCCTTTTCTACACCTAAGTTCCGAGTAAGCGCAACACCTTCATTTTCTTTGCTAAAAAGACGAATACGAGGATCGTCGAATTCTTTGACAATCGCTTCGCTATTGTCTGTTGAACCGTCGTTTACAACGACCACTTCGAAGTCTGAAAAAGTCTGTTCAAAAAGACTTTCCAACGTGGCTTTTATATCTTTTTCCTTGTTGTACAAAGGAATCACTACCGAAAAGTGAGGCATAATACATGGCTTAAAAGAAAACTTGAAGTTGCGAAAATACAATCTTCACAGTCAAAATCGATTTAAAATACAAAACTAAAGATATTTTACAGCGTGCGACATCCGAATTGAGATAACTTGTTCTGGCAAGGTCGAAATTATTCAAACTTTAAAATTCCCTCTCGAATTAGAGCTAAAAGAGATTCTGTATATTTGAAAAACCTTTGCAATAAATAATTCTCACTTGATAAAATCCCTTCAACTTGTAGCCTTCGACAATCCCAATCCGCCAGACTATGGTGGGGCAGTGGATCTATACTATAAACTCGAGGCATTTCATTCGCTTGGAGTGAAAATTAATCTCCACCTGTTTACGTATGGCGATAGAAATGCTTATGGGCCGTTATATGATTTTTGCGAAGAGGTCATATTCTACAAAAGGTCCATGTCTACAAGCGCACTTTTGTCGGAAAAACCCTTTATCGTAAAGTCGCGGGAACATCCTGAGTTGTTGAAAAATTTGGCTCAGAATCCATCGCCGATTTTGTTTGAAGGAATTCATTGTTGCGCTTATTTGCATCGAGAGGAATTAAAAAATCACTTCAAAATGGTTCGTATGCACAACATCGAACACGAATATTACGAAGGATTGTCGGAGAGCAGTAGCAACATACTCAAGAAAGGTTACTATCATTCGGAAGCGAAAAAGTTGAAACGATTTGAGTCTCAACTCACTCACGCTGATTTGATATTAGCGATTACGCAGAAAGATGCTTCACATTTTCAGCAATATGGAAAAACGCAGTGGATTCCTCCTTTTGCGAAACCTTTCCCGAAAGTCGAAAAAACCGAAGACTATGTGTTGTTCCACGGAAATTTATCGGTTGCCGAAAACTATAAAGCGGCGAGTTTATTAGTCGAAAAGGTATTTGACAACATCAACGCAAAAGTGATCATCGCCGGAAAATCACCGCATCCGACCTTGGTTTCAGCCGTGAAGAAAAAGAATCGAATAGCGTTAATTTCCAATCCGAATCAAACGGAAATGGAAGAATGGATCACAAACGCCAAATGCCATGTATTCTATACCGATCAGAATACGGGAATAAAACTTAAATTGGTTCATGCCATCCAAACCGCGGGGCATATTGTGATGAACGATAACATGCTCTTCGATAGCGCCTTTGCAGACGAAGTGGAATTGGCGAATTCTTGGCAGGATTTTTCTGATATACTAAATCGCTGTATGAAATCTGACCGACCAAAACCGCGCGAAGGAATGCGAGCCTTATTTGATAATAAAATTAATGCGATGCAGATTCTAAAGGCTCAGCATGGTGAATGAATTTTAAAGAAAATAAAAAGACAGAAGTTATGAGAGATAAGCTGCCGATTTTTTTGATGATTGTCTTAAGTGTGATGGCTTTTATTCATGTCGAAGCACAAGAGGATGAATCTTGGTTTTATTTCCGTGCACGCGATACTGTGTTTAATCCATCATTTGAACAAAGGGGAGATTTTTTGGTGTACATGGGAAGTGATGTTACATTGAAACAGGTTTTAGAAAAATACAACATCAAAATGTTCAAAAAAACCTGGCGGAATGCAAAAAAGGAAAATCTTAAAAAAACGTTTTTTGTTATAGCAGATGATGACGGTTTGATGGAGGATTTATTGGGTAAGACATCACATCTTTTTGAGTTTGGCGAATTGATCGATGAAGAAGACAAGAAAATCTTCGAACCTAATGATTATGGATTGACGAGTACGATTGGAGACAATATCGGCGCACAAGTAAACTTAGATTACTACGATTTTTTAGACGTGCCAAAAGCGTGGTATTACACCACCGGTTCGCGCGATATCATCATCGGGATTTCGGATGGGGAGATCGATACGTTGGATATTGAATTTGCCGGGAAAACGAAAGTGGTGCGTCCTTCCCATCACGTCGATGGACACGGTTATTCTGTGGCGGCAACAGCTGCAGCACAAGGTGATAATGGTTATGGTATTCCTGGAATATGCTATGATTGCAGCATTTACAACACCGATTATAAGCATTCAAGAACGTTGGATCAGTTGATGGAATTGTCGAGAATGGGTGTAAAAGTGATTAATTGCAGTTGGGGCATCAGTAGAAAGTACGAAACCGCTCAAGAAGCGATTTATGAGATGTTGGAAAATGGAACGGTGGTCGTGGCTATCGGGCACAACAAACCATTTTCAGAAGGCAAGGGAGAGGTATATTATTATCCCGCCTCTTACGATAAGGTTATTGCAGTTTCTTCGGCTTCGCATCGCTATGCAGACTATCACGAGAATATCAAAGTGGAAATGCCGAAAAACCTATATTATGTTGAAAACATCCGGTATTATGTCGGTCGAACCGCTGGATTTAAAGACAACGACACGACTAATCTTCCGTATCTATATCCGATAAGCATTAAAAATTTAAACGATAAAATCGATATCGTGGCACCGTCGGTAGGCATCTTTAGGTATAGCGAATTGGCGCTGCGCAACACGATTGATATGAGTATATACAATCAGACTTCGGGAGTGGCCCCGCTGGTAACAGGAACTGTTGGTTTGATGTTCTCGTTGTATCCTTGTTTGCCTGCCGATGAGGTTGAGAGTATTATCAAACTGACTTCAACAAATATCGACGATATTGAAGCCAACAAACCATATCGTGGTCTTTATGGTGCAGGCATGCTCAATACAGGTCGCGCCGTAAAAATGGTGTTTGATATGTTTGCGGAGCGCGAACCGGTGGTGGTTGAAAACCAGCGCTTTAGTCGATGGGATTTTAAGTTGACCTCGCATTCAGACGTCGTGATACAGCATCAAGAATTTACGGAAGCTGCGGTTTTGGATCTTACTTCGAAAAGTGGCATTACGGTAGGGGAGAATACGGTATTAAAACCAGGAAGGAATGGAGGAATTCATTTAAAAATTGATCCTGCGTTGGAAAAAGAATGTGATTTGGTGTTGCGGGATCCGAGTATTCTGGATAAGTGAGATTTTTGGTTTTTCCCGCAGATTTATATGGAACACGGATAACGCGGATGTAGCGGATTTTCGCGAATTTTTCACCTGACTTGCGCACTGGGACACCCAAATCCTAAATTATATGGTATCCTTTTAAAATAATATAAACTTTTTGTTGAACCCTTTCAGGGTTCTCAAAGAGTGGGTGCATTTGTAACCCCACACTGCAC
>Ga0209075_1002465_pt1 | contig 16287 bp, 12 predicted proteins | sample Stecom2011_FD_187523 | JGI IMG/M metagenome (GOLD analysis project Ga0209075, IMG submission 187523) | Agricultural soil microbial communities from Utah to study Nitrogen management - Steer compost 2011 (SPAdes) (version 2) | ecosystem: Environmental > Terrestrial > Soil > Agricultural land...
AGTGTCCTGACCCATACCAGCTGGATTTCTTTTATCCAAAACTGCTACATGAACGTCATACGGTTGAATTGTTCCTGTTAGCTGAACTGCTGACTCAGCACCAACACTTCCTGCACTTGCACCATTTGAATAACGGATAACCATGTATTGACTTAAATCAATAGCTTGATTTGTTGGATTGTAAATTTCCAAAGCTTTGTTGTTGTTTTTTCCTTCAACATATTCGGAAATAAATAATTGGCTACAGTTGGCTACTTGAGCGCTAACTGAAGCTGTTAATAGTAGTCCTAAAGAAAGTAAAACTTTTTTCATAGTTATTATATTTAATTGAGAGATTTTGCGGGGAATAAAAAAACAAAAACAGTTGTGAGTTTGAACAAACTTAATAGTGAATACAACTTATTTTATCATCGTTTTTTTTAGTTCTATTAAAATGAGGTTTCAGCTTACAAATTTTGCTTCAAGGAGAACACATTTTAATTTTCATTACAAAATTAAGGCTTTTTATTGAACCTTATATTATTGAATTATTAACAATTTGAAAATTCTTCCTGTTTTTTGTTCTTTAATTCTAAAAAATCAATGCATCTTATTGGTATATAATCTATTCTATCGGATTTATAATACCGCTATACTATCAGTGTTTTTAACAGATCTAGACAAAATCCTCTTTTTAAATAAAAGTCATTATAGGAAATTTTAAAATTGTTGAAAAAAACTAAATAACCCTCTTTAAGTGTTCAATAATTATGAATGAAGATGGCTAATTGTATATACCCCATTTGTGACTCACAATATTTTTTCTATTATCTTCGCCAAAAGAAGAATTCATCATGAAAAACATCACTTTAACAACACTTTTAATAGTATTTACAGCTTTTATTAGTTATACACAAGAAATAGAAAACACCCAAAAACTCACCGTAGAGAAAATATGGAAAGAATATCAGTTTTTCGGTAACAGAGTAAGTGGATTTAGTTCAATGAGGGATGGAGAACATTATTCACGTTTCGAATTAGTCAATGGTCAAAAATCAATCTTGCGTTATTCATTCAAGGATTTATCGAGCCAAGGAGATATTATTCTTGATGGTAGAGAACTCGTTTTCAATGATGTAAAATTAAGTGTTGACGGCTACGAGTTCAATGAAGATGAAACCAAATTGTTATTAACTGTAAATCAGCAAAAACGATATAGAAGAAGTTACTTTGCCGAATACTATCTCTATGATTTAAATACGAAAAAGTTATCTCCATTGGATGCGGAAAGAAAACCACAGACTTTGGCTTCATATTCTCCAGACGGTAAAAAAGTAGCTTACATTTATAAGAATAATTTATATGTTAATGATATTTCAACTGGAAAAGTGACTGCAATTACAAAAGATGGGGAAGAAAATAAGATCATTAACGGAACGACTGATTGGGTTTACGAAGAAGAATTCGCACTAGTAAAAGCTTATGATTGGTCTCCAAATAGTGAATACCTCGCATTTTTACGTTTCGATGAGCGCGAAGTAAAAGAGTTTACAATGATGTATTACCGTGATTTATATCCGAGTCCGTACACCTTCAAATATCCAAAAACAGGAGAAGACAATTCGAAAGTTTGTTTAAATGTCACTAAAATATCCAACGGAAAAACAAAAGTGATTGATTTGGGAGCATACGAATATATTCCCCGTATTAAGTTTTCATCAAAAGAAAATAAGTTAATGGCTTTGACCTTAAATCGTCATCAAAACCACTTAAGCTACCACTGGATTGATGTACTTGACAAAAATATGTCGGCAAAAATTGTATATGAAGAGAAAGATAATGCTTACGTTGAAATTGATGACAATTTATATTTCTTAGAGGACGGAAAGCATTTTATAAGAACCAGTGAGCTAGATGGTTTCAACCATATATATAAAATTGGGATTGATGGATCAAGTCAACAGATATCAAAAGGGAGCTGGGACGTTATTGAATTCAAAGGAATTAATGAAGAAAAAGGAGTCTTGTACTACACTTCTGCTGAAGAAGGTCCACAATACAGTGCTTTGTATTCTATAAGTTTAGACGGTACAAAAAAAGATAAAATTAGTGACAACAAAGGAAGTAACAATGTAACTTTTTCTCAAGGAATGAAATACTATGTTAACAGTTGGTCAAACATCAATACACCAGAAATATACTCATTACACACTGCTGACGGGGATTTAATAGAAGAATTGGAAAACAATGAAGATTTGAATCAACGCATGAAGAAATTCAACTTCCAGCCAAAACAATTTATAACAGTAGAAGGAGCGGTTGAAGATTTAAATGCATGGATTTTATACCCACCCAACTTTGACAGCACAAAACAACATCCTGTTTACTTTAATATATACGGAGGTCCAGGTTCCAATATGGTAGAAGATTCCTATGATGGTGGAAACGGTGCATACCATCAACTTTTGGCACAAAGCGGATACATTGTAATAAGTGTTGATCCAAGAGGAACAATGTACAGAGGTGCGAAATTTAAAAAATCTACTTATCTACAACTTGGAAAGTTAGAAACAGAAGATATGATAGCCGTTGCTCAATATGTTAAAAAATGGGACTTTGTTGATCCAAGTCGCATAGGAATAATGGGTTGGAGTTACGGAGGATACATGGCATCTCTAGCCATCACTAAAGGTGCAGATGACTTTAAAATGGGAATAGCTGTTGCTCCAGTAACCAATTGGAGGTTCTATGACAATATTTATACAGAAAGATTCATGCGTACACCACAGGAAAATCCAAAAGGCTATGATGATAATTCACCGATTAATCATGTGAATAAACTAAAGGGAAAGTATTTTATTATCCATGGCTCAGGAGATGATAATGTTCATGTTCAAAATACAATGGAAATGATAAATGCCTTAGTTGCTGCTGATAAAGATTTCGATGTATTTATCTACCCCAATAATGATCATGGTATTTATGGTGGGAATACACGGAATCATTTATTCAGAATGATGTTTAAGTACACTTTAGAGAATTTATAAGAACGTTTATACTAGAATAAAAAGTGAATTTAAAACTAAAAGGCAAAACCTTGTGAACCTTTTAACAGTTGTGTTGTTTTTTCTCTAAAAGAACACTGTAAAACGTTAAATAAATGAAAGATTATATTAACTTAGGCAGCCGAATTAAAAAGTACATTAAAAACGAGTAAGCAAATGAGCGAAACTGCAAAAATAGAAATTGGCGGGAAAACATATGAGTTTCCTGTAATCACTGGTTCTGAAAATGAAAAAGCTATAGACATCAAGAAATTGAGAGGGACTACTGGCTATATTACAATGGACCCTGGGTTTAAAAACACAGGAAGTACGACCAGTGCGATCACCTACTTAGATGGAGAAAACGGAATATTACGTTACCGTGGATATCCAATTGAACAATTAGCAGAAGAGGCCACTTTTTTAGAGGTAGCTTTTCTTCTTATTTATGGGGAACTACCAAATGAAACAGAATTATTTGATTTTAAGAAGAGCATAACAAATCATACTTTGGTTCATGAAGACATGAAGCAATTTTTTGAAGCATATCCTTCGAAAGCGCATCCAATGGGTGTTTTAGCATCTATGGTAGTAAGTTTATCTACCTTTTATCCAGAATCTCAGAATCCAAACAGATCACCTGAGGCTATTGATTTAACAATACACAGACTGCTTGCAAAGTTACCAACCTTAGCAGCAATGTCTTATAAAAATGCTGTGCGTCATCCTTTTATTTATCCAAAAAACGACTTGGATTATGTAGAGAACTTCTTGAACATGATGTTTTCAATGCCAACTGAGGAATACAAACCAAATCCAGTTGTTGCAACAGCATTAAATAAATTATTAATACTTCATGCAGATCACGAACAAAACTGTTCTGCATCAACAGTAAGAATTGTTGGTTCATCTCAAACCAATCTTTACGCTTCTATCTCTGCAGGTATTTCAGCATTATGGGGACCATTACATGGAGGGGCGAATCAAGCTGTTATTGAAATGTTGGATAAAATCCAAGAAGACGGTGGAGATCTTGATAAATGGATAAATAAAGCGAAAGACAAAAACGATACTTTTAGATTGATGGGCTTTGGTCACCGTGTTTATAAAAACTTTGATCCACGCGCAAAAATCATTAAAAAAGCAGCTGACGATGTATTAGAACAATTAGGTGTTCAAGATCCAGCATTAGCAATTGCTAAAAGAATGGAGAAAATCGCATTGGAAGACCCTTACTTTATTGAAAGAGGATTGTATCCAAACGTTGATTTCTATTCTGGAATTATATACAAAGCGTTGAACATTCCATCAGAAATGTTTACTGTAATGTTTGCCTTGGGAAGACTACCAGGTTGGATTGCACAATGGAAAGAAATGATTGAGAACAAAGAACCAATTGGACGTCCACGTCAGATTTACGTAGGTAAAACTGAACGTAATTATGTTCCGATTGAAAAAAGATAAGATTACAATTTAAAAACTGAAGGTGCTCATTTGGGCACCTTTTTTTATTGCATAAAGTCTCCTTTTGTTGATAAAACGTTAACATCATTTTCATCAATTCAATTATAGAATATACTTTAAAACCTTATCTTCACAAAAAGTCATTATCATTATGAAAATACACCCATTAAATACCGGAAACTTCAAATTAGATGGAGGCGCAATGTTTGGTGTTGTTCCTAAAACATTATGGTCAAGAACCAACAAACCAGATGAAAACAACATGTGTGATTGGGCAATGCGCTGCATGCTTATCGAAGATGGCGATCGGCTAATGCTTATTGATACAGGAATTGGCGATAAACAAAGCGAAAAGTTTTTCTCGTATTATTACTTATTTGGTGATGATTCATTACAGGGGAATCTTAAGAAACTAGGCTTCTCCCCTGACGATATAACTGATGTGTTTTTAACCCATTTACATTTTGACCATTGTGGCGGTGCAGTTGAAAGAATTGGGGAGAACCGATTTCAACCTGTTTTTAAAAATGCTACGTTTTGGAGTACTGAAAAACATTGGAAATGGGCTACAGAGCCAAATGCCCGAGAAAAAGCTTCCTTCTTATCAGAAAATATATTGCCCCTTGAGGAGTCTGGCCAATTGAAATTTGTTTCACGCGATAGTGATTACACAAAAAATGTATTTCCAGACATTGATTTATTGTTTGTTGATGGCCATACAGAAAGTCAAATGATTCCACACATTCGATACAAAGGAAAAACGATTGTCTTTATGGCTGATTTACTTCCCTCTGTTGGACATATTCCATTGCCATTTGTTATGGGCTACGACACTCGTCCACTACTTACGCTCAATGAAAAAGATAAATTTCTTAAAAAAGCAGTTGAAGAAGAGTACATTTTATTCCTTGAACACGATGCTGAAAACGAATGCTGTACTTTAAAACAAACTGATAAAGGAATTCGTCTTGACCAGACCTTCCGTTTTAATGAGTTGTTTTAAGTTTTTTAACTATCTTTAAATTCTAATACACACTATTATGGACAAATATATTAAACAACTTCTGGAACTTTATTCCAAAATCATTTTACCTCAGTTCGGTGCGATCGTTGTAGAAAATGAAGAAACGGGCGAATTAATGTTTAATGAATATCTTTCTTATGATGATGGAAAGCTTTCTGAATTAATTGAGAAGGAATCAAACATGGATTTACAAGAAGCTCAGAACATGGTTGCTAAGTTTGTGAGAGATCTTCAGTTACAGCTTGACAAAGGAGAAACGTATTCTATATTTCAATTGGGTGAATTCAGTAAAAATAAAGATGGCGAGTTTACTTTTAAAGGTAATTTAAAAACGGGACATCTTGCTTCAGCTTCCACAGAACCTGAAAAACCAGCTGACGTGGTCACTCCACCAGTTGTTGAAGTGAAGAAAGAAGAACCAATAAAAAAGGAAGAAAAACCTGAAATCAAAAAAGAAACTTCAAATAAGGGGGAGAAAAAGAATGTATATGTTGAAAACAAAGAGACCTTTCCCAAATCTGATAGTGATACAGTAAAGAAAAATGAACCTATAAAGGAAACCAAGAAAGAAAAACCCGTAAAAGTTAAAAAAGAGAAGCTTAAAAAAGAAAAAGTTATTGTACCTCCAAAAGTAAAAACTCCAAAACCACCAAAAAAGCCTGGTGAAGTCAAAGAAAAACGAAAAAGAAGTCCACTCTTATGGATTGTTCTTGTGATTCTTTTACTTGTTGCTGCTGGTAGTGTATATATTGGCCTTAACTATGAAAAGGTTGAAGAATTCATGGGGTGGAACAAGTTTGAGAATGTTGATCAAGCTGATAAAAAAGCTGAGAATGAAATCATTTCGGTTGAAGAGGAAGTATTACCAGAAGAAAACGAAGCTCCTATCGAAGATGAAATTACAACTGAAGAAGCTATAGAAGTAGTTGAAGAAAAACCTAAAAAGGAAAATATAGCGACTCCAATAACACAGTCGTCAAGTGGCAATCACCATATTATCGTTGGGTGTTTTAGTGAAATATCTAATGCTCAAGGTTTGGTTAGTGAATTCAAACAACAAGGTTATGATGCCAAAGTCATTGGTCAATACGGAGGATTGCATTTTGTTTCTGCACAAAGCTATCCAACTTCAAGAGAGGCTGTTGCAAACATTTCCAAAGTAAGGCAAATCAAAGATGGAGCATGGATATTTAAAAATTAACCCTAATAAATTATAGGTTATATTAGTCTTGAAAAAATGAGCGAACAGAAAAAAGTTATAGATGTAAAGCAAGTTATTCATGATAAGAATCCTAAAATACTGAAGTTTTTGCCTGGAATTGTTGTACGTTATCTCCAACGTATTCTACATGAAAAGGATGTAAATAACTTTATCAATGATCATAAAGATGATTCGCCGATTGATTTTTGTTTATCGGTAATGAAAAAGTTCAATATCGATTTAGAATATGAAGGCTTGGAAAATGTTCCAAGTGAAGGTGGTGCAATTTTAACAATGAATCATCCTTTAGGTGGAATGGATGCAATGGCACTTGTGGCTGTTCTCCATGATAAACGTCCAGACTTAAAATTTATAGTGAATGATGTTTTAATGCATTTAGAAAACCTCCAACCTATTTTTGTTGGCGTTAATAAACATGCTAAAAATGCAGCTGCATCTTTGAGGATAGTTGATGAAACATTTGCCGGTGATGAGTTGTTATGTATTTTCCCTGCTGGTTTAGTGAGTCGGAAGTCAAAAGGAAAAGTAAAAGATTTGAAATGGAAAAAAACATTTGTTACCCGATCAATAAAATACAATAAAACAATTATCCCTATATATATTGATGGAGAATTAACCAACTTCTTTTATAATTTATATTCATTTCGAAAGAAACTGGGTATAAAAGCAAATATTGAGATGTTATACCTAGTTAACGAGCTATACAAACAGCATAATAAAAAAATTAAAATTAAATTTGGGGAACCATTACATGCTTCGGATTTTGACGCTTCAAAATCACACGACGAATGGGCACAGTATGTAAAAGAAAAGGTTTACCAACTAAAAGATTAATATGTCAGAGCAAGAAGAAAAAATAATAGACCCAATAGATCGTAAACTCATTAAAGAAGAGTTAACTAAAGAGCGTTTTGGTCGAATAACTAGAAAGGGAGAAAATGAAATTTACATCATAAATCACCATAATTCGCCCAATACCATGCTTGAAATTGGAAGATTACGTGAATTATCGTTTCGTTCTGCTGGCGGAGGTACCAAAAAATCCATTGATATCGATCAATACGACACCTGTGAGTTTTGCTATCAGCAACTTATTGTTTGGAGTCCAGAAGATCAGGAAATTATTGGTGGCTTGCGTTTTATTGATTGTGCAGATATATTGACAGATGAAGAAGACCAGTTTATTCCAATGAGTACCTCTCATTACTTTGATTTTTCTAATCAATTCAAGAAAGATTTTCTTCCTTATGCTATTGAACTTGGACGAAGTTGGGTACAACCCATGTATCAAGCTTCAAATAACCCTAGAAAAGGATTGTTTGCATTAGATAATTTATGGGATGGCCTTGGTGTGATAACAGTGTATTATCCAAAATTAAAATACTTTTTTGGAAAAGTGACAATGTATCCAGACTACCATGAAGAGTCGCGTGACTTTTTATTGTATTTCTTAAAAACTTATTTTCCGGATAAAGATGGCTTAGCTACCACAAAATTTCCATTACAACAATCTTATGATGAAGACAAATTCGCTGCTTTATTAAAAGGTTTAGATTTTAAAGAAGGATATAAAGTACTTACTCAATTTGTTAGAGAAAACGGAGAGAATGTTCCACCATTAATGAATATTTACATGCACCTCTCTCCTTCCATGCGTTCATTCGGAACTGCTGTTAATCCAGATTTTGGTGGAGTTGAAGAAACAGGGATCGTAGTAACTGTTGCAGATATTTATGAGGATAAAAAAGAACGCCATATATTACCAGCTTCTAAACGGTAAAATTCAGTATTCGATTGTTTTGTCTATTTATTGGGAGTTGATGGAGCTTAGTCAAGAAGTCTGATAAGTCTATAATATCTATTTGGAGTACCACGACTGACTAAATGCGGCTAACAATCAGTAAGTTGCGTAGCCCAAAGAACGAAGTGTTCTTTTAAAAATAATTACGATTCAACTTGGTAAGAGGCATTTATCTGTATTTTAAAACAACTCTAGCAATTCCTCAACATCACTTAGCTTATATCTGAAATGTACCTGATTCGCATAGCTGCGTTTGATATCATTCAAATATTTTTTGATAATCACAGAGTTTGGAGAAGGTTCGAATTGAGCTCTATTTTGTGGTAATCCTTCTGAAAGAAAAGCTTCTTTTAGTTGTTGTGGATCAACGATCAATCCTTTTGTACCCACACCAATATAAAAAAGCACTCCATTGTTATCAATTCCCCAATCCAAAATTGGCAATAAATTATCTTTATCGAGATAAGCCAAAACAAAAGGAGCTCGGTTATTCATTGTTGTTACTCCGTAAATAGGAATATCTAAAGATTGTGCAATCATGCTGTAAATCAAACCTAGAGACAAGTCTGTCCCTTCTCTGGTCTCCATAACTGAATTTACAAATATATCAAATGGTGAATAAGGTACTTTATCGACTTTAATGAAATCATAAACATCAAAAAACACCTTATTTAAAGCATCAACCTTTTCAAAACTGGTTTGTCTGGAGTTAATTTCCATCCAACATAAATGTCTAATTTCTTGAAACTTTGCAGTAAATTCTTCTATTTTTAATTCTGGAAATTGATAAGAACAAATGGTATAAACAGCTTGTAATAAATTTTTATCCTCAGACTTAATCCAGTTCTTTAATTCCTTTTTAACTTTCTGAAAACGAAGACAACTCAAAACCTCTGAGATATTCGCAATCTGCGCAGGTCGCATAAAACAATCCTCTTCCAACAGCTCGAGTTCTGGTATTATTTTTTCACCGTATTGTAAAAGTGTATCTTTTGAATGTTCCACAACCATTTGGTCTGAATCATCCATCAGCTTAATTAAAGCATGTATTGAAGTTTTCGTTATCACATGACAAAGGTAAAGCAGAATGCCGCATGAAATTTCATGTTCTCAACTTGTTATAAAAAGTCAAATGTTAATATATCCGAATTATTGATAATTCGTATTTGATAATTGATAATTCGTATTTTTGCAGCATGCGTATCGATATTTTAACAGTTGTTCCAGATTTATTAGAGAGTCCATTCAGTCACTCTATAATGCAACGCGCTAAAGACAAAGGTTTAGCGGAAGTGCACATTCACAATATCCGTGATTATTCAACCGATAAACACAAAAATGTTGATGATTATCAATATGGTGGTGGAGCTGGAATGGTAATGTCTATTCAACCAATAGCAGCATGTATTGAAGAACTTCAATCTCAACGAAAATATGATGAGATCATCTACATGACTCCTGATGGTGAGCTTTTTGAGCAATCAACTGCCAATCAATTAAGCAGAGTTGAGAACATCATTTTATTGTGTGGACATTACAAGGGAGTTGATGAACGTGTCAGAGAATTATTTATCACCAAAGAAATTTCAATTGGATCTTATGTTCTTTCAGGCGGCGAATTAGCGGCAGCTGTTGTTACAGACAGTATAATCCGATTGTTACCAGGCGTTTTAAACGATGAGACTTCTGCATTAACGGATAGCTTCCAAGATAATTTACTCTCCCCACCTATTTATACACGACCCGCAGATTACAAAGGATTGAAAGTTCCAGAAGTTCTGCTTTCGGGTAACTTCAAAAAAATTGAAGAATACCGAGAAGAAGAAGCTTACCGAAGAACTAAAGAACGCCGACCTGATTTATTGGAATGAAGCTCAAAGCTATACGTGATAATATTAACGAAATTCAATAAGGGCGTTTAAAAATTAACTGATTTCATGATGAAATTAAAAATTTATTAATTACTTTTATCGCAATCAATACACCAATTTACTTTTTAATTTTTATTAGTAACTCACAAAAATCAAAGTATCTCGATAGTCAAATGAACTTTTTAACATTTACACTGGCCCTATTTGTTTCCGCTTTTATTGCTTGTTATTATTTAATTCCTAAGATTAGAGGATTAGTACTCAGTAAAAACTTAGCCGTTCTTCCTAACAAAAGATCGTCTCATGAGTCTCCTACTCCTAACATTGGAGGTATCGCATTTTATGTCATTTTGATGATTTCTTTTTATTTTCTATTTGTTTACGATTCAAACAATATCATTATAGCACTCATTCCAGGATTAACCATTTTATTTATTGTTGGCCTAAAAGACGATCTACTTGTGTTAAGTCCGCTTTCTAAATTACTGGCTCAACTTATATCGGCAAGTATGTTTGTTTTTCATTATGGAAGGGAGATTAACTCTCTAAATGGATTCATGGGAATTGAAGATCTTAACACATGGGCAGGCGGAGCAATTGCTGTATTTATTATCGTAGCCATTATAAATGCTATTAACTTAATTGATGGAATTGATGGACTTGCAGCAACAGTTTCCATTATAATGTTTTCTGCATTTGGTGCTCTTTTTTATATGATTGAATATCAATTCTTATTTTTAGTCTGTGTAGTGATTATTGGTGTTTTACTCGCCTACCTAAGATTTAATCTTTCTCCAACACAGAAAATATTTATGGGAGATACTGGCTCCATGCTTTTAGGCTTTATGTTGGGCGTTATGGCTATTTCTTTTCTTTCACTAGATTCAAGCGAACTAGCTCGACTTCCAATACGAGCTGAAAACTTACCTATAGTTACAGGCGCAATTTTAATTGTACCGTTTTTTGATACTGTTCGTGTATTTATCATAAGAATTAGTAAGAAAAAAAATCCTTTCAAACCTGACAGATCACATATTCACCATATAATCATTGATGTCTTTAATATTTCTCACCGCAGGGCAAGCTTTTTTTTAGGAGTCTCAAATTTCTTATTTATTCTTTTTATTTCATACCTAGGTATGATTACAAGCAATTGGATTCTATTAGGACTCTTTGCTGGATTCCTTGTTTTATTGAGCATCTTGTTCTTTATAATCAATAAGTCAAGCTGGTTTTTAAAGATTAAAAAACGAGGAGTGACAACAAGAAAAAGAGGAATGTAAGTTGTTTTACTTAGATTTCAGAACATAGTAGGATCTAACCAATACTACCGAAGTAGAAATAAAGAAGCCTATAAAAACAAAGATCAAGATTCTCTTCAAGTTACTACTAAAGCTCGAAATTTGTTTTACTTCTGGTGATGTCAATAAGTAATAATTACTACTGAAAGGCAGATTAAACAGATTAGATAACGTACCATTCTCATTGCTCTCTATTAACTTACTCAATAACAACTTCTGTCTTCCAAGGTCAGTTGTCAATGCTTTTAACTGAACTTCTTCATGAGAAATAACTGACTTATAATAGTATTGGCTTCCTTTTTCACCATTCAACATCATAGATATAATCAGACCTCTTTCACCTCCTTCCAAACTGTTAATCAAACGATTATCATACAATTCATTGATGCCTGATTTTTCTGAAGTAATCTTTGTGTTTTTATCTAAAGCCTCATTTAAATCTGCAATTAATTTTTCTTTAATTTGAATATCGAATTGTAGGTTATCAATTTTAATTTTTAGTTCAGAAGAAAACTTGTTGTATATGTCTTTTTTAAAATTATTGTCCGCACTCTCTAAAAATGTAGAAAGCACTACACTACTGATTTCAACCAGCTTTTCTTTGTCTGTACCTGTAACTATTAAATCAAACTTATTTGGAGGAGCTAGGTCAGTAGACTTCGGATCAAATGCCAATTTCTCTTCTTCAACTTCAAAACTAACGCCGCTTTCACTTTGATTACCTGTTTTTTCTAAAACATTATCCTTAAACTGATTTTGCTCAATCACAGTTAAATAATTAATCGGATTTATTGTTTTTAATTCATAAATACCGTAGGCTGTATTAATTTCATTTTTTAAGGCAACCGAAAAAGTAGCTTTTGCAGTATGTAGTTTCGGAGAAAAGAATATAAAAGATAATCCCAATAAAAGAAAAAATAGGCATGACAAAAATATTGTCTTCCAGTTTTTAAGCATAAGGTAAAAGTAATCGATATCAGTACTTTTGCTGTCTGTCATTTTAGCATTTTTATCCATATTCTTTATTCATTTTGGATTGCAATAATATGAACAATATTTGTGATTATTCTACCTTTATCCACATAATTTACTCGTTTATATAAGTCTAACCTGTTTTCAGCATAAATATTATCATTTTAAACAACATCAAATCAGCTTCAAAACGTCCATAATAAAAGACTTATGACATAAAGCCTAAAAATAAAAAAACGCTGAATTATTTTCAATTCATGGTTCTGCTAAATAAAGCAGTTACTCTAGCAACATTTAGTTGTCAATAAAGCGAATTTCTTTATATTCGCAGATATTCATTTTGCTTTTGTTTTGCGGTCTTTCTTAATATTTATTTGGGACACGCATAGGCGAAGCCATTCTAAAAAATGAATGTACAAAACAAAATTTAAGCACATGAAGGGAATAATATTAGCAGGGGGTTCAGGTACAAGATTACATCCTTTAACTATTGCGGTAAGCAAACAATTACTACCAATATATGATAAGCCGATGATTTACTATCCCTTATCTGTATTAATGCTCGCTGGAATTAGAGATGTTTTAATTATTTCTACACCACATGACTTACCCAATTTTAAAAAATTACTTGGAGATGGAAGTCAATTCGGGATTCAACTCAGTTATAAAGAACAACCAAGTCCTGACGGTTTGGCTCAAGCTTTTATCTTAGGGGAAGATTTCATTGGTAATGATGATGTATGTTTAGTGTTAGGAGATAATATTTTTTATGGAGCTGGACTTCAAAAGATATTGAAAGATGCAGTAAACACTGTTGAAAACGAAGGTAAAGCAATTGTTTTTGGTAATTATGTAAATGACCCTGAAAGGTATGGAGTAGCAGAATTTGATAAAAACAATAATGTAATTAGCATTGAGGAAAAACCTAAAAATCCGAAATCTAATTTTGCAGTAGTTGGATTATATTTTTATCCAAACTCTGTTATCGAAATCGCTAAAAAAGTTAAACCTTCCAACCGTGGAGAACTAGAAATTACTTCCGTAAATCAAACCTATCTTGAACAAGAGAATTTAAAGCTTCAAATATTAAGCAGAGGATTTGCATGGTTAGATACAGGTACTCATGAAGCTTTAACAGAAGCCACTGAATTTGTAAAAGCAGTTGAAAAGCGAACAGGATTAAAAATTGCTTGCTTGGAGGAAATTGCATTAAACTACGCATGGATCAGTAAAGAAAAAGTAGCAAAAGAAATCGCAAACCTTAAAGGAGGATATTTTGATTATCTAAAAAAAATCACATCTAAATAGAATGTCTTTAAAAAAACAGACTTTTTCTGGCCTAATCTGGACTTTTCTTGATACTTTCTTTGTAAGTGGGATTTCATTTCTTGCCATGATTTACATAGCTAGAATATTGGGTCCTGAAGAGTTTGGACTAATCGGAATGATTACTGTTTTTATTGCCATTGGAACTTCACTTGTTGACAGCGGCTTGTCTTCCTCGATAATTCGAACAAAAGAAGCAGACAACAGTGATTTCTCAACAGTTTTCTTTCTCAACCTAGGAATGAGCCTTTTGGTTTATCTCCTTTTATTTTTAAGTGCACCTTTAATAGCTGACTTTTTCAATCAAGAGATCCTTACAGGAATAATCAGACTCTATTGTTTTAGCTTTATAATATCTGCCTTTTCTGCCGTACAGTTAGCTCAACTGAACCGTAGTATGGGCTTTAAGCGAATAATGCAATACAATATTCCAAGTACAATAATAGGCGTTGTGGTTGGGATTACCTTGAGCTTATATGGCTACGGTGTTTGGAGTATAGTTTGGATGCAGCTTTCTAAACAATTCGTTCAATCAGTAATGTTATGGACCTTTTCAACATGGAAACCTACTTTCACTTTTTCAAAAGAAAAGATGAAGTACCACTATGGATTTGGTTATAAATTAATGCTTTCGGGTCTGCTGAATACCGTATTTGATAATATCTATAATATAATCATAGGTAAATATCATTCTGTCCAATCTTTAGGATATTTTGAACGTGCAAGAGCTTTTAATATTTATCCAGTATCCATTCTAACAGACATAATCAGTAAAGTCACCTATCCCCTTTTAGCTAAAATACAAGATGAAAAAGAAAGGATTTCCAAAGTTTATAAAGATTTAATTCAATTTTCATTTTTTGTTTCTGCTCCTTTAATGCTTGGAGCAGCAGCTATAGCAGAACCGATCTTCAGTCTTGTATTAGGAGAACAATGGATGCCAGCTGTTCCTTATTTTCAAATCATTTGTTTAGCAAGTATGTTTCTTCCTGTTCATTCTTTTAATTTGAACATTCTAAAAGTGTATGGAAAAAGTAATCTCTTTTTAAAATTAGAAGTATATAAAAAGTTTATTATTTTGATAGGAATCCTTATTTCATTTCCATTTGGAGTCATTGGGCTCATCTGGAGTAGCGTTGCATCATCTTTCATTGCATTACTAATCAATACACATTATAGTCAAAGTTTGATTAACTATAAAACTACTCGACAACTATTGGATATGCTACCAACCCTACTTATTGCGGGACTTATTTCGGCAATAATGTATGCAGGAGTGTATTTATTTAGAGAGAGCTCTCCTTATCTTCAAATTATTATTCCATCTATAATAGGAATAATTTTATATCTTGGGATTAACTATTTGCTTAAAACAAATTCAATGAAATTCGCATTGCAATTAAATAAAAAACAATAAGTAATGATATCAATTACAAAACCTTTTCTTCCCCCGCAAGAGGAATATAACAAATACCTTAAAGGAATTTGGCAAAGACAATGGTTAACGAATATGGGACCTCTGTCTAGCGAATTAGAAATGAAATTGAAGACTCATCTAAATGTCAATCATTTATTGTTTGTAACAAATGGAACAGTTGCTCTTCAAATGGCAATAAAAGCCTTAGATTTAAAAGGTGAAATAATCACTACACCTTTTTCTTTTGTAGCAACAACTAGCAGTATTGTTTGGGAAGGATGTACACCTATTTTTGTAGACATTGATAAAGAGTCTTTAAACATAGACCCCAAAAAAATTGAAGCTGCAATTACTAAAAACACAACTGCAATCCTTGCAACTCATGTTTACGGTAATCCGTGTGATGTTAAAGCAATTGAAAAAATCGCAGAAAAGCACAATTTAAAAGTCATTTATGATGGTGCGCATGCCTTCGGAGTAAATGTAGAAGGTAAATCAATATTCGAATATGGTGACATTAGCATTTGTAGTTTACATGCAACAAAACTATATCATTCAATTGAAGGTGGATTGGTCATTACTAAAAGTCCAGTTTTACTAAAAAAGCTAGCGTTCATCCGTAACTTTGGCTTTGATGGTCCTGAAGCTTTCGCTGAATTGGGAATAAACGGTAAAAACTCAGAATTCCATGCTGCAATGGGATTAACCAACTTCCCTTACATCAATGAGATTCATTTACAAAGGAAAAAGCTTACAGAAACTTATGACAATAAGCTTAAAACATTAAAAGCCAGAAAACCAATTTGGCATAAGAAAGGAACTGTTAATTATGCGTATTATCCTCTAGTCTTCGATACTGAAGAAGC
>Ga0209075_1002466_pt1 | contig 16287 bp, 11 predicted proteins | sample Stecom2011_FD_187523 | JGI IMG/M metagenome (GOLD analysis project Ga0209075, IMG submission 187523) | Agricultural soil microbial communities from Utah to study Nitrogen management - Steer compost 2011 (SPAdes) (version 2) | ecosystem: Environmental > Terrestrial > Soil > Agricultural land...
TTGAATTGAAGCCTTTAAATCTAAAAGCGTTTAAGTAAGAATATTAACTTTGCATTCAAAGTGAAAAACATGAAAATCGGAATAATTGGTGGTGGAGCAGCAGGTTTTTTTTCTGCAATACAAGCACAAACTAACCATCCAAAAAGTACTGTAATCATTCTTGAGAAGTCCAATAAATTATTGGCCAAGGTGAAGGTTTCTGGAGGAGGGCGATGTAACGTTACCAATGCTTGCACCTCTATTGCCGAGCTCAGCAAAGCTTATCCCCGCGGAGGAAAACAGCTGAAAAAATTATTTCCAAAATTCAATACTGTTCATATTCGACAATGGTTCGAATCTCGAGATGTTCCATTGTACGCACAAGACGATCAGCGTGTTTTCCCTGTTTCAGATGACTCGCAATCAATAATAGATTGCTTAACTGGCGAAGTAGAAAAGCTAGGCATCACCATAAAAACAGGTACGAATGTTCAAAAAATAGAAAAAACTGAAGAAGGTTTTGAAGTTTTCCTGGATGATGTCAATAGTCTATTTTTCAATAAAATCATTGTTGCTTCGGGTGGATCTCCAAAAAAGAGTGGCCTACAATGGTTGGCCGATTTAGGTCATGAAATCAAAACTCCTGTTCCAAGCTTGTTCACATTCAACATGCCAAAGGAAAAAATAAAATCCTTAATGGGCGTCGCTGTTGAAAATGCAACAACGCGTATTCAAGGTGAAAAATTAACTGGAAACGGTCCATTGCTGATTACTCACTGGGGCATGAGCGGACCAGCAGTTTTAGTTTTGTCTTCTTTTGGTGCTCGTCTTTTGGCGGAGAAAAACTATCAATTTAACCTTCAAGTCAATTGGACAAATGAGCAAAATCAAGAGCTTATTCGTGAAAGGATAAAAGACCTCATCTCCGAACATGGACAAAAGCAATTGCAGAACATTCGACCTTATGGTCTACCTTCACGTTTATGGCTATTTCTTTTAGAAAAAATTCAATTGCCCCTTGACCAAAAGTGGGATGAAATTGGAAAGAAAGGCCTTCATAAAATCATTGAAATACTATCCAATGACATATACGAAGTTAGTGGTAAAACGACATTCAAAGAAGAGTTTGTGACCTGCGGAGGTGTCTCGTTGAACAGTGTAAATATGAAAACCATGGAAAGCAAACATGTTCCTGGTTTATATTTCGCAGGGGAAGTTCTGGATATTGATGCTGTTACTGGTGGGTATAATTTTCAGGCTGCCTGGACAACTGGATATATTGCTGGTCAAATTCAATAGAAGCATAAAAAACAATGCTATTCGTTTTTTATGCTTCTAATATTACACTACTTACTAAAAGCCAACACTTCTTTTCCGTCTTTATCAAACAAAATTAATTCTTCTCCCTCAATTTTATACGTCACCACCGAGGTGAAAGCATTTAAAAATTGGTCAGGAACTTCCATATCTGGACACATCATTTTTGTGGACGAAATTTGTGATAAAAGCAAGTCGGTTTCTGTGAAATTTCTCAACTCAGCTCCATAGCTGTTACAACCGTCTTTACCTCCAACCATCATTTTTTCTAAGTCAAATACCAAGGTAGGAATAGACTCTGTGTTTATTTCTTTACCATTTATTCTTGTATTGTTCCACTCTCCTAACAAAGCGTTTTTTGCTTTTGAAACATTTACTTTTATAAAAGATAACACAACATCACCTTTTTCATTGGCCAAAGCTAACACATCATCTTCCACTTTAAATCCTTTCACTTCAGAGAGTGCTTTATGATAATCTCTTTCGATGTTTTCGTTTGCACATGCTTTGAGCGTTGTAGGGACTTCACTTATTTCGATTTCCGAAGTAGAAAGCCTAACAATTTCCGCTGAATACAAATTACAACCGCTGTTTCCAGACATCATCATGGTGTTGAGGTTGAAATTCAAGGTAGGTAGAACAACCATTTTATTTATGTTTCCACCATTGATTGTTGCCAGCACCCAATTTCCATCTAAATGAATACGCGGATCTTCTTTTCTATCCAACTCTTTTATTAAAGTATATTTAACAGAAGAAGCATCAGCAGGTACATCCTTAGCATCTTGTTTTTCAGTTTTCACTTCTATCTTTTTCATGTAGCCCTCTTCGAATTCAAATCCTTCGATATTGCTGTGGAAATTTTCCCATTTTTCATCCTTAAGCGCATCGCCTTTAAAAACTTTTAAGCACTCAGAATTGCCTGCACCAGCATCACATTCTGATTTGATTCCACCAACCCACAGAACATCATTCTTAGGAGTAGAACAAGATTGTAAGATGACTAATCCTGCTACAATGGGCACTATACTTTTAAACTTCATCGTTTTATTTATTTTTTGTTCGTGCAAAGAAAGGCAAATGCCAAGCCAAGTTTAAAGATGCAGCGTTATAATTTGTTAAGCGCTTAGAAGTTTGGCGAAAGCGAATGCGTTTTAAAGAAGTCGTCAATATACTTAACTGCCTCTTCTTCTTCATCTACAACCTTAAACAAGTTCAAGTCTTCAGCTGAAATATTTCCCTCTGCCAACATGGTGTTTTTAATCCAATCAATCAACCCAGACCAATATGCTTTACCAATAAAAACAACAGGTTTTCGGGCAATTTTTTTGGTTTGAATAAGCGTTAGAGCTTCAAAAAGTTCGTCCAGTGTACCGAACCCACCAGGCAAGACCACAAAAGCTTGAGAGTACTTTACAAAAACCACTTTACGTACAAAAAAGTAATCGAACTTCAAGTTAGAATCTTGGTCAATATATTGATTTCCACTTTGTTCAAAAGGCAAATCAATATTTAAGCCGATAGATTGCCCACCTCCTTCTTGTGCACCTTTATTTCCTGCCTCCATAATTCCTGGACCACCACCAGTGATTACACCGTAACCTTTCTCTCCAAGCATTCGAGAAATGTTCACTGCTTTTTGATAGAAATCGTTGTGTGGTTGTGTTCTTGCAGAACCAAACACCGACACACTTGGCCCGATACGAGACATATTCTCATATCCATTTACAAATTCTGCCATTATTTTAAAGATGGCCCAACTGTCGTTAGACTTAATCTCACTCCAATCTTTTCCGTGTTTATGACTCATATTTTCTGTTTAATTCTGTTTTTAAATATTTTGCTGTAATTGAATCTTTACTTTTTTTGACCAATTGTTCGGGTGTTCCTTCTCCAACAATTCGCCCACCTAATCTCCCTCCTTCTGGGCCAACATCAATGATATAATCAGCAACTTTAACGATGTCCAAATTGTGTTCAATCACCAACACTGTATTTCCCTCATCCACCAAACGATTTAAAACATCCAACAACATTCTAATGTCTTCAAAATGCAAACCTGTTGAAGGTTCATCTAAGATATAGATTGTTTTACCTGTACTTCTCTTTGAAAGTTCAGTAGAAAGTTTTATACGTTGTGCTTCTCCTCCTGAAACAGTAGTTGAAGGTTGACCAAGCTTGATATAACCCAGCCCAACTGAAAGAAGCGTAGACAATATACGATGAATCTTTGGAATAGGCTCGAAAAATTCTGTTGCTTTTTCGATCGTCATATCCAACACATCGAAAATTGATTTTCCTTTATATCTTACTTCGAGTGTTTCTCTGTTGTATCTTTTCCCTCCACAAGTTTCACATTCTACATATACGTCGGGTAAAAAATTCATTTCTATTTGTTTGAGTCCACCACCTTTACAGGTTTCACATCGGCCACCTTTGACATTAAACGAAAATCGGCCTGGTTTATAACCACGAATCTGAGCTTCAGGTAAATCTGCAAACAAGCTGCGAATTTCATCAAACACCTTGGTATAAGTTGCTGGGTTTGATCTTGGAGTTCTCCCAATTGGATCTTGATTAATTTCAATAACTTTATCGATATGCTCTATCCCTTCAATCTTTTGATAAGGCAATGGTTCTTTCACTCCATTATAAATATGCGCATTGAGAATAGGATACAAGGTTTGATTCACCAATGATGATTTTCCACTACCGGACACGCCTGTCACACAAGTAAAAGTCCCTAAGGGAATTTTTAAATCAACGTTTTTTAGGTTGTGTCCTGTAGCCCCTTTTAACACAAGTTTTTCACCATTTCCTTTTCTGCGTTTTTTAGGCGTTTCGATTTGCCTTTTATCAAACAGGTATTGTGCAGTTAAAGAATCGCTTTTCTCTAACTCTTTATAGGTACACGCATTAATGATTTCTCCGCCTCTTACTCCTGCTCCTGGACCAATATCTACAACAAAATCTGCTGCTTCAATCATTTCTCTGTCATGCTCCACAACGATTACTGAATTTCCAGCATCACGCAATTGCTTCAAGGATTCAATTAACCGTGTATTGTCACGTTGGTGTAAACCAATACTTGGCTCATCGAGGACGTACAAAACATTCATTAGTTCTGAACCTATTTGAGTAGCCAATCGTATACGCTGTCCTTCACCCCCTGAAAGGGTTCTAGCCGAACGATTTAAAGTCAAATAATTTAATCCTACCGAAAGAATAAATGAAAGTCGGGCAGTGATTTCTTTTAAGATTTCTTTCCCAATAATCATTTCAGATTTACTTAGTTTTTTGGGAAGTCCTTCAAAGAAATGAGCCAATTCATCGATGTCCATTTGCACCAATTGTCCTATGTGGTGACCATCAATTTCAAAATGATAAGCTTCTTTTTTCAAACGTGCGCCATCACAAGTTGAACAGGTCTTTTTATTCATAAAAGATTGTGCCCATCGGGTAATTTTAGCAGAAGTTTTTTCTTCAATGTGTCGGGTTAAGAAATCAATAATCCCTTCAAACGCAGCAACATTTTTCCCCAAACTATTCTTCATTGCTTCACGACCATAAAGAATAGCCATCAACAAATCATCTGGAATATCTTCTAAAGGTGTTTTCAAGGTAAAACCTTCATCTTCTAAAAACTGCTCTAGCTGCTCAAATATCCACGTACGTTTATACTTTCCAAGCGGTGCTAGACCTCCATCCTTTATGGACTGTTTTTTATCCGGTATAATTTTATCTAAATCGATTACAGAAACTTCACCTAAACCACTGCAGGTCGGACAAGCTCCATAAGGTGAATTAAAAGAAAAAAGGTTGGGTTCTGGATCTGGGTAACTAATTCCCGAAGAGGGACACATTAAAGTTCGACTAAAGTGCCTAACTTCTTTTTCATTGTGTTTTACCAGCATCATTGATTTATCTCCAATTTCCATACTGGTTTCGACCGCTTTCTTCAGTCGTTTCTTGTCTTTTTCATCCACCTTTAATCGGTCAACCACCAATTCAATATCATGCACTTTGTAGCGGTCTACTTTCATTCCTGGCGTCATGTCAACAACAACACCATCTACACGCACTTTTGTAAATCCTTTTTTGAGCATGCGCTCGAACAGTTCTCGGTAATGCCCTTTTCTACCTTTAACTAGTGGCGCGAGGAAAACAACTTTTTCATCGGCATAATCATCAATAATTAAAGAAACGATTTGGTCATCAGAGTACTTGACCATTTCTTCACCGGAGATAAATGAATAAGCTGTACCTATTCTTGCAAATAGCAAACGCATAAAGTCGTAGACTTCAGTAATTGTACCTACAGTTGACCTTGGGTTTTTCGATACTGTTTTTTGTTCGATAGAAATCACAGGAGAAAGCCCTTCAATCTTATCGACATCAGGCCTATCCATTCCCGATAAAAATTGGCGGGCATATGCGGAAAAAGTTTCAATATATCGGCGTTGACCTTCGGCAAAGATAGTATCGAAAGCCAGCGATGACTTTCCACTTCCACTCAAACCTGTAAACACGACTAACTCATTTCTAGGAATGCTTAGGTCTATATTTTTAAGGTTGTGTTCCTTTGCTCCAAAAATCTCAATTTGATCTTTCATATTATCTGCTCTCGTCTTACTACAATAGATTAACCTTCAATAAGGCCAAGTTGTTCGTTATCTACAGGAATTTTAAATGAAAAGACTTCTCCTTCATTCACTTTAAATTCCTTCCCTCTGATCCAAGGATTTAGTTTTCTCAATATTTTAATGCTTATTCCTTGCTCGACCGACCATTCATAGAGATCAGGAATAGAGGTGTCTATAATAACCTCTTTGGTAATATACTCAGGATATAAACTTTCAGCATCGAGGTAAAATCCATAGTTTGCAGGATTTTCAAACACTAACTTCACGGCCAACAGTCTAAAAATATAGCGGGCAGTTTCTGTATTCAATGAAAGGTCAAAATAACTTTTCACTTTTTGACGTTCGAGGTTACTAGCGATACCATGCATACCTAGATTGTAAGAAGCTGCAGCTAAAATCCATGAATCAAATTTTGTATATGCATTTTTTAGATATTGACAAGCTGCTCTGGTGCTTTTTTCAACGTGGTACCTTTCATCCATTTGATGGTTGATCACTAAGCCATATTCTTTTCCAGTGGCTTCCATAAATTGCCAGAACCCTTTTGCTCCTCTTGGACTCGTTACATTCATAAGGCTGCTTTCAATAACAGAGATGTACACTAAATCTTCAGGAACACCTTCAGCTTTAAAAATCTCTTTCATCAATGGCAGCCAACGATTAGAGCGTTTCATCATCAAAATGGTGTTTGAATGCCAAAAATTATTGATGACCAACTCATTATCCAATCTTTCTCTAAGGTCAATGTCTTTAAACGAAATGTGTTCGCCAGCAAAAATCATTTCTTTGGGAACCTCAGGAACAACAAAGTGATTTTCGATGTTTTCTTTCGTTAAAGGAATCGTATTGTTCACTTTCTGAACTTCATCTTTTTCTGCACAAGCCGAAAATAAGATAATGAGTGATGGAATAATAAAAGCTTTGTACATCATGTCTTTAATTCGTTCAATAACTATTTGATAAACATCTGGTTATATTAACGCCAACAAACAAATTCGCTGATTGTTAATTAATTCAACAAAAATAGTGAAAACAATATCAATTTGAAGTTAAAATCTGTTAGACGATTTACTCCACCAATTCTTGCTTTGGAATAGGGGCGTGATATTTTAAAGTTGTACGGTAAAGCGGTATAAAAACAAGAAGGAAAAACAAGCCGCCTAAAACAGAAAAGAAGTAATGTCCTTTGATGACAAGCACGCTCAGTACAATTGCATAAGCGAATGAAAACAAACTGATGATTACAAATATAATCCACACTTTGTAGTCAGTAAAACCTCGATATACCAAGTGATGTGTTGTGTGGTCTTTTCCGCCCAACATTACAGAGACTCCTCTTTTTCTACGATTGATTACCACAGTTAAGGTATCTGCGACAGCTGGTGTGAAAGCGGTCAGAATTAGGAAAACGCTGGTCCACGAGGGCAATTCAAAAGCTGCTGGAAGATTCCATAAGGCTTTAATACCAAAAAAACTCACAAACAAGGCGATAAATTGACTCCCCGTATCTCCCATAAACATTTTGGCTGGATTAATATTGTAGAATAAAAAGCCTACCAAAGCACCCATTTCAGCAACAATAAGAACTGACCACAAGACATTACTTGGATCGGTAATGAGTCCTAAAGCAACAAAACAAGTAAGTAAAATAAAGAAAGAAACAGTTCCGGTTATTCCATCCATGTTATCGAGCATATTCAGGCTATTCATAACGGCCACCACCCACAAAACAGTGAGTGCTCCATCGAAAACAGGCTGATGAAAAACATCGATTCCGTTATTGGTAAACACCAAAATGACTCCACATAAAATCTGTCCAAATAATTTTAGGAAAGGTTTAGTATTGTACGCATCGTCTGCTACACCTATACCAAAAGCCAAAGTACTGGCGCCTATAAGTCCAACAAATTCAATTTCATCAAAGATATTATCCTCAGAGAAAAGAGTGGCGTAGGCCAATACAGCAATAATAAAGGTAAAATATAGGCTGATCCCTCCTAAAGAAGGTTTAGAGGTATTGCTCCACCTCACGACAACATCATTCTTATTTCTAATACCGAGGTTTTTGGCAAAACTCAGTAAAAGTTTGTTAATTATGAAGGACGCAATTACAGCACCTATAAAGAAGGCTATATATTCAACCAAGTAGATAATTCGCACAAATTTTAGCTTACCCCTTAAAGATAAGGTGATGTAAAATTAAGAAAATCTTTATAAACCTTGTCTTTTTCTGAAAGCAATGGATTTTCCATACCCCAATCTATATCTAATTCAAGATCATTCCACAAGAGTCCATCTTCACTTTCTTTATTGTAAACATTGGTGCATTTATAGCTAAAAATAGTGTTGTCTTCTAAGGTCAGGAATCCATGAGCAAATCCTTCAGGAACATAAAGTTGCTTCTTGTTTTCTTCTGAAAGCACAATTTTAAAATGCTGACCATAGGTGGGTGAGTTTTTTCTCAAATCGACAGCAACATCCAACACGCTTCCTTTCACTACCCTTACTAATTTTCCTTGAGCATAGGGTGGTTTTTGAAAATGCAAACCACGCAATACGTTTTTGTGCGACATGGATTCATTATCTTGAACAAAATTGGGTACATCATTTATAGCTGCTTTCCAAGTTGCTTCGTTGAAAGATTCAAAAAAGTAACCTCTTTCGTCGCCAAAAACTGCTGGTTCAACAATCATCAAATCCTTAATTCCTGTTTCAATAAACTTCACGATAAATTCTTTTTTAGACTAGTCTGTATAATATCCACCATAATTCTTCCCGTAGGTGCTCTTATGTGTTTCTACGGCATTCAACACAACGTTGATATTTTTGATCTCATTGATTTCAGCGATTTCTTTCAATTTATCACTAAAGTAGCGCTTGGAATAATTGGCCCTGAAAAGATAAATCGGCACATCGACTTTACTCAATAATTGAACTCCGTCGGAAACAAGCCCTACTGGTGGATTATCAAAAATAATCACATCATACATTTCCTTCAGGGTTTTCACCACCTCATCGAATCTTTTTCCCAAGAGCAGCTCCGAAGGATTGGGCGGAATCGGACCTGCAGAAATATACGCTAAGCCATCCAGGTTTGTCCCTCTCACTACCTCATCTACTTCGCAATGACTTGCCAATAAGCTACTCATTCCTTTGTTGTTTTCATGATTGAATCCGAGATGAATCTTCGGTTTTCTCATGTCTAAATCGATCACCAAAACTTTCTTACCCGACATTGCAATTATTCCCGCCAAATTCAGGACCAAAAACGTTTTTCCTTCACCTGAGATGGTTGAGGTAACAGCTATGGTTTGAACATCTTTTTTAACAAAAGAAAGGTTGGTCCGCAAGTTTCTAAAAGCTTCACTGATTAATGATTTTGGATAATCACTCACCACTAATGTTGAGTTCACCATTTTCACTTTACGTCGAGGAATAGCACCCAAAATGCCAACGTTGTCTGGAATTAATCCCTGAAGGTCTGAAACCTGATTAATTTGATTAAACGTTAGGTACCTTAAAAGCAACAAACCAATAGACAAGCTGAAGGACAAGAAAATCGTTGCACCATACACTGCACTTTTTACAGGAAAAACAGGTTGAGCGGAAAGACTAGGCTTGTTGAGTACTTTATTATTTGAAGCATAGCCAGCATTTGAGATAGAATAGATTACCTTTTTCTCTGTCAATAAGGTGAAGTACTTTTCGTTTAATTCTTGAATGTTTGTTAATCGAGAAAGTTCCATTTGTTTTTCCGGAAGCTGAAAATACTGCTCTTCAACATCACGAATTTCTTTTTGAATTAGTCTTAATTTCTCTTCACTTCGTTCGAAAAGTGAGGTTAAAATTTCATTGATGTTGGCTTTTCTGATTTGAATTCTTTGCTCTAGCTTTTTAATGTTCGCGTTATCCGGAGTTACCTTGTAGCTCAAATCTTCTTTTTGCTCAATTACCTCATAAAGCTCTTTGATTTGAGCATTTAAACTTCCTTCGTATGATTGTCCAATAATATCTGGAATCAAACGGTAAACTTCAAGACTATTGGGGTCTCCCTTTAATTTATCCTTCACCACGTTCAACACACGAAGCCCTTCCAAAATCGACTTTTCTTCTTCTCTCAGCTGTTCAAGTTTGTTGGCTATTGAAGTAGAAAGATAATCGGGGTTAGCAACATTTTCACGTCTTTTAAAACGCATTACACTGTCTTTTGAAGCAGCTAACTCATTGGTTAATGAATCCAGCTGAAGCGAAATGAAATCTAAAATATTATCAGCACTTTCTTTTTTTAAGTTCTCATCGTACTTAAAAAAGCTCTTAGAGACTGAGGTCACAATATCTTGAGATAGAGATGCGCTATGACTTCTGTAACTCACTTCAACTGTTCTTGCCCTTTGATCTATGGGAACGACACTTAAACCTCCTGATAATTGTTCTGCAACAGTCCTCAGGTTATTGAATTGAAAGTACAATTGATTTAAAGTTGCTTCTTTTTTAAACTGTTCCCAATCAAAGATGGAGATTTTAATATCAAACAACGCTGTGCTAATGACCGTATTTGGTGCTGCTTTAAACTGATGCTGTTCTGATTTATGTTTAAAATCAATTACCAACTGTTCATTTTCTGTCGATAAATATATAGGAATATCACATAGCGATGAATCTTTGAGAAGTAATGATTTCACTTCAAAACTTCCTTGTTTATATCGTCTTTCGGTTAATAGATCACCCTTTGCAAAATGAGAAACTTGAAGCGGCAAGTTAGCAATTGCTTTTTCAAAAAGAACTTGAGAGCGAAGGAGTTCAATTTCCTTTGCAATAGACCCTTCCTGTCGAACATCTTTGAAATCTAATACATCAGCTCCTTGATTTTCGCTATTGATTTGAATCAGTGTTCTTGATTCATAAATAGGCTTTGTATACCTCAAGTACAGAAAGGCAGAAGTGCCAAAAAGAGCAAAAATAAGCGCACACCAATACCAATTCCTTTTGATGACCAGCTTCAATATTTCAATATCAAAACCTGTGTTTACAATTATTTTCTTTTGATGACCCTTCATTATTTTAAGGTAAGAATTACTGAAATAATAACAATAGCCGAAGAAATCAAGGAGGTAATAGGCGTAACCTCTTTCAAGAACTCACGAGAAAGTTGTCTGGTTGGTTCTACATAAATATAATCGTTGGATTGAACCACCATATCAGCATATTTAAGTCCGTCCATTGTACTTAAATCGATTTGATACACTTCACGACCTTGATTCGTTTGACGCATCACCTTTATCACTTTTGCTTTACCTCTTTCTGTAATTCCTCCTGCAAGCGCTATTGCTTCCATCAAAGTTGTATTGTTGTTGGTAATTGGAATCACCTTCGCATCCCCTCCTGTTCCAGGAAATACAATAACACGACGGTTACTTACTTCCACTTGAATAAATGGATCTACATAATTTGTTGCATATAATTCTCGTAGTTTTTGTTCTGCTTCAATAATGGTTAATCCTGCTAAGTCAACTAAACCTATAGTAGGCAAATCGACCTTTCCATCACCTCTCACTAAATAATGAATTTGATTTCCAGATTGAAGGGTTTGAGATCCTCCTCCGTCAACATTTATCCCAGAATTTACATCAATAATTCTTTTACCACCTTCAACATACATTAATAGTGTAATCTTATCATCTGGTGCCAAACGGTAAGCATCCTTTGGAGAAATCGGAATGTCTTCGACAAAAATGTCATCATCTGTTGTTTTAAACATTACATGACTATTCACCCCGCAAGAGGCGAAAAAGAAGGATAAGCCAACAAATAAAAATAACGCAATACGATTCTTCATTACTTCAACATGGTTTTATAGTAGCTACTCATGTCTTTGACCAAACGGTGGTAACTAAATTCTTCCATCACACTTTGTTTACCAAAATTAGCAAACTTATTTCTTAAGGACGGGTCTTCTATCAATAAACGGAGTTTATCAATATAAGTTTCAATATTTTCTCTTTTAATCACAAAACCAGCTTGACCATCTGCGAGGATATCCCTTACTCCACCTACATCAGTAGAAACTACTGGAAGACCTGATGCTTGTGCTTCGATAATACTTACTGGCGTACCTTCATTTTTAGAAGTCAGGCAAACGATGTCCATTCCTTGATTAAAAGTGGAGATATCTAAAATCCAAGATGTCATAACGATACTGCCTGGATGCTTTTGGTTGATGGCAGCAACTTTTTGTTGAATATGTTCTTTTTCGGAACCGTCACCTACAATAAAAACTCTAATTGGAACTTCAGTGCTACTTAACACATTTTCGATGACTTGCAGGAAATAATCGTGATCCTTGACCGGAGCCAAACGTCCCACAATAGCAATCGCAACTTCATCATCCTTCAATCCGTATTCCTGTCGGATTTGCTTCCTTTTCGCATCCGTGTCTTCACTAAACTTTTTCAGATCGAATCCCAAAGGAATCACCTGAACTTTATTCGCTGGTGCTATTTTATGCACTTCAACTAGCTCTGCTTTCTGCAATGCACTTATGGCAATAATGCCTGTCGATTTCCTGGCAAGGTACCTTTCAATTTGTTTAAACAATCCTGTTTTTAGAGGACCAAAATAAGAATGAAAAACATGACCATGAAAAGTATGTACAACCACAGGAATATTCAATGAAATTGCTGCAGCACGACCTAGAAAACCGGCTTTTGATGCATGCGTATGTACGATATCTGGTTGAATTTCCTGAAGTATACGTTTGATTTTTTTATACGCTTTGTAATCATTGCTCAAACTCAAGTTTCTTTGAATATCAGGAATTACAATTGGTTCAACACCATATTCTTTTAGGATGTGTAATGAATCTTTTTCTCCTTCATCGGGAACTCCACCAATTAGGGTTGTTTCAAAATCATCACCCAAAAACTTAGTCAAAAAAGTTGCATTAAAGGTTGGTCCTCCAATGTTAAATCGATTGATGATTCTTACCACTTTTATTTTTCTGTCCATCGGTCATACCAATTTTGGAATACAATAAACGCCCACATAGTTACGGTAGCTTCTTCTTCTTTCCCCTGTTCAAAATCAGCTTTTAACTGTTCAACTCCTGAGCAAGAAAACACATTTTGTTCTTCTATAAACGAAGTGTCAAACCACTTCGGATTCACCACTTCTTGCCAAGTTGATTCTATCCAATCGTGCAAGGGGATTTCAAAACCTTTTTTTGAACGAGAAAACACCTCATCTGGCAGCACTTCTCGAAAAGCATCGCGTAAAATTCTTTTGCCGTTATTCCCCTGTAATTTGTACTCCTCGGGCAAACCATTCACGAAATCTACCAGCTCACGGTCTAAAAAAGGAGCCCTTACTTCTAAACTGTGACGCATACTCATCATGTCTACTTTCTTCAACATGTCGTTAGGGAGCACAAATTCTTGATCTGTTTTTAAGAAATCATTTAAGCTATCTTTTCCTGGCTGAATTGAACTTTGATAAGGTTCATTTTGTAATAAAAGTTGACCTCTTCGTTCATTTGAAATAAATGATGCCAGCATCCAATAAGAAGCAGGCCATTTTTCCTGAAGTAAGGCCCCAAACTTTTTCATTTGGCGGATGCGATTTGTCAATTGACCACTTCTTTTTCCTCCAGGGAGTTGTTTTGCCAACTTGGACGCTACCTTCAATAAAACTCCTGGTTTTTTGCTTCTTTGATAAGCTTTATGTTTGTTATACCCCGCAAATAACTCATCTGCGCCATCTCCAGAAAGACAAACTGTCACTTCTTCTTTTGCTGCACGTGAAAGAAAGTACATCGCTACAGCGCTAGAATCTGCGAATGGTTCATCAATTGAATTCAATACCGCTTGAAAAGAAGCTATGACTTTTTCTTTTTCTAATTGAATCGGGAAATGTCTTGAACCAATATGTTCTGCTACATTTTTAGCATACGCTGATTCATCGAGAAATTCATTTCCGACAAAACCAATTGAGAAAGTGTTTAGAGAAGTCTTGAAGTCGGCCGTGATTTGAGAAACAATAGAACTGTCCACTCCACCGCTCAAAAATGTTCCTATCGGCACGTCTGCATTTAATCGTTTTATTACTGCACTTTCTAATTTTCTTTTGACTTCTTTTACTGCTTCACCATAAGGCAAATCAACTTTCTTGGCATCGCGGACAGAGTAATATTGGAGAATATCGATTGCATTTCCCTTTACTTTTAAATAATGGCCCGGCAATAATTTATGAACACCAACGAGAATTGTATCTGGTGCGGGTACATACGTATATTGAAAATAGGCATTTAAAGCTGGTGAATTGATTTCCCAAGTACTCAACAATGTTTTAAAAGGAGAAAGTTCCGAAGCAAAAATCACCTCATTTTCTTGAATTGAAAACAAAAGTGGATTAATACCCAGTTGATCGCGTACCAAAAGCAATTCATCTTCTTGTTGGTCATAAAAGGCGAAAGCAAAACATCCTTCCAAGACATTTATTCCATTTTCGCCATGATGAATCATGTGATACAGTAAAACTTCGGTGTCGGAAGCAGTGTTGAATTGCACTCCTTTTTTCAGTAAATCATTCTTTAATTCAGGATAATTATAGATTTCACCATTAAAAATGAGTGCGTATCTCCCTGATGGATCAAAAAAAGGTTGATTCGATCGTTCATCCAAATCGAGAATTGCTAATCGATTATGGCCCAGCACCGTTGTACCAAAAACAGCGGCACGAGTATTGTCTGGACCCCGATGAGTTTGTGTTTTCAATCCTGATTCCACACGAATTTGGTCCGATTTTTTCGGTATTCCATAAAAATTCTTCAATCCAACTATGCCGCACACAATATTTTATCGATTTTTATACAAAAATTCAATTCTCGCCATGAAGATAATAGTTGTTGTTACATTCTGCTTCTTTTTTTCCATTTTATCCAATGCTCAAGTTGGGAACAATGCAATACAGCAATCCATAAATAATTTCTCGAGCAATAAAGAGTTAGAAAATGCGGCCATTAGTTTTATGGCTTACGACCTTGACAGTAACATTGTATTGGCTGAGTACAACCATCGTTCTGCTATGCCACCAGCTTCCGTTGTGAAGTTATTTACAACCGCTGCTGCTTTCGAAATATTGGGAAAAGATTACCGTCCGAAAACAGAAATTTATTATACCGGAATGATTGATTCTTCAGGTGTACTCAATGGCGATATTGTTATACGTGGATTGGGCGACCCAAGCTTGGGAAGTAGATTCTTTAACGACAGAGAAAATGCAGATGAATTTTTAAAGACATGGACAGCAACCATTGCTGAGAAAGGAATAAAAAAAGTCAATGGACGTGTATTAGCCGATGGCTCTGCATTTGGTTATGACGGCGCTCCAGACGGTTGGTCATGGTCTGATATGGGGAATTATTATGGTTCACCAGCTAGTGCTTGTGCGGTATACGATAACATGACCTATTTACATTTTTCCACTAGTAGTCAGTTAGATGCACCGACTTATCTAGATTCCATGACACCTCCCATTCCAGGATACACACTAGACAATAGAGTAACCACCTATAATTCGAGCAGAGACAATGCATACATTTACGGAACACCTTATTCCTACGAGCGATTCGCAATTGGAAATCTACCCCGTAGCAAGTCAAATTTTGAAGTTAAAGCGAGTGTTCCCGACCCAGAATTGCTTTTAGCGCAAGTCGTGCAAACAAGTTTAATGAAAGCTAACATTGAAGTGGTTTTACCTGCAGTTGGTCTACGAACGATTCTACAAGAGGTTGATACCGTTTTAAATTACAACAAAATGAACCTATTGTTGATCAATGAAGGTAAATCGGTTGAGGACATTGCCTACTGGACCAATTATAGAAGTGTGAACTTTTTTGCAGAGCAACTTTTAGGGTTAATTGGCTATGAAAAAACGGGACTTGGAGGAACAAGCGAAAGCACGCGGTATTTAAACAACTATTGGGAACCTCGATTAGGGTTAAAAGTTTATCAAACAGACGGAAGTGGACTGGCCAGAAACAATGGTTTTAGTGCTTATCATTTCATCCAACTATTAAAATACATGAACGCTTCCAAGAATTTCAAAGACTTCGAAGCGTCTTTGCCAACCGCAGGAGAAAGTGGAACTTTACGAAGTGTTTGCAGGGGTCAGGCAGCCCAAGGGAGAATGAAAGCCAAAAGCGGAACCATGAATAGAATAAAATCATACGCTGGCTATATTGATACTAAAAGCGGAAGAAAAATTGCTTTTGCACTTATCGTTAACAATGCTGACTTAACGAGTTATCAAATTACAAAGCGTATGGAGGTGGTTTTTAATAGTATGGCGAATT
>Ga0209075_1002467_pt1 | contig 16286 bp, 15 predicted proteins | sample Stecom2011_FD_187523 | JGI IMG/M metagenome (GOLD analysis project Ga0209075, IMG submission 187523) | Agricultural soil microbial communities from Utah to study Nitrogen management - Steer compost 2011 (SPAdes) (version 2) | ecosystem: Environmental > Terrestrial > Soil > Agricultural land...
TCTACAACCGCTACGTAAACCAATTCAGCCAGATGCAGACGCTGATTCTGCAGATGGAACAGACCTTTGGCATGTTTTAAACGCGATCTTTTCTGATCTCGAAAGGTGACACCATGTACGACGATGGCTTTGAGGCTTACCAACAAACCCAAGTGGAGGCCAAAGCAGCTTCCGCGGATCCCCATCAGCTGGTTCTGATGCTGGTCGATGGCTTTCTGGATGAGTTGGACCGCATCGAGGGCCACCTGGAAGCCAAGCAACTGGACCGCAAGGCCCAGTCCGTTGCCCGCTGCATGGATATTCTCAGCGGCCTGGATACCGCCCTGGATATGAAAAAGGGCGGTGCCATTGCCCAGCAGCTGCATGAGTTGTATGACTTTTGCGGTCGCCAGCTGTTCGAGGTAAGCCTGAAGAACGACCCTTCCGGGCTGGCAATCATCCGCAAAGTCATGAACGACCTGCGGGAAGGCTGGCAGGCCTTGGCCGCCTAAAGGGCTTCCGCCCCTTCCGCAGGCGGAAACGGGACTTCCGCCTCTTCCGCCAGCCACTTGTAACCACCTGATTTGACGGTGGAATTAGTTGGCTTGGAGTTTGCTAGATAAGGTTCAGTAATTGGAGTGACTGCTTGGCCTAAGCGGCAAGCCCCAGGGCAGACACATGGGTCTGCCCCTACGATATTCGGTGGTTTCGCACATCCACCACGATATGGGGTGGTTCCGGGCAGGGAAATAGACTGGTCCTACAGGCCGACCTGCTCAACGAACAAAGACTGGACAATGGTATGAAAGATTCGGCACTAGACACCATCAAGCGATTGGCCAACGCCCTGAAAACCAGCGCCCTGGAAAGGGACTGGCCGGCACTGGCCCGCCATGATGGGGAAGTGGCGGAGCTTTTACGCCAGCTCCGGCCGGTGCCGCAAGCCCTGAAACCCGCTATGGAACACCTGCGCCAGACCCACTTGGCAGCCCAGGCTGTTGCCCGTAAAGAAGCGGCTCAGTTGCAGCAGAAGCTCCAGCAATTTTCAGAACAGCAGGAAGGCCTGCGGGCTTATCAGCAAATGGAGAATCTGTGATGAAAGCGGTCAATCCCGTTTCCGCCCTCACCAGCGCACAGCAAGCCGCCGGCGCCCAACCGGTTGTGGCCGGCTTTCGCCAGCCCAGCAGCCAGCAAGGCGGCACCACGCCCCAAGGCTTTTCCGGACAACTGGCCAATTTGGCCTCTGCCCAAACCAAGGGTTTTACTGCCACCACCACCGGCCAAACCCAACCAAGAGCCCAACAATCCGGGCGGACCGAACAGGCTCAGGCACCGGCCTCAGGCCAAGCCACGGATATCCAAGAGCAACCCGCCTCCTCCGGCGTTGACGTTGTCTCTGATTGGGCAGAACAAGCACCGCTTTTAGCCGAAGAAACAGTCCAGCCCCAGCCGGTGAGCGAGCCCAGTGAACCAGTGATGCCGCAAGTCGGCGCCACGGCTTCCGCCCTGACAGAGCTTGTCAAAAGCTATCTGTCTCCCGGACGCAGCCCAGCGGCTCCAGACTCGACCGTGACAGCTTCCAAGGGCGCAGCCCAGCCGGCTGCTGCAACCAACTCCCAACCGATCAGCCAGGAACACCAGCGGCTGTTGGCGACGTTGTCCCAGAAACTCTCCGTCTCCGAACTGCGGGGATTGGATACGGGACGCGCCGAGGCCTTGAAGGCAGCCCTTCAATCCAGTGGTTCTTCCTCAGGTGCGCAGATTAGCGCCCAATCCCTGTTGGACAGCCGCCCGGACCTGCTGACTGGCAGCCAGCGCAACCCCAGTGTTTCCGAGTGGGCGCCGATCCGGCTGGTCACACAGCAACCTCAGCACTGGGGACGGGATCTGATGGCCGCATTGGGAGACCGCCTGTCCATGCAGGTCAACCAGAATGTGAAAGAGGCCCGTATCCGCCTGGACCCGCCGGAACTGGGCCGCATTGAGATGACCGTGCGGCTGGATGGCGACCGCCTCAATATCCAGCTCAACGCCACCCATCATCAGGTGCGTGACTTGCTGACCCAGCATGCGGATCGCCTGCGGGCGGATCTCCTGGCGCAGAACCACCAAAGCGTGGATGTCCATGTGGGCCACCAAAGCGATCAGCGGGAGTCCCGCCCTGGCTATATGGATGAAGAAATTAACGGAAACGGCATTCTCGCTGCCGAAAACCCAGACGTAATCACCACTGAGCCCTTTGCCGACAGCTGGCTCAGTACCAAGGCCTAAAGGGGGGATCCGTGGCTAAGACCAAAGATGCATCTTCCAAAAAAGTTCCTGCTCTCATCGCCGCGGCGGTGGTGGTCCTGCTGGCTCTGATCGGCGGTGGCGCCTATGCCGTGACCAGTGGCACCCTGGACTTGCAGAGTCTGTTCGAAGAGCCGGAAGCGCCTCCTGTAGAGCTGAGCGAAAAGCCCCTGTTCAAGAAACTGGACAAGTTTGTGGTCAGCCTGCTGGAAGAACGCCGTACCCGTTACATGATGCTGGAGCTTTCCCTGGTGAGCCATGATCCGCGTATGCCGGAGCAAGCCGACCAGATGAATACGGTGATCCGCAACGCCCTACTCCATTACTTCAACGGTAAGGAGTTTGCGGCTGTGCGCGCTGAACTGCAGGATTTGACCGCGCTCCAGGACACTCTCAAGAACAAGTTGATTGCTGCCGCTGCCAACTACGGGGAAACCCTGGCGGTGGAAGAGATCCTGCTGACCAATGTGGTCGTCCAGTAGGAGGCTACCATGCTCGGTTCTTACCCAGTTTCCGCACCCTCCGAGGATATTGCCGGGGAAGAAACCCATTTGCTGACCCGATATGCCTATCTGGTCAAGCGGGTTTGTTCCCACTTGCGCAGCCAGGTAAGTGCCGGGTTTGATCTGGAGGATTTCGAGCAAGTTGGGCTGATGGGGCTTCTGGAAGCCATCCGCCGCTACGGAGAGCCTGATGAAGCTTTCGAAGCCTTCGCCTTCAAGCGGATTCGCGGAGCAATCCTCGACGAGTTACGACGCCAGGACTGGCGTCCGCGCAGCCTGCGTCAGGCCGCCCACAACCTGAACCACGTCCGGCGCACGCTTTACAAGGAGCTAAACCGTGACCCCAGCGACGAAGAGCTGGCCCAGGCGGCCGGCGTGTCAGTGGAGGAAGTGCGGGAGCTGGCCTATGCCAACCAGGCCGAAGAGATGCAGTGCCTCGACGATTGGCTCGCCAAAGGGGGCGATACCGGCTCGGGGGAAATGGATCAATTGGAGCTGCAGCGCACCCTGGCCCAGGCTCTGGCCCAGATGCCGGAGCGGCAACGGTTGTTGATTGCCCTCTATTACCAGTATGACCTGAACATGAAGGAAATTGCCCTCACCCTGGGCCTGACCGAATCTCGGGTATGTCAGCTACACAAGGAGTGCCTGGCGACTCTCAATCAGCTATTAGGAAACGACTGACGTCATGCAAATTTTCATCGGCCTTTTCGTAGTTGCCCTGGGTGTATTCGGGGGCTTTGTGATGGCAAACGGCAAACTGATTGCCCTGTGGCAACCGGCGGAGCTGGTCATCATTTTAGGCGCCGGCTTGGGCTCCATGATCGTCGGCAATTCCACCATTGTCCTCAAGGACTGCCTGCGCCAGCTGAAAGGCTTGCTGGGCAGCCGCAAACAGGAAGGGGAACGGGCCCGCCAATTGCTCATGCTCATGCACCTGCTCCTGGAGGAAATCCGCAAGCACGGCCTGAAGGTTCTGGACGAGCATATCGAGGCGCCCCAGCAAAGCCCCTGGTTCAAGCGCTTCCCCCTGGTTCTGCAAGAGCCGGTACTGGTCACCTTTATCACGGATAACCTGCGCCTTCTGGCCATGGGCAAAAACTCGGCCCATGAAGTCGAGAGCCTGCTGGAGCAGGAAATCATCGCCATTGAAGCGGATCTGATGAAACCCGCCAAGGCCCTGCACCGCACTGGCGAGGCCATGCCCGGCTTCGGGATTCTGGCAGCTGTGGGCGGCATCATCATTACCATGCAGTACCTGGATGGCCCCCTGGGCGACATCGGTGTACACGTGGCTGCGGCCCTGGTGGGTACCTTTATTGGTATTTTCTTCTGCTATTGTGTGCTGGAACCCGCCTCCTCTGCCCTGGCCGAAGCCAACCATCGCCAGATTTCACTGCTGGAAGGCGTCAAGGCAATGCTGGTCGCCAACCTGGAGGGCAAGTCACCCTTGCTGGCCATTGATGCGGGCCGGCGGATTCTGGAACTGGATATCAAACCCAGCTTTGCCGACATGGAAAGCTGGCTGCACGAACAACCCGACACCGACTCCGCCAGCACGACCCGGGAAGCAGCCTGATGCGCAATCAGCAAACGGTCATCGTCAAGAAATCCCCGCGCCGCGCTAATGGCGAGAACGGAGTTGGGGGCGCCTGGAAGGTAGCCTTTGCCGACTTCACCCTGGCGATGATGGCCCTGTTCCTGATTCTGTGGCTGCTCTCCATTACAGACGAGCAGGAACGGCGGATGGTGTCGTCGAGCCTGCGCAACTACTCCATCTTTGATGCCAGTAGCGACAACCCCTTCGAGCTAAGCCGGCGTACCCACCTGGTGGAACTGGAAAACCGCTCCGCCCTGGTGGAAAGTATTGCCTCGGAACTGTTGGCCAACAATAACCCCACATTACGGGATGAATCCCTGGCGCCGACCGTCAGTACCATCAGCCCCATTGACGGCAATGCTATCGACCTGGATTCCTTCTTCAGGTCTCCATTTGAGTCGGCGGATTCCCTATCCATGCTGGCTGACATTGTGGTGGAAATGGGCCGCCAGCTGAGCGCCTATGACAACCTGGCGGTCGACCTGGTTCCCCAGGGCCTGCGTATCCGTTTGCAGGATAACAATGACCGACAAATGTTCGCCCGCGGCGGTTCGAAAATGGATCCCTTCTTCGAAGACATGCTGCTGTCCATCGCTCCGGTATTCGCCCGGATCGAGAACAGCTTGGTGATTTCCGGCCACACCGACGCCGTTCCCTACCACGGTTCCCGCTATAGCAACTGGGAGCTGTCCGGAGACCGGGCACTTATGGCCCGTAAGGTTCTGGAAATCGGCGGCACGCCCGTATCCCGCGTCCTGCAGGTAGCGGCCATGGCAGACCGCACCCTCGCCCGGCCTGAAGATCCTCTGCACAGCGCCAACCGCCGGATCGAGATCCTGGTGCTCACGCCACAAGCGGAACAGGAACTGCTAGGCCTCTTCGACAGCGAAGTGACCGGCAGCGCCCTCAACGAAGCCCGGGAAAGCGCCCTGCAGAACCAGCCGGTCACCCGGTAGTGGGCTCCTACCCCCCCTCTCTTTCGTAGTAGTTCCCCCCTTTCCTAAAGGGGGGCTAGGGGGGATTTCCGCAGGCACCTCGGAGTTCGACGCCAAGCATCATTTCAACAAACACCACAAATCAAATTCCAGGTTGACCGACCCTGAGATCCGGGAATATAGGCGACTCTCACAGTTTCGAAGACTACGAGTCAGTCTGCCAAAATCCCCCTCCATCCCCCTTTACAAAAGGGGGAAGTCTAACCGTGCAACCTATTCCTTTGGTGCCATAGCATCTGGCCACAGGATTTGATCTGCCGACCAACGACCCGCGCACAAACCGCTCGCTCTTTCGTAGTCGTGCGCCAATGCAGTTCCCCCCTTTCGTAAAGGGGGGCTAGGGGGGATTTCCGCAGGCACCTCGGAGTTTGGCACCCGAAATCATTTCAACAAACCCTTTGAAACTCTGGAAGGCCGCTAAAGAAACCACCTCTTTTGGTCGCTTTTAATCAATACAGCTAGTGGGGAATTACGGTCCCCGCACTTACGCACCACGAGAGGCAAATACGATGAGCAGGGTCATGACGGCAAGACGGGTGGCACTCAGCCAGAAACTGGTTATTTTCCTGGTCTGCTGTAATTTCCTGCTGATCGGCGGCTTTGCCTTTCTGTTTGACAGCCTGGCCAGCTTTGGCTCCCTGCTGGTGGTGAGTTTGCTGGTGTTTTACAACATCCTGCTCAGCTGGCTGGTCATCCACCGCTCCCGGCGCAGGGGTGACCGCTTTCTGGTCTATGCCATGGTCGTGAGCATCCTGCTCTTGGGTGTGGCGCTGGTTACCCGGTTGTTGCCCTAGGCTCAGGCCGGAAAGTCGCGACTCCACGGGCCTGCGAATTCCGAGAGGGCGGACATTGATCCGCCCCTACAAATTGCTGCATGGTTCGAAACCTGTCTGCCCACCAGGGCCTCAAGCACGCCTGCACCCGGCCACAGATTATCCGGCCCCCACCAGTTACCCAATCTTGTGCTCCAACCACGCCAACACTTCGCTAATCCGCTGCTGATAACCGGGCTCTTCCAACAACCAGTGGGCATGCTCGGGATATTCCCAATAATCCAGCCGGGAGCCATAGAGCCGTGCCATACGGCGGCTAACCCCAATGGGAATAATCCGGTCCTGAACGCCGGAGAGCGCCAACAGGGGGCAGCGGATCCTGTCCACCGCCACCCGGTTGGAACCGGCCAGGTTCAGGGGACCGAATCCCAACTGATAAACCACCCGGCCCGACTCGGCAATGAGTCGCTCTGCATACGCTTGGCGCTGCTGCGGCGCCATTTTGTTTAGCAGTAGATAGACCGCTTCCCAGCGGGACAGGCGAAAGGATTTTTCCCACAATCCCCAGCGCAGGAAATGGCGGATCACGCCTGGCACCATGGAAGGCCGCAGGGGGAAGATCGGGGCTGGGGCGGCGCTGTTGATCAGCACGGCCGCCTTGACCGGCGTCCGCGAGGCCGCCTGCTGGGCAATGAGCCCGCCGAGGGAATGCCCCACCAGCACCGGCTCGTCCAGCCTTTCAACACAGGCCACCACAGCCTGCACATAGTCCTCCAGCCCCAGTCCGGCCAACGCCGAATCCGGGTCCGAGACACCGTGACCGGGCAAGGTCACGGCCGTGCACTGATATCCAGCCTGCTCAAAGCCTTCAATCCAGCGATCCCAGACCCAGGGCTGACTCCACATGCCGTGGATGAAAACAGCCTGTTTCGTCATCGTGCTAGCCCGTTTTTTTGTAATGACCCGGGCGTCCCATGGGCGGTTCACCAATATCAATGCCTGCCTGTTTCAGCTCTTCCTTCAGCTCTTTGCGGAACAGGTGGTAGTCCACTTGGGTAGAGTGGCGCGAGCCTTTGTCGAACTTCAAGTGGGGATTCTCCACTTCATGGCGGATTCGGGCCTCGATGTCTGCCGGGCGTTTATAACGGCCCGTGACTTCGGCGCAGGCCAGCTTCGCCTGGTGGTCCGCCAGGGGCCAGATACAACCCACTGGCTGGAACAGACCAATGAAGTACAGGTTGTCGTAGTGGGCATGCATCATCCGGCGATAGAGGGGCACCCGGTCCACATCCCGGAAGTTGATAAAGGATTTGTCAAAGAACGGGAAGCTGATCCAGAAGCCGGTGCAGGCGCAGATGATGTCGAACGCCTCTCGCCGGCCGTCCACAAACTCCACTTCATCGCCATGCAATGCTTTAATGGCCGGACGGGGATGGATACGGCCATGGCGGATGTAATCCAGCAGGTCCGAGTTCAGCGTCGGGTGATGACTCAGGGCCGGCTTGGTATTTTCCGGCAAACCGTATTTGCTGTACGGGCCCTGCATGAGACGCAACAGTTTCGTCAGCAGATGCTGACGGACCGCCGGAGGCATCCAGCGAATACGGGCTGCGAACACATCCGTCGGTACACCGAAAATAAACTTGGGCACAAACCATTGGGGGCTGCGCATGGACAGGCAGACCTTGTCTGCAATCCGTGCCGACTCCACGGCCACGTCACAGGCAGAGTTGCCCGCACCGATCACCAGCACCCGCTTGCCCCGCCACTCATCGTTCACGCCCTTGAAATCATGGGAGTGCATAAACTTGCCGTTAAAGGTGCCGGGGTATTCGGGATACTTGGGATCCCAGTGATGGCCATTGGCCACCATCAACACATCAAAGGTTTCCAGCTGTTCCGCGCCCGAGTCATCCAGGAAACGCACATCCCACAGCCCCTCCTTGGTACGGGTCACATGCTGCACGCTGTGGTTGAAGCGGATATGCTCCATGACACCGAAATGCTGCGCGTAGGATTCGAAGTAGGCTTGCAGCTGGCGGTGGTTGGGATAGTCTGGGTAGTCGGCGGGCATGGGGAAATCCTCATACTCCGACCAGAGCTTGGAGCTGATGATATGGGTGTTCTCATAGACGCTGGAGTGGCCGGTCTTGGCGTTGAAGACCCAGTTGCCACCTACCTTGTCGTTCTTTTCGAAAACCACCACATCCAGACCGAACTGGAGACAGTTCTTAGCGGCTGCGATACCACTGGGACCCGCGCCGATCACACAGATACGTTTTGACTTGTTCATGGTGAGACACCTTGGCCCTGACACAGGGCAATCAGTTATTATTGTATTACGCAAGCCAAAAACTAACTTATGTCGGATTTAACGTCAAGCCAAATGCCAAAACCTGGTGAAGTTGAACACAAAACAGCACGCAAACCCCTGCAAGCACGCTCCCAGAAACGGGTAGATGCGGCCCTGGAAACAGCCGAAAGAATGTTGGCAACTCTGGACCCGGAAGAGATTTCCATTCCGGACGTCGCCAAGGAGTCCGGTGTGCCCCGGGCCAGCCTTTATCAGTTCTTTCCCAATAAATATGTACTGCTGGCCCAGCTTGCCGAACAGCAACTGAGTCAGGTCGCGGCAGCGGTGTCTGTGATCAGTGCGAATTCCAGCAGCCGGAATTGGAAGGAGTTGGTCTGCGAATTGATCCAGGCCGTCAGCGCCCACTACAACCGTTCACCGGTCGCCAGCAAGTTGATTCTGGGCGGCCCCTTCAGCCGTACCGCCTATCTGGCCCAGACGGTCACCATTGAACATATCGGTCGGGAAGTGCGGGCGGCAATGGAAAAACTCGCTCCCAGCTTGAAATTGCCCAGTGAACCAGACATTGCCACCCTGGCCGTGGAAGTCACCTTTGCCTGCCTGAAGCATGGCTACTATCGGGAAGGGGTCATTTCCCAGCCGATCCAGGAGCAGGCCATCCAGGTCGCCCTGGCCTATTTGGCAGCCTGGGAGACCGGATGCGCCTGAGCGAAGCCATCAGTCGTTGTTGATGATGACCTTCATGGCTTTTTCCCTCGCCGCGTTGCCGAACACCTCATAGGCCTGCATGAACTGATCGAAGCTAAACCGGTGGGTGACCAGTTGCTCGGGCTGAACCTTCTTGGACTCCACCGTCTTGAGCAGCATCGGCGTGGTATTGGTGTTCACCAGGCCAGTCCGCAGGGTGATGTTCTGGATCCACAGCTTCTGAAGCTGGAAGTCCACGCTCTTACCATGGACGCCGACGTTGGCAATGCGTCCGCCGGGGCGCACGATGTTCTGGCAGATATCGAAAGTCGCCGGCACCCCGACCGCCTCGATGGCCACATCCACGCCATCCTTGGTGGAGGCCATGATGGTGTCCACCACATTGGCGGTGTCGCTATTGATGGTTTCCGTGGCGCCAAATTTCATGGCGGTATCCAGGCGGGACTGGTCCAGGTCCACCATGATGATACGACTCGGTGAATAGAACTGAGCCGTCAGCAGCGCCGCCATGCCAATGGGCCCGGCCCCCACAATGGCCACCGTATCGCCGGGGCTGACCTCGCCATTGAGCACACCGATCTCAAGACCGGTGGGCAGAATGTCGCTCAGCATCACCAGGGCCTCTTCATCCGTGCCGTCGGGAATGTGGTAGAGGCTGTTGTCGGCGTGGGGAATGCGCACATATTCCGCCTGGGTGCCATCAACCAGGTGCCCCAGAATCCAGCCGCCATCCTCGCAGTGGGAATACATCTGCTGCTTGCAGTATTCACACTTGCCACAGGAGGTGACACAGGAAATGATGACCTTGTCGCCTTTTTTGAAGTTGCTCACTCCATCGCCAACCTCTTCCACTATGCCCACCCCTTCGTGGCCCAGGATCCGCCCCGGAGTCACCGCCGGCACATCGCCTTTGAGGATATGCAGGTCGGTGCCGCAGATTGTGGTTTTGGTGATTTTGACAATGGCATCGGTGGCTTTGGAGATCATCGGCTTGGGTACTGAGGTCCAGGATTTCTCGCCCGGGCCGTTATAGACCATCGCCATCATGGTGGATGAACCTGTCATAGGAACCTCCTGTACGTTGCACGATAGGAAAAGGGGAACGCACCAGCGCCTGCAGTAGGGGACGCCTCAAGAAGCAAGCAGGGTCTGCTCCCCCTGAAAGCTATACTAATCAGCAGTGATTCGTTAGCTAAAGAACAGGCTATCAGGTCAGCCGAAACCGGCCTTGATGCCGGACAAGGAAAGGTTACAGGGCCCGGCTCTGGCGGGCCGGGTGCGGATTTAGAACTGCGGCACTAGTGTTTCCAGCCACCCGCCTGGGCCTGCAGCAGCTGCTCGAAAGCACTCGCCTCCAGGGGTTGGGCAAACAGGTAGCCCTGCAACAGGTCACATCCATAGCGTTTGAGCTGATCCGCCTGGGCCTGGGTTTCCACCCCTTCGGCCACCACCTGGGCCTCAAAGGCGTGGGCCATGGCCACCGTAGCCTTGGCAATGGCCGCATCTCCCTCATCCGACAAGAGATCCCGGACGAACTCCCGGTCGATTTTGATCTTGTCAAAATGGAACAGCTTCAGGTAACTCAGGCTGGAATAGCCAGTACCGAAGTCGTCGGCCACCAGCCGCACCCCCAGTTCCCGGACTTCCCCCAACAGATTGCGGGCCACATCGGCGCTTTGCAGCACACTGCCCTCGGTCAGTTCCAGCTCCAATGCCGAAGGCGCCAGCTGGGTCTCGGCCAGTGCCTTGTTCACCATGGTGACCAAACCCCGGTTGCGCAGTTGCTTGGCGGAAATGTTGACGGCCACATAGTCCAGGGGCAGTCCCGCTTGGCGCCAGGCCTGGGCCTGGCAGCACGCCTGCTCCAGCACCCATTGCCCGATCGGTATGATGAGCCCACTTTCCTCCGCCACGGTGATAAACCGCTCGGGTGTAATCAGTCCCTGTTGCGGATGCTGCCAACGCAGCAAGGCTTCACAACCGAGAATGCGCTCCTGCCGGGAACACACAATGGGCTGATAGTGGAGCCGCAGCTCGCCCTGCTCCAGGGCCTGGCGCAGTTCCCGCTCGGTATCCAGGCGTTTGGCGGCCTGTTGGTTCATATCGGAGGTGTAGAAGCTATAGCCGTTGCGGCCCGCGGCCTTGGCTTCATACATGGCGCTGTCCGCCTGCATCAGCAAGGCTTCCGCATCTGTCCCATTGATGGGATACAGACTGATCCCCATGCTGGCAGTCACCACATAGTCGTGCCCCTTGAGGCGGATCGGCCGTTGCAGGACCTTGGCCAACTCCCCCACGATGGAGGCGGCTTCTTCCACCTTGTGCAGGTTTTCCAGGATCACGGCGAATTCGTCCCCGCCCAGGCGCGCCTTGGTGTCCCCCTCCCTGAGCTGGGCGTCCAGTCGCCGGGCCACTTCACAGAGCAGCTCATCGCCCACAGCGTGCCCCATGGTGTCGTTTACCAGCTTGAAGTTATCCAGGTCGATAAACATGACAGCCACCAAAGAGCCATCCCGTTTGGCGTGCACAATCGCCTGGCGTAACCGGTCTTCGAACAAGACCCGGTTGGCCAGGCCGGTCAGGGCATCATGGGTGGCGCGATGCAGCAGCTCCGCCTCATGGGACTTGCGCTCGCTGATGTCCCGGGCAATGGTGGAAAAGTACAGGGGGGCATCCTGGGGCCCGTCATGGGCAATCAGCAATTGGGAGACGGGCACTTCCTGGCCGCCCTGCCCCTGCAAGGTCAGCTCACCCCGCCAGATCCCCTGTTGCAAGGTGGTCGGCAGGGCTTTCTCCGACAGTATCCGTCGCGCGGCAGGGGTGAGCAGCTCTTCCATAGTCCGCCCCTCCAGCTTCTCATGCAACCCCATCCCCAACAGTTGGCGGCCGGCCGGATTCAGATGCACCAGGGCGCCGTCCTCGGTGAAGATGGCAATCACATCAGGGGTGGCATCAAGAATCGTCACCAAACGCAGGCGATCCGCCTCCGCCTGAACCCGCTCGCTCACATCCCGCACCACCGCAATCACCCGCCGCTCCTCACCGATGGACGCCGGGCTCAGGCTGATTTCCAGGGGGACTTCACTGCCATCCCGACGCCGCCCCATCACGGCAATGCCCCGCCCCATGGGACGGGTCGTGGCCTGGCCCAGGTAGCCCGCCAGATGGCCCTTGTGCTGGTGACGGTATCGGTCAGGAACCAGACATTCCAAAGGCTTTGCAATCAGCTCCTGGCGCGGGTAACCAAAGATGCGCTCCGCCTCCCGGTTGAGTTTGAGGATACGGCCATCAGTTCCGATGATGACAATCCCATCGGCAGCCGACTCCAGCAGGCTGTCGGATTCCGCATTGGCCTTACGGGCTGCGGCGGCTTCCGTTTCCAGTTCATGGATAAGCCGCTCGGTCCGGACATTGGAGTAGTTGAAGGCTTCCACCAGCTCGCCAATTTCGTCGCCCGCTTCATAGTTAAGCCGGCCACTATAGTCGCCGATCCCGGCACGGCGACTCAAAAGCACCAGCTCCCGTAACGGCTTGACGCCCTGGCGATAGCCTATGAAAGCCACCAGCATCAAAAGCAGCAACCCCATCAGCTGCAGGGTGTTCTGTGCATAGCCTCGTAAGGTTTGGGCCTTGTTCTCACTGGCAACCAACAGCTCCACCAGGCCCTGGGCCCGCTCCAGCATCCCATCCGCATGGCGCTGGATATAGTCGCGCCCTTCCAGGCGGTCCAGGCCCGCCGCGCCGGTCTGCTCCGCGGCCTGGCGATAATCTGCCCAGGCTCGGCGCAGCTCCGCGATGGTTGTGGCCAAACGCTCCCGGTCTGCTCCCAAAAACAGCATGTTCGACAGGCTTTCAACCTGTTGCAGGCTGGCATCATAGTCATTCAGGAGGTGACTCAGGGTTTCAGGCCGACACAGCTCTCCAGCTCCGGGGGTATCGCCGCAAGCGGTCGCCACATAGGCGATGCGCTGGCTATACATGCGCAGCTTGCCGGCTTCATTGATTTGGGTGGCAAATTCGGTGGAATGGACACGGCCCAGATGGCTGATGGTGACATAGCCCAGCCAGAGCGACAAAAAAACCACTGTCACCAGTGCCAGCTTTTGGCCCAGGCTCGGCGTCCAGGAACGCCAGAGCTGTGGATTCATCTTGAAAAATCCCGACCTGAACTGGGGCCGGGACTGGTTGCGGATCAAGGGCACGAAGCTACCTTTGGCTATTTCTTATACGTTTTCTTCCATACTAACCGGATTCGGCAACTCAGCCAGTGCTACCCATGGGTTCATTGACCCATATCAATCTTCCAACCGCTCCTGAACAAGGCGGGGAATTGGGGGGCCGGCTTCCCCGGTTGCGAACCCCGGCCTCAGGCAAGCCGGGGCTTATTGGGAAGCAGGAGCCACTTTGGGCCCCAGGGACTCAGGGTCCACATAGGCGGCATTGTTTTCAAAGCGACTGACGCTGACCTGCAGCCCGGATTCCAACTGATGGCCCTGCAACTCCTCCAGGTTGGCAATCCGCCAATAGGTGCCGTTGCAGTTGACCGACACGGCCCCCTCCCGGGAGATCACCAAAACCCCCTTGCCCGCCGAGAAGGTGTGCAAAGGCTCCGCCTCCCCATTGTCCTTGGACACAAAGCGGTCCCGGAGCAGATACATCAGCACGCCGCCCAACAGGCCCGCCAGCAGAATCTGCAGGCCCAGGTTCATGTCAGGGATGAACAGGGTGAGCAGCCCGGTGAGGATGGTTCCGATCCCAAACCACATCACAATAAAGGCCATCACGAAGATTTCAGCGGCCACCAGCAGCGCGCCGAGCGCAACCAGCCCCCACCAGGGGATCGACAGTTCCAGCATTTGCATTCTCCCCGACGCCGCCTGGACACTCAGGCAGCGCCATCAGCACCCAATCTAGTTCTTCGCAGCCTTGCCGGCAATTTCCTTAAGCAAGGACAACCCGCCCAACAGCTCAGACGCCTCGAAAGGAACCACCACCTTATTCTGGGAGCTACTGGCGGCGATGCCGTTCCAGGCTTCAATGCGGTCCTTGGCCAGCAGGAATTCACCGGCCATCGGATTCTCCGCCAGCCCTTGGGCAATCAGGGCAATGGCTTCCCGCTGGCCCTCAGCCATCAGGATTTCCTCCTTCTTACGGGCTTCCGCGGTTCGCTCAATCGCTTCCGCCTCCAGGAACGCCCGCTCCCGGTCACCCTGGGCCTGGGCAATGGTGGCGTTCTTCTCCGCCTCGGCGCGGGTTTCAATGGCGCGCCGCTCACGAGCCGCCTGCAGTTGCAGTTCCATGGCTTTCTGCACGCCTTCCGGAACGGAAATATCGCTGATCTCCACCCGGGTCACCTTGGCGCCCCAGCCGCCAGAAGCACTGTCGAGGGCACCCAGCAAGGCCTGGTTCATTTCCTCCCGGCTGGACAGGGTCTCGTCCAGATCCATCTTACCGATTTCCGCCCGCAGGGTGGTTTGCGCCAACTGGGCAACCGCTGCCTGCAAGTTACGGATTTCATAAGTGGCCTGCTGGGCATTGTTGACCCGCAGGAACACCACGCCGTCGATGGTGATGCTGACGTTGTCCTTGGTAATCACACTCTGCTTGGGAATATCGATCATCTGCTCCTGGGTGGAGAACTTGGCGCGGGTTTGATCCACAAAGGGCACAATGAAATTCAAGCCGCCACTGAGGGTCCGGTGGTAGCGACCCAGCCGCTCGATCACGTGCAACTCGGCGTGGGGCACAATCCGGACAGACTTGGCAACAGCGATAATAATCAGTGCGGCAAGAGCTCCGGCCACAATAAAACTAATGCTCATGTGTACTTCTTACTCCATTAAGTTTCGTTCGCAGTAGTAAAGGATATCAGCTATTTAGCAAAGCGCTCGCGATTGTGGCATTTGTTTTTTGGAGTTTTCGGCCCTCCACAAAAAACGCCTCCGATTGGAGGCGTTTTCATAACAAGGCGCCCAAAGCACCTTTTGGTCAGACCCGGGTTGTTATTCCACCGTGACACTCTTTGCCAGGTTACGGGGCTGGTCCACATCGGTCCCCTTGAGCACCGCCACGTGGTAGGACAGCAACTGCAAGGGCACGGTGTAGGCAATGGGTGCCAGCAACTCATGCACCTCCGGCATCGGAATGATGTGTACGCCATCTTCCGCCTGCAGTTGCGCACCGTTGTCGGCAAACACATAGAGCTCTCCACCCCGGGCACGAACTTCCTGCAAGTTGGACTTGAGCTTCTCCAGCAGGTCGTTCTGGGGGGCGACAGTGATGACCGGCATGTCCGCATCCACCAGCGCCAGAGGACCGTGCTTCAACTCACCGGCCGGATAGGCTTCGGCGTGGATATAGGAGATCTCCTTAAGCTTCAACGCTCCTTCCATGGCGACCGGATACAGGGAGCCCCGCCCCAAGAACAGGGAGTGATTCTTGTCAGCGAAACGCTCGGACAGCTTCTCGATCTGGGAATCCAGGTTCAGCAGTGCCTGCAACTGATCCGGCAACTGCTTCAGGGCCGCCACGATTTCCGCTTCCTTCTCGGCGCTCAGCCCGGTGCGACGCGCCAGAGCAATGGTCACCAGCATCAGGGCGGTCAACTGGGTGGTAAAGGCCTTGGTAGAGGCCACACCGATTTCCGGGCCTGCCTGGGTCATGATCACCAGGTCAGACTCCCGCACCAGGGAGCTGCCCGGTACGTTACAAATGGCCAGAGTAGCCTTGAAGCCAGCTTTCTTAGCCTGACGCAAGGCAGCTAGCGTGTCGGCGGTTTCACCGGACTGGGAAATGGTCACAAACAGGCAATCGGGCGGTACGACATGCTTGCGGTAGCGGTATTCGCTGGCTACTTCCACCTGGCAGGGAATTCCCGCCAATTCTTCAATCCAGTAGCGTGCCACTTTGCCGGCGTGATAGCTGGTGCCACAGGCCACAATCTGCACGCACTTCACGCCATCGAGGATTTCCTTGGCTTGGGTGCCCAGGGCCTGCTCCAGGATCCGCTCGCCACTGAGACGGCCTTCCAGGGTGGCTCCCACCACCTTGGGCTGTTCGTAGATTTCCTTGAGCATAAAGTGACGGAACTCGCCCTTCTCGGCAGCTTCCAGGCCGTGCTCGAAA
>Ga0209075_1002469_pt1 | contig 16265 bp, 8 predicted proteins | sample Stecom2011_FD_187523 | JGI IMG/M metagenome (GOLD analysis project Ga0209075, IMG submission 187523) | Agricultural soil microbial communities from Utah to study Nitrogen management - Steer compost 2011 (SPAdes) (version 2) | ecosystem: Environmental > Terrestrial > Soil > Agricultural land...
CAGTAAAATCTCTTCCCTGTGGGCAACAAAAAGTAAGCGTTCAGCACGCATCTGTTTAGCATCAAATGCTGCTAGCCAAGTTTTTCCTAAGCCGGTTGCCATTACCACTAAGCCACGTTTAAACCCTTGCTGGCGAGTGTGGTGCAGGGCTTCTAAGGCTTCAAACTGAATAAGATTCGGTATGGCTTTTTCTTGGACAACTTCTTGGACGCTATCACCAGAGAGTAAACGGATATTGGTGGCTGCGTTTAATTCATAACGGTGTATATAGGCATCGATCCACTCGTGAGTGAGTGCTACCAAACGGTTATCAAGGCTGAGTACGTCGATTTGGTTTTTAAGTTCCAACAAGCTTTGGGCAGCAGGGCTTTCAATGACATCGTCGACGCTCACTTGCCAGTTCCATTCCAACGAATTGGTCAGTGCTGCCCGTGAAATATTGCTCGAACCCACCAAGCCTAAACCAATTAAGCGGCTGTTCTTTTGTTGCTGGATAATCAAGTACGACTTTAAATGAAAACCGGCATTCCCTTGGCTTTCATATACTTGCAGCTTTGCACCACGCTCTTCTAGTAACATCATTTCCCGTAGGGCGACGGGTTCGGTGACATCTAAATAATCCGAGGTAATAACGTGCAAGCTTACCCCCCGAGCTAAAGCCTCGTACAGGGCATCGTGCAGCAACTTCCAACCGCTACTACGAATAAAAGAAACCGCAATACTGATTTCACTCGACTGGGCTGTATTATTGATAGCAGCCAGCAAAGTATTCAGTAATGGGCTTTGAAAACTGGGGTCTTGCTGGCTGCCACCAGTGATTAAAAGAGGATTGCTCATGTTAGTGCTTAACGAGAATGGCGTTTAACCAACGCTCGTTATCACGGCCTTCACGTTGGTCACCGGTTTGCCAGTGCTTGTCTACCGTTAAGCCGGTGCCTTGCAGCACTGTAGTTAAAAGCTCTTCATTTAAGTTAGTGAAATGCCGACCTTCACGGGCAACTTCGCCTGCACCGTATTTAAAAGAACAATAAAACACACCGCCTCTTTTAAGCGACTTGGCTAAGTGCTTAAACGTGGCCGTTAACTCATCAAACGGAACATGCAATAAAGACGCACAGGCCCAAATGCCATCGACAGGTTTAGAAACTGAAAACTCAGAAAAAGTACTAAGTAAAACTGGCAAACCCGTATGTTTCTTGGCCAATTCAACTAAGGCAGAACTGGCATCAAAAGCCGTTACATCAAAGCCCTGTTCGGAGAAATAACGACTGTCACGACCAGAGCCACAACCCGCATCAACCACATGGCCACCGGCAGGAATAGAAGATAAAAACTCTTGATACAAAGGCGACATATCAACATCGATAGTATTGTTAAAAAACGACTCAGCCTGCTGCTGGTAGTAATCCTGGGTCATGTTAGAAATCCGATTCTAAAAATAAGGATTTAATCTAACAGAGAAGACAGCTAAAACAAGCAAGAAGTATTAGACGGATAGGTGTCGAGGCAAAGTGCGAAATCACAGTCTTCATATACGAGCTGGAATGTTAATTTAGTGGTATCAACCTACCTCACTTCCTAGCTTGTATGACAAACAGTGATATGACAGAGGAATTAAACACAAGATTATTTCAGATTTACAGTCGCCCTTGGGTCTTGTTTTATCAATTTCAGAATCAAGAAAAGCCAGTAGGGTGATGTTTCAAACAGCAAGTTTCTTGATGCACGCATAATCACTAACGTTTAATGAGAATGTTAAGGATAGAGGTACTGATTTTTTTGGCTAACAGCGGAGGTACAGCATTTCCTACTTGTTGAAATTGCTGTGTCCTATTGCCTTGAAAAAAATAATTGTCAGGGAATGATTGTAATCTGGCTGCTTCTCTAACTGTTAGGCTGCGACACTGCACTGGGTCGTAATGAATAAAGTAATGTCCATCTTTCGAAATATGGCTAGTTATTGTGGTTGACGGTGTGCTACTTAGCTGGACTCTAAATCGATCCGAAAACTTTCCACTTTCCCAGTTTTTATGTTCAGGTCTTAAGCCTGCCAAATTAAATTCTTGATGCCCTTTTGGTGACCTTCCAAACACTTTTGCAAAACACGCTGCATATCCATAACGCCCTAGGTCACTACTCATGTGGCCACGGGTTTCATTGTTAAGCCAAACATTTAATTTTGAGTCTAGATACCAATTATCAAGGTATGGTATGTCAGTCGATCCGTCACCAAGTGTCTTCGAATACCGTAAACTTCCTGGGGAGCCATTTTTGATAATGTTGTTTGCTGTTTTAGTCAGCTCGTCAGCAAGTTCTTTATTGTTGGTTAGGCTAGCTAAGGCTTTAAGTTGCGTTTCAATGCAGGTTTGCCAAGCTTCTGCAGAATCAGGTTCTTTGCTAAGTCTACTTCTTAGTTTTGGAAGCTTACCAATTACTTTATCAACGGACACAGGATCGTGTTTAGTTAATGTTTCAAGTTTCCCGACGATATCGTTTCGAATTCCTATCAGTATTACGCGATGACGCGTTTGTGGAATCCCAAATTCCTCAGCTTTAACAATAAAATTTTGGGGATCCAATAAGCTAGGATTGTCACCTTTTCTAAAAATTTGATTGTCAACTAAAGAACAGATTCTATATGTATGACCTGACTTTGAAACATTAAGTGCGGTATCTGGGTCTACGAGGTCATTAAGAATGTCATCAAATATTCTTTTACCACCAACTTTGGCAGATAAAATTCCTTTCACATTTTCCATTACAAAAATGGCAGGATGGTATCGCTGAATAATTCTCAAATATTCTTTATATAGAAAATGACGGTGATCTTCTTCAGCTTTATATTCAGGATTCCCTTTGTTTCTAGCACGTCCTACTAGAGAGTATGCTTGACATGGAGGTCCACCGATAAGAACCCAAGGCATACTGGTATCTAAATTTTCTTCAATAACCTGGTCTAGCTCTACATTACCTTCAGGAGAGCCTAATGTTATTTGGCGAGCTTCTAGCCCTGATTGCTTCCATTCTTTTTTTGTTTTAGACGAGTACGGTTTATCTGTATTCCCATTACAAAAATCATAGTAATCATTTAGCCCTTTAGGGTTTTCTCTTAGTAATATTCTAAAAAATGCACGAAGTCTAAGTGTTTTATGGGCTGAAACGTCTTTTTCTGCCGATACAATTATTTTGAAGCATTGATTGTTATTAAGAGACGAAAACCCCTCCCCAAGTCCACCAGGGCCAGCAAACAAGTCTATAATTGGTATTGGTAAAGTAGGCATTTTAATCATTACATCTTGCGTGTTTTAAAGACGCCAGGATACTAGGATATACATATTTATACCAGACTCTTAAAGTACTAGTTTCAAAGCGCTGTTTAGTTGTATGAAATAACAGCATCAACACTTAAGAGCTTTTATTGTAAAACCATTCGGACCTCTATCTTAAAGTAAGCAGTATGGTGTAGAAAAAAGAAATCGTTTTTGTTCAATAGGTACTTTAAGAAAAGTAAAGGCTTGCGGATAAAAAGAGTGACATTGTTATATATATCAAAGAGATATAAAGCAAAGCAACTTATTGGTTATAGACTTGTAATAATGAGCGCCCTAATATGAGCACAAGGGGTGTAACACTAGGATGGTAATGACTGCGATTGCTCAGCATAGTTGTCGTACCTAGTTTTTTGCACCTTGAGATAATGTGTCTAAGCTAGCATAGTGAGCCTTGAAGTGAATTTACGATTTGTAAAGAGGTGGTTTGGCATGTTTTAAAATGATGCCTCACATGAAAAGGTATTTAAGGTCGAAGTGAAAATAATAAAAATTTTATCAGTAGCAAAAGAAAAAGATCTCTCAAGGTTTTTTGAATTGGGCCTTAATTGGACGGATTCGAGGTGCCTCAACTTTATTTATACTCCAGATGAAAAACTGGTTGCAGGTATCTTTACTCTAGGTTTGCTGTGCAGAGACCTTTGTATCGAATCTAAAAACGATAAAAATCTCCACTTTAATAAGTTGCTCAATAATGCAAAAGACTATTTAGAGAAGTGCAAAAGTTGTAAGTATATATGTCAGCCGGATCTTGCGAAATGTGGTCGTTTTGAACAAGCGCAATCACAATATAAAAAAATTGGCGAGGCAAAAAACTATACTGTTACGGCAATAGATTTAATAGATCGAACTATAACTGTAGGCTTTACTAAGAAACCAACTAAAAAAACCCCTTATGAAAATGAAACCTATCGAACAATAATAGAGGGATACAGCGATGAATGGCATATTCATGGTATGCCTAGTCTCATTCAACATGAGCGAAAACCTGCACTTGGTGAAATATATAAAGAACTTACAAATGAAAAGGCAATTAAAGCTAATTTAGGTGAAAGTTACTCTCAAATTAGCTTCGTTACTTCAAATCTACAAGAATTGAAAAAATTTAATGAGCTAGAAATTGAGATAAATGGAAAACAAGAACTAATGGGGAAGTTGCTTACGTTGTCTAATGAGAGTGTCTCACGACTTAACTCCATCACAGCGATTAGTCGGCGAGGGATAGAATCGGCTCATCAACCTAAAAATATTATATTCAGCGACTTATATTCGTTTTTAAAATCGATACATATTGATAGATTTAGAGGCGCTGAAAAATTTATTTTCTTTAACTCAACAGAATCGGATACAAAACTAAGCGAATTGTATGAGTATATTTCATCAAATAGAGATTGGCTTACAATAAATGAGAAAAACACACAGATGATAACTTTCTGTACGGGTTTGGGTAGTGCTGATGTAATCATATTAAACGAGACTTAGAAAAGATGATTCCTTTGAATACTGATCTGTTTAAAAATAATAAAGATCTCGATATTATAGAAGTAGAAATAGCTTCTAATTATGTTTCAAAAATTCGTAGCAGTGTATTCAGAATACTATCTATATTATTAGAAAATGAATATTTAGATATTGCAAAACAACTAAGAAGAAACATCTTCTACACCTTGAAAGCTTCTCAAGAAAATTGGAAAAGTATACTTGTAAATACTCCATTTGAGCACCCAGAAGTAAAAATATCGAGAGTCTACGGTGAGGATATAGAAGAAGCAGTAAATGAAATAAATGTAAATATTGACCAAGTAGCTGTTTTCGGCAACCCCATGAGTATTGCTATAAAAGACTTCTTTATCCAAAACCCAGTCAACAAATTCTACGTTTTATACATTGAGAGTAGGCTGAAGACTGAACTTGAAGTACTAATAAATAGTTTTCGTTTAGTAGATATTGATATTAAAATAATTACAAAAATATCCGAGTATAAAGAATTAAATGAATTTCATACTCTTGTTTTTATAGGAAGTATTCGGGCAGATGATTATACATCTATCCCTTCCTACATTTTAAGAAATACTAAGTTTTTTCAGATTGTTCAGTTTAAATGGGTGGGGCAAAAAAATGACTACACACCTTTTATTACACCTATCTCCCGTTTAAGGCTTCTTTTATCTGATGACGGAGTGGCTGACAAAGATATTATTAAGCGAGTAATAAAAAAGCCATTTGTTTTAAATGGTGACTTCCTACTGTCGAATAAAAATCAAGATAATATTGACGAGTATGAACTTTATAATAAATTTAATTTAGACAGTTCTCCTGCTTTATCTTTCGAGTTATCAGCAGAAAAAGTGGTGTTCTATTCTCCAAATTCAAAATTAATATGTATTCTCAATGAGCCAAATGAGCTAACTGTTCATTACTTAAAGGCTGTTCAGGTTGCTGATTTAGATACCAGTAACATATTTATCGTATCCTTTGATGTTCCAAATAAATATTTAAATGAACGCGATATAGGCTCTCGAGAATATCAAGAGATATGGAAGAATGTACTCTCGGATCAAGATTTCTCATCTTTCCAAGGGGCGTTGGAGCGTTCAAATATTAGCGTAAAAAATTTAAAAATCTGTCTAGATGATTGGTGTACTTTTTCTGAGAGCGTCGTAAAAGCTCCACAAGATAAAAGTAATTTCATCATACTTTTGAAGTGTATGAACGCTGATCTGATGTCATACCTTGATGTTGATTCGGATGGATTGAATTCATGGATTGAAGATGCTTGGCAAGAAGTTTTGATTTCCAGAGGAGAAGCTATTTCAGGCGGCTTGCAGCATAGCTTTGAATATGAGGAAAGCGTATATAAGGCGATTGAAAAATTTATAGAGACAAATTGCACCACTTCTAGTTCATGGCCAAACGAGGGATTCAGTTTAAATGTGGATTCTGAAAGATGTGAGATTAAGTTATATCAACTTAATAGTATTGAGTTTGGTTATGATGTTCCCAAGAAAATATTGAAACAAATTATCTCTGTGCAAGAATCCAGCTCATATAGGTAGTGGTGACTAAAAAATGAGACTAATACCTGCTCAACATAATGAAGATACCCCCCCAGGCGAGAAGCTTGTCTTCAATCTCTTCTCTCAATCTAATAGTGATTGGGTAGTGTTTCACTCATTAGACATCGCGCCGTTTAGTGGGCAACAATATCGAATTCGTCGTAGAGAAATAGATTTTATAGTAATAATTCCAGATGTCGGAATACTTTGTATAGAGGTTAAATCACATAAAAATATTACTTTTGATGGATTTTGTTGGCAGCCAGACTCAATTAAAACATCCCCTTTTTCACAGTCCAGCTCTGCCGCAGCTACCTTTTTTACAGCGCTAAAAAGCTATTGGTCTGAAGCCAAAAAAATCCCTGTGGTTTCGTGCTGTATATTTCCGAATGCTAGCTTTGAATTGATGCCAAATGTTCAAGTTCACAACTGTGAACTTATGGATGCAAGAACATTCAGAAGCCTGAAAAATGCAGATGAATTTACAAAAAAACTGCAAGAAATGGCAATAACTTCTATTTCTAATGCATCAAATTTATTCGCAATGCCTACCCCTTTGTCTAACAAGGAAATTTCAAGACTAATCAAACTCTGCCAACCATTTAGTACGGTAAAGCAGACTGCACGCGAAGAGATCGATTTTTTAGAGTTTAGAAATGAAACCTTATTAATTGAACAACAAAAAGTGGTGTTACAGCTCTTTAAGCTTAATTCAAAAGTGATTGTCAATGGTGGGGCGGGAACAGGTAAAACCTTACTTTCAATAATGCTAGCAAAAGAGTTAAGCCAAAGTAATATTAAAATCGGAGTGCTTTGTTTTAATAAACTTGTAGGTGCTTGGCTTAAAAATCATTTTTTTGATCATGACAATAACTGTGTTGTTGGATCAATAAATTCAGCATTAATAAGCTATTGTAAAATTGATATTCCACATAATCCTGATCATTTATTTTGGTCTAGTGTACCTCTTCAAATAGTAAATTTCTTTACAGAAAATCCAGCTAAAAAATTTGATGTTTTAATTATTGATGAGGCCCAAGATATCTTAGGTAATGACGACTGGTTAAATTGTTTAGGACATATGTTAGAAGGTGGTTTTCAAGGAGGAAAGTATCTTTTTTTAGGAGACTTTGAGAATCAGTTGTTTTTTAATAAAAAAAACCTACAAACGAACCTTGAGCTTTTTGAACTGGAATATACTCCTACCAAGTGGTTACTATCAGAAAATTGTAGAAACTACGAGGAGGTAGGTGAAAACGCAATTCGGTTAGCTGGAATGATGGAAAGCCCTTATAGCAACTATTTAAAAAAACAAAAACCTAGTATTTCTCTGTATGAAATAAATACCTATCATGTCCCTCAAGAGCAGCTAGATGCTATATCTCTCATTATCAAAGATCTAAAGAGCCATGGTTATAAGTCAAGTGAAATAACATTACTGTCTTTTAAACCATTAAAACAGTCATCTATTAAAGTTGGTGATTTGGTGTGTGGTTCAAAAGTAAAAAGAAGTGAAATTAATACAGACAATCTCGTGCTTGAGTCAATTTATAACTATAAAGGCATGGAAAACAAAATCATTATTTATTTTGATATTGACGTTGTAAATACGGAGGCATGCAGAGATTTGATGTATACCGGTATTACAAGAGCTACTGATGCAATCCGTCTTTTTGTGAATGAAAGAAGCAAGCCAATACTGATTAATTGGCTAATGTCTAATTAAAAGGATTATTAGAATGAGTATGATTAATAGCAGAGCATCACTTGTTGAGGCTATCAGGGGCGAGCTTGTTGGCCCATTTAGATCTGTCGACAAGCCCTCTGAAATGGAAATAAAAAATAACCAGTTTGAGAGAGATATCGATAAAAATGGAACTCTTTGTTGGAAGGACCATAACGGTTTTGAACAAGAAATAGTTTATTACAAAGGTGAGAGTCCGCTACAAAACTATGCGATTGGCTTGTTACACCCAAATGTTTTAATTAGTACTATACAAAGTATAGAGCTTGATATTACTTCTAAAACTAAAGATGAAACCGATGAATTAGAAAAAATATCCGAAAAAGAGGCGAGTCAATTAAGTCAAAGAGCAAGAGAAGATTTTAGCTCTAACACCATTGAAGGCGATTCTTCTGAAGACTTTGATTTGAGTAATACAGATACACGAGCGCCTTCTAACATGGCAATTTCACTTTTCGCGAAATTTGAAGAAGCTGGAAAGCTTATTATTAATTTACCAGCTAAAGTTTTGTTTGATTGGCAGAAGTCTGAAAGCCCGTTCTTTGTAAATGGCAGATATGAGAGATGTAAACACGTTTATAAAGATAGTAAAGGTAATACAGTGAAGCGTGATGCTTGGGCACGGCATTCTGCCTTTAATGACAACTGTCAAGTAACCATAAATTCTGGTCGCCTTAAGCATCAAAAAAAGATCGTGATAAACAGTGAGGAAATATTACCAAAAGATAGTCCGTTAAATATTTGCTTAGAAGTTTACCCTAGGAGTTATCAGGGGAAATGGTTAATTACCATAGTTCTTAGAAACATGAAGAGTGATAACAAAGAACTGATTTCATCGACGCTTTTTCAATCGTACTTTGAAGTGTTAATTACCAATGGAAAATATTTACCTTATCCGGTAAGCATGGCGACCGCGGGGGTCGAAAGTGAAGATGAGCTTTCATTAAAGCTGCTTTATTCAAAGGAATCAATTTGGGCTATCGGCCATGGAAGTGCCGCAGGCTGGAAAATCGATGAAAGCGGGATTCCAACCTCTATTTTTTTAGATGTGCTGCCATCGGCCGAATTGCCAAGTATGACTCCTGATATTCTGGATCATAATGGCAATCATGTTTCATTGAAAATGAGGGACTGCGCTAGTTTGCCTGATGATCAAACAGATCCAAAATGGAACTCACTCAATAAGGTTGTTAGTGAATTTGAGTTCTGGATCAAAAATCGAGAATCAGAGATAAGCAAAGTACCGCAAGAGTTACATGTTATAGCTACAAAGCATATGGAGCGGTGCAGAGACAGTTTAGAGCGTATGAAAACTGGTTTGGGTTTATTAAAAGATGATTCGAATGTCCGTGAAGCATTTCGGTTAGCAAACTTATCCATGTTGTTACAACAAATTGGCTCTAAGCAGATTAAAGGAAGAAGTTTAAAGTTTACCCCTCCAAATAACGTCTCACCAAGCGACAAACTGGAAACACCTTGGGATATATATAGTAGGGAGGCTGAAGCGAGCAGAATAGGTAACTGGCGTGCTTTTCAAATTGCATTTTTACTTATGTCATTAAGCGGTGTGTCTGATGGAGATGACGATGAAAGCCTTAGTGATAGAGAGCTTGTAGATTTAGTCTGGTTTCCAACGGGTGGTGGTAAAACTGAGGCATACCTTGGTGTAGCCGCATACTACATGTTCCATCAACGCCTTCTTATGAATGAAGATGATGTTTTAAAGCGTGATGGAACTAATGTTTTTATGCGTTATACACTTAGAATGTTAACCACTCAACAATTCCAAAGAGCAGCAAGCCTGATTTGCGCAATGGAGTTCATAAGAAAGAAATCCGAAGGAAATCGAAGTATTGCAAGGGCTCCCTTAAAAGGTAAACGCTTTAGTCTAGGACTTTGGTTGGGGCGATCAGCCTGTCCCAATACAAATAAAGAAGCACTGGAGCGTTTTCAGAAATTTACAAAAAGTGAAGATTCTATTTCTGAGGGAAATCCATTAGTGATTAACGAATGTCCTTGGTGTAGAAGTCAGATAGGTAAAGCTGGGTCCGCTGAAAAACCGAAAAGAATTAAAGACTTACAATGGATCGACATTAGAATAAAAGGTTTCAGAATCACAGGGTCTGGCAGTGAGAAGAAGGTCTCACTGGCCTGTTCAGATATAAGTTGCCATTTTGGTGGCCGATACGAGGAGTCCTGGTTGCCTATAGAGGTTATCGATGAAAACCTTTACGGAGAGCCACCTTCGATGTTTATTGCCACGGCTGATAAATTTGCCATGTTGGCATATCGGCCGCAAGCAGGAGCACTATTCGGCCGAAGAGTAAATGGAAATAAAGTTACGAAGTTCTCTATGCCCCCTGGGATTATAATTCAAGACGAGCTTCACCTTATCTCTGGCCCGCTTGGAACAATGTACGGTGCATATGAAGCTGTTTTAGAAGATCTATGCACGTATGAGATGGATAACGGGAAGAAAAAGAAGCCAAAAATCATTGCAAGTACAGCAACAATCAGTGGGGCGAAAAGTCAAATAAAGGCTCTATATGACAGGGAGAATCTACAGCTTTTTCCTAGCCCAGGATTAAATATGGAGGATTCTTTTTTTGGTAAATATGCTGTTCAAAAAGATGAAAAAAATAGAGCAAATGGCCGCTTTTATCTTGGTTTACTTGCAGAGTTTGGATCAGTACAAACGACCCAAGTACGTTGCTTTGCTTCGTTAATTTTTCATGCTGCAAGATTGGAAAAAGAGTTTCAAGATCCATGGTGGACGCTATTATGTTTTTACAACAGTATTAGAGAGTTATCAGGGGGGCGGACATTGTTTGATTCTGATATCCCAGCCCGTTTGAACTATCTGAATTCTAAAGTAAATATTCCCGCTGCTAATAAGCGATATATTCAAAAGATATACGAACTCACAAGTAGGCTCTCACAATCTAAACTGGTTGAGTTAATGGACGAGTTAAATAAAGGCTTTGGTGATGTCGAGAAAGCACCGGTCGATGTTTGTCTTGCCTCAAATATTATTGAAGTCGGAGTTGATATTGATCGGCTATCAGTTATGTCAGTAATAGGACAGCCAAAAAATACCGCACAGTATATCCAAGTTACTGGCCGAGTAGGTCGAAGATGGGAAACCCAACCAGGTTTAATTATGACAATCTATAATCCATCTAAAAGTAGAGATCGTTCTCACTATGAACAATTTTCAAGTTATCACTCAAGATTATATGAGCAAGTTGAAGCAACATCGGTAACCCCATTCTCTGAATCGGCTATTTATAGAGCACTTCCAGGTGTGTTGTTAACTTGGATAAGACAACAAACAGCAGAGGGGATCGAATCAGTTAGTAAATACGAGGGTTTAATACGCGAGTGCAAAAAGTTAATTTTGGCTAGATGTCAGTCTGTTTTGAGTGCTGACCCGGATGAGTTAGAGAGAGCTGAAAAGGCGATCGATAACACAGTAAATGACTTGATAAAAAAATTACATAACGGCCCTGCTAAGTGGGAAAGTTACCCGCCTGATATAGATGAAGATTATTTAATGCTATGGCCAGGGCAATTTTATAAAGATGTACAAAAGCGAAAAGGAGTGTTGGTTCCTTCTAGTATGAGACAAGTTGATTCAAGCGCTTTGTTTGAAATATGTGATGAATATGGAGATGAGTAATGTCAGGAAAAGATGTAAGGATTAATCAACTTATTACGCCTTTTGGACCAGGAAGTATTTATATAGATAGTTACGGTACACCACTAATCGTAGGCGGCTTAGATCATTGGATGGAGCGATATGATGGTAGTACATGGCAACAATGCGAAGATAAAAATGAATTTTTAATTGCGGAAGGGCGTTTGTCTTCTCTCCTTGATCTTCCTTTGTTCTACACACCGCCTTACTTTACATATCAAGATAAAAATAACAATAAACTAAAAATACCTGTTATGAGGTTTCCTACTTGGTATACAAATAGGGCAGGAGAGCTAAAGCAGTTTGCCTTGCATCGTAGGCTGCTACCAAAGGGTGAGTTTTGGAAACCGGTACGTTTTGTTGCGTTTTGTAAAAATGGTCATATCACAGATTTTCCTTGGAAGCAGTGGATAGGTTGTTTATGTGAATCAAGTATGGGTCTAAAGATTAGTGATTTTGGTGGGGCAGACTTAAATTCGATTTTGGTTAGATGTATAAAGTGTAAAAAATCAAAAACCTTAAGAGGTGCGACGTCTAAAAGTACAGGTGATGGACTTTCCGCTATGCAAACAGCAGGGGTGGCGCACTGTAACGGTGATAGACCATGGTTAGGGGATAAGGCATGTAAAGAAGACTGTAGTGAAGAATTGATAGGGGCTTTGATCAGCCAGACAAACTTGTATTACTCGAAGCAAGTTTCATCGATTTTCATACCTCCCGTTACGTCAGATCCTGACGTACGTGATTTACAAAAAATTCTGGATGAGAATGCACATTTACTCGTTCTCTCTAAGAATATTTTTTCACTAGCACCAAGTAGTGCCTGCACAATGCTACGTGTTGAATTAAACAAACTTTATCCTGAAAGTATTTTTACTGATGAAGTTATTACGAAAGCGTATGCAAATTTGACATCAAAGACCCCAGAACTAGGTATAACTGTAAAAGTACCTAGTGCGCCTGAGTCCTCTTTACTTGCATATAGGAGAGTCGAGTTTAACTGTCTTTCTGCTGCAATTAGTAGCAATGAAAAAGAGCTTAAAGTGTTGAGCTCAAAGGTGCCTACAAAATTTGTTAAATACATATCAAAGATAAATCGAGTCAATAGACTTAGAGAAACAAAAGTGTTTTTAGGTTTTGATAGATTAGAGCCAAATCCACAAGAGCCAGCACAAATGGCTCAAGATGCTATGAAGCAATTATTTAAAAAAATGCCAGATCAAGCATGGTTGCCAGCTGTAAAATCTTACGGTGAAGGGATTTTCATTGAAATTAATAATACAGAGATAGAAAGTTGGATAGCAAAGAATAAGAAAGAATTGTTTAGTAGGGTCGATGATTCATTTGTAACCAGACTCGCAGAGCATTGGATAATCTTAGCCCCCTTGGGTGGTGTTACCAAAGAGTGGGCTCTAAAATATTTATTAATACATACTCTTTCACATATTTTAATAAAGGAGTTTGTTTATCAGTGTGGGTATAGCACAGCTGCGCTTAAGGAAAGGTTATATATATCCAGCGATAGTGGCTCCCCTATGTCAGGGATATTGATTTATACAGCCTCAGGCGATTCTGAAGGTAGTTTAGGCGGATTGGTAAAGCTTGCACATCCATTACAATTTGAAAAAACTATAAGTAATGCGATTCATCGAAGTGCGTGGTGCTCAGCTGACCCTGTGTGCTCAGAAAATTTAGGGGCAAAAGGAGCATCCTTACTAAACCTATCTGCATGCCAAGCTTGTTCTTTACTGCCAGAAACTGCATGCGAAGCAATGAATAATGCTCTAGATCGTACACTTTTGGTTGGTACACCAGAAAATCGAGAAATAGGTTTTTTTGCAGGTTTTTTAGAAAACGAGGAGTGATAAAAAATGGATTCTACAATTGAAGAGTTTTATGAAGAATTAATGTCTGATTTGTTCGCTGGTTCGGAAGCCATAACACTATTAAATTTTATGGATTTCACTAGCTCAGAACTAATCGAGTCTGGAGTCATTGAAGGGATAGAGGTTTATCAGTTTTATACTGACAAAGGATCTAAAAAGCCTAAGAGAGTTGATGGTTTTTTCTTGAATGATGATGGTGTACTTGATGTGTTCATTGCGGACGTATCAAATAGTGATAGCCTCGAAAGCCTTACTAACTCTGACATCCAAAATCTATTTAAACGACTGACTAATTATTTAGAATATTGCTTGATCGATACTGATGATATTGAAGAGTCACAACTTAAAAGTCTGATTGTTAACCAGCAAAAAATATTATCAAAAATTAATTGTTACATTTTATCTAATAAGCAACTTAGTAAAACTGCAATCAGTGTGCCGCCGTCAGATTGTGAAGGTATTCCACTAAATTTCCATGTGTGGGATCTTAGTAGATTTTACCGACAAGCAATGTCAACATCTCAAAAAGAAGCATTAACTATAAATTTTGAAGAACTCACGCCTAAGCAAATATTTTGTCTTCCAGCTCATGTTTCAGATGAGAGTTTAGAATCTTTTCTAATCGTTATGCCAGGAGAAGTTTTGTCAAGCTTATACGGCAAATATGGAACTCGTTTATTAGAGCAAAATGTTCGTTGTTTTTTACAAGCTAGGGGCAATGTAAATAAAGGTATTAGAGACACCATTATTAATCATCCTGAAATGTTTTTCTCATATAACAATGGAATAACTGCCACTGCAAAAAACATTAACACTAGGGTTACGACAGAAGGAAGACAAATTTTATCCTTAGAAGACCTTCAAATCGTGAACGGTGGTCAAACAACGGCCTCACTTTTTCATACTGCCCGTAAGGATAAAGCTAGTTTGGAAAAAGTATTCGTTCAAATGAAATTAACGATCGTACAAGAAGATGAGTCAGCTAGTTTAATTCCTAAAATTTCAGAATATGCGAATACTCAAAATCGAGTAAATGCAGCTGACTTTTTTTCGAATCATCCTTTTCATATTAGAATGGAAGAGTTTTCCAGACGAATTTATTCGCCCCTTAAGAATGATGAGATAAGAGAAACGAAATGGTTCTATGAAAGAGCTAGGGGGCAGTATAACGACGCCATGTCAAAGCTAACCATAGGTGAAACTAAGCGTTTTAAAAGTGAGAACCTAAAGAGCCAGATGTTTACTAAGACTGATATGGCTAAATTTCTTAATGTTTGGGATGAAGACCCAGTGTGGGTAAATAAAGGAGCACAGGCTAACTTTACTCAATTTGCTAGGCGAATCAGTAAAGAATGGAAAGATTCATCCATTGAGTTTAATGAACTTTTTTATAAAAGATTAATTGCAAAAGCAATTATTTTCAAAGCTACAGAGAAAATTGTCTCTACTGAGGAGTGGTACGGTGGGTATAGAGCCAATATTGTAGCTTATACTCTTGCATCATTAAGCGAGTGCTGTAAGTCGCTTGGAAAAACCTTTAACTTCGATGTTGTTTGGTCTAGGCAGGATATTTCATTAGAGCTTGGCATGGTTATAAGGAATATTTCTTTTTATGTAAATGAAAAGCTAATGAACCCTCCCTCTCAATTCAAAAATATATCTGAATGGGCGAAAAAAGAGCTATGTTGGTCTTCTATAAAAAGTGACTTGCCAGAAAATCTAGTAAAAATTAAGACATTATTGGAGAGTCTTGTAGTGGATTTAGAAACTGATATTCATTTTAAGAGGACAGCTAAAGCAGTACAAGTGATTGATAGTTCAATTGAAGCCCAAAGAATAGTATTGGAGTATGGGAAAGAAAATTGGAAACCTCTAGCGGCCGAAGCATTGAAAAATGAAATGCTAACTCCTAAAGAAATGAGTATTTTAACAAGCACAATTTTCGCTGATAAAATACCGTCGGGTCCTCAAGCAAAGATACTTTTAGGTATATTGAATAAGGTTAATAGATAACTTGAAATATAGGTGAGCAGTAACCGCACATATTGAAATCAGTGATAATAGTTACCTTGGGGATTCATTTGTTGCTTACAATTGGATGAGCCTGATGGGAGTGTTGATGATTTTGATGTGTGCTGCCAATACATTTACGATTTTAGTAATAATCTCTTCTTGGGATGTTGATGAAAAAACTAGCTTTTAATCTATGCGATAGATAACTTTAATATTAATAAAATGGTATTTTAATTAGATTTATTTTCACACTGTACTGGTCAAGCCCAAGTGGACACGTTTAATTGATAATTTTCATACTCAACCGGAGTCATATCACCATTAGACGTATGCAGTCTTTTTAGGTTGTAATACTTCATATAAGCAGCTACATCTGCTTGGCATCAAAAGCTGCTAGCCAAGTTTTACCTAACCCGGTTGCCATTACCACTAAGCCACGTTTAAACCCTAGCTGGCGGGTTTTGTTCAGTGCTTCTAAGGCTTCAAATTGAATAAGGTTCGGTATGGCTTTTTCTTGATAAACCTCTTGAACGCTGTCAC
>Ga0209075_1002470_pt1 | contig 16263 bp, 13 predicted proteins | sample Stecom2011_FD_187523 | JGI IMG/M metagenome (GOLD analysis project Ga0209075, IMG submission 187523) | Agricultural soil microbial communities from Utah to study Nitrogen management - Steer compost 2011 (SPAdes) (version 2) | ecosystem: Environmental > Terrestrial > Soil > Agricultural land...
CTAAAACTACCAGTTGCGCTAAAGTAACTTCCTTTACGGTCAACATTTACACCTGATCTAACATCATAAGTATATCCCTTATCTTCACGCAGGTTTGCAAATAGGCGAGAACCAAATCCACCACCACCAAGAATGTTATTTAACAAAGAAAGTCCAATTTGATTTTCGTCGCCTGGCTTCATGTTTATTGGTGCTGCAAAACTAACAACCGATTGCACTGCTCCTTCTCTTTCAACAAAAATCACTTTGTTTCCATCTGGAACTTTCCCCATATTGTAATCCTTTTCATAAGGAATTCCACCTTCCCAATCAGCAAAGCGCTCATTAGCAACTTTTTTAGCTTCATCTTCAGTGATATCACCTATGATTACCAAGTAACTTCCTGCAGGCGTAAATTGTTTTTTGTAGAAATCAGAAACATCTTCTAATTTTATGTTTTTCAATGTTTGCTCTGTCATTATTTCACCATAAGGGTGCTGATCAGTGAAAACTGTTTTTCTCAAGGCATTACCGGCCATTGCGTCAGCATTTGATTCAATAGAAGTTAATCCTGATTCATACTGTTTTTTTATGCGCGTAAACTCACTTTCTGGAAAGTTTGAGTTTTTCATTACATCTGTCATCAAATCCAAACCTTTCTCCATGTGCTTATTTAAAACACTTAGATAAAATCCAGAACTACTTGCTGATAAGTATGCACCGATAAAGTCAATCTCCTCATCCAGTTCATCTTTAGTTCTGTTCGTGGTTCCAGATAATAAAAGCTCCCCAGCTAAATCAGAAAGACCTGCTTTATCTCCTTCAAGGCGAGGATCAGAACCCATGACTAAATTGAATGATACCTTTGGAATCTTATTGTTTGTAGATAAAATTACTTTCATTCCGTTATCTAAATCAAAAACAATAGGGTGGGCCAAGTTAATTTCGGGAGCTGGTCCTGGAACGGGTGCTTTTGATCGATCTATTTGTCCGTATGAAAAGATAGACGTCAGCATTACTGCTAATCCTATTATTATATTTTTCATTGTCATAATATTATTAATTATAGCGATTATTTTTTAGGAAGATAATATAAGATTACACGACCATTTTTATCAAAATATTGATTTGCCACTCTCTTAATGTCTTCACGTGAAATTTCATTGTAGATGTTCATTTGCTCGTTAATCAAGTCCGTGTTTTCGTAAAGGACGTGGTATTTAGCTAAATTTTCTGCTACACCAGCCACAGAGCTGTTTGAAGAGTAGAAATCATTTTCATATTGATTTTTTAATTTTTGAAATTCTTTTTCAGAAATCAATTCATTTTGAACTTTACTCATTTCTTCATCAAAGGCTACTTTAATGTCGTTAAGTTCTACTCCCATATTTGCAATGGCGAAAAACACGCTCATTCCAGGATGTTCTAATGTAAAGGCACCAGAAACAAACTGCAAAGTAAGTTCTTTACTTTCCGTGATGCTTTTGTTTAATCTTGAGCTTGCTCCTTCAGAAAGAATAGTATGCAACATTTCGACTGCATAAGCATCTTTTGAATTTTGAGCAGGGGCTTGATAGGATGCAATTAAAGCAGGCAATTGGATGTTGTCATAAATTGTATCAACAATCTCTTCAGTAAGCTTTGGCTCAACATACGTTGGACGTTCAATTACAGTTTCCTTTTTAGCATATTCTGCAATCAATGCCTTTCCTTCTTTACTTTTCGTATTGAAGAAGTCCTTCTCATCGAATATAGATTTATCTTTTCCATATTTCTCTGTAAATGCTTTGTTATCTAAAGCTAAATAATCACGGTAAAGATTTATTGCTTGACCTTTAGGAATTGAATTGAAGTATTTATTGATCATTGCTTTCGCTTCTTCAATATCGATGTCTCCAGCGATAGATAAAGTAGCGTTTGAAGGTGTATAGAAAGTTTTGTAGAAGTTAACATAGTCTTCTTCTTGTGCTGCATCTAAATGATCCATTGATCCAATAATCGGCCAGTGGTAAGGGTGTTCCTTATAAAGACGTGAAAAACTCTCAGGAATAAAAGTTGCGTATGGTTGATTGTCTATACGTAGTCTTTTTTCTTCTTTTACAACTTCTCGTTGAGTTTCGATTCCTTTATCATCCACTTTAGCGTGTAGTAATCTTTCTGACTCTAACCAAAGACCTAATTCAAGGTTGTTTGATGTAAAGCTTTCATGATAATATGTTACATCATAACTTGTGTAAGCATTTAGCTCTCCACCATTGGTTTTAATGTATTTATCAAATTCTCCACGTTCGATGTTTTGACTTCCTTCAAACATAAGGTGTTCGAAAAAGTGAGCAAATCCAGTTCTTTCTGGATCTTCGTTTTTAGAACCTACATGGTAGAGTACTGAAACTGCAATAATAGGAGTGGAGTTGTCTTTGTGCAGAATGACATGCATTCCATTGTCCAAATCATACTCTACAAAATCTATTTTGTTTTTCTGAGCATTGACTCCAAAAATAAATGTTGAAATCAACATTAAAGATAAAAATATTTTCATTTTGTTTTGGTTGTTTAATTATTCTCTCAAAGAAACAATAATTTTATTGTATGCTTCTATTCAATTTGATAAAAAAGATAAAAAGACGATGAGTGGTTGATAATGATTATAAAGGATGACTTTTTAAAGAAAACGATTGGCTTTATTGCAGGTGTGATAGGTTTTTCACTTTAAAAGATGGAGTTAACGTGTTTCTATTGAAGGAGTAAACCTATGGTTTTTGATCATTTATTTCTCAGTTGAAATAAAAAAATATTTTGCTTTATAGAGGAGTACAATTGAAAGTTCTGTAGTTAATTCAACAATTAACTTATTCATTGTTGAGGCATTGTTTTACAATTACTTCTTCTTTAAAATTACAATAGCGCCCTGATAGGCGCTATTGTACACTAATTATTATATTTTTCTTTGACTAATGATTTTGTAGTTTACCAAGTAATGAAGTCAAACTACTTTCCATTTTTTTAGTTGCAGCACTAATTGCTTTTTCAATCGAATCGTCAAGACTTGTTACAGCAACAGGCTTCAATCCTTGAGGACGAACTTCCAAAACACATTTTTTGTCTTTCGTACCTGATTTCGCACCATTTTCATCTGAAAGGTGAACTTCAACACGGGTAACTTTATCTTCAAAACGTGATAAATCTTCTTTGATTTGCTTTGTGAAATACGCTTCAATTCTTTCTTTTCCTTCTATGTTCTTGTCTGTGTTAAAAAATACTTCCATGATAAAAATTTTTGTGAACGATTATTTCATTCGGTTAATAAATTAAGTAATATCTACTTTCTAAATGTTAACACAATATAGTATTTTATATTTTATCAAGGTCAAAAATTTAAGAAAATTATGAAATGATAATTACTATGTCTTATTATGTCAAATGTCATAGAAAATTGATGCATTTATAATGTAACATTGGTCACGGAAAAGCAGATTTAGGAAATCGTTCTATCTTATTTTAATCCTTATTCATATGAAAGGATATGAAACAATCATTTCTGTTTAAATGTAGATTCAAATGGAAGTCTTTGAAGAATGGACCTTCCAAGCGTTAATTCATCTGCGTAATGCAATTCAGTACCAATAGAAACTCCCCTGGATAATGTAGTGACTGCAATATCTGTTGGGGATATCTTTTTATAGATATAGAAGTTCGTTGTGTCTCCTTCCATTGTAGAGCTGAGTGCAAAGATGATTTCATCAACTTCATTGTTTTTCACTTTCTCTAATAGTGGAGGAATATTTAAATCTTCTGGTCCTTGTCCATCCATGGGTGAAATAACACCTCCTAAAACATGGTAAATACCTTTGTAACTTCCTGTCGCTTCAATTGCCATGATGTCTCTAATGTCTTCAACTACACATACAGTTCTGTATTCCCGTGCAGGATTAGCACAAATTGTACATATATTGTCATCAGAGATGTTCCCACAGTTAATGCAGTAATTGATGTTCTCTTTTATTACTTTAATTGCATTAGCAAATCTATCTATTTCTTCAGGAGAACGTTTTAGCAATTCTAAAACAAGGCGTAAAGCACTTCTTTTACCGATACTGGGTAAGGAAGCAAACTGCTCTACAGCTTCATTCAAATATTTTGATGGTAAATTCACGGGTGCAAAGTTAGAAAGCATTTCTTGAATAGTATGAATTTATCGAGATTAAAATGGCTTTTGGTTTCTTAAGAAAGAATTCCTTATTTTTGCATTTTTAATTTGAGTTATGGAAAACCTGTGTGACATCCCTTTTGATAAGTTGCCTTTTACATTATTTGGACTATGCCTTCAAGAGCCTATGGCACTTGTAACGAATATGATAATTGCAATTACATGTTTTGTAATTTATTTCAAGTTCAAACCTGTTGAAAATGATTTTCAAAAGCATTGGAAGTTGTTTTATCTGTTTTTTGGATTAAGTACTTTCTTTAGTGGATTTGGACACATGTTCTTTCAATATACAGGTCTGTACGGTAAGTTTCCAACATGGACTTTAGGATTGATTTCTGCATTTCACGCCGGAAAAGCAATGATTAGTTTGAATGTTTTGAAGGAAAGAACAAATAAGATATTCTTAACTATATTATATGTTAAATTCATTGCTTTCACTATACTGGCACTTGTTTTTAAGTCATTTGTATTCGTAATGGCAGATGCTGTAATCACTTATTTGTTTTTCTGTATGGGCTTTGGAATATACTATTGGAAGAAAGGCTTAAGTTCATTTAAATATACTGTAATTGCTGTTATCGTGCTGATTCCTTCCATTTTTATATTTACGCTTCAATTTAATCCACACTTATGGTTTAATAAAGAGGATTTAAGTCATGTTTTGATGACCAGCACAATAATTTTCTTTTACTTTGGGGTAATTCGTTTAAATCAAGTAGATTTAGATCTGCTCATTTCAACAAAGCAATTAAAGTATGTCCACAAATAAAAACCGTATAAACATTGTTAATAAACGTGCCCGTTTTGAATACCAACTGCTTGATAAGTATATTGCTGGAATTCAATTAGGAGGTACAGAAATCAAGAGTATTCGACTTGGGAAAGCGAGTATACTTGAGGCTTTCTGTGTTATTGAAAACAATGAGGTTTATTTGCGTAACATGCATATTGCTGAATATGGAAATGCTTCTTTTTATCAACACAAAGCCAAGGCAGATAGGAAACTGTTGTTGAATAGGAAGGAAATTAATAAGTTAGATAAGAAGATGAAAACCAAAGGGTTTACAATTGTTCCTCTTCGACTTTTTATTAATGAAAAAGGATATGCAAAAGTGGAGATAGCTCTTGCGCAAGGTAAAAAGCTCCATGATAAACGTCAAGATCTAAAAGAAAAAGACGACCAAAGAACAATGGATAGAATCAAGAAAGCATACTAATACCTTAAAATATGCAAGTGCTCTTAGACTATTTATTGCCAATAGCCATTGGTGTAATAATGTTTGGGATTGGAATGGGATTGAAATTATCCGATTTTAAGCGTGTATTTACTGCTCCTAAAGCAGTTCTCTTTGGGTTGTTTGGACAATTGTTTCTTTTGCCATTGATTGGGTTTGGAATAGCTTTCGCATTTCAATTGGATCCCGTGTATCAATTAGGTATCGTTTTAATTGCAGCTTGTCCAGGGGGTTCTTCTTCTAATCTTGTAACGTATATGTTGAAAGGTAGGGTAGCGCTCTCTGTTTCTATTACTGCCTTTAATAGTTTTTTAATAGTCTTGACCATCCCAGTTGTTTTAAACTTGGCTTTCTCTCTTTTTTGGACTTCATCACAAGAGGTTGAGCTTTCTATGTATGATACTTTCACAGAAGTTGTCTTTACAGTTTTACTTCCTGTTGTCATGGGGGTAGTTGTACAGCATTATTTTCCTAATTTTATTGCGAAACTAAGAAAGCCACTTCGTTATATTTTGCCAGGAATTCTTTTTTCGGTTTTCTTACTTGTAATCATTGATGAACAAGGAAACGGTGGTCGTTCTGCCGGAGAGTACTGGGAACTTCTTGTACCAGCTTTATTTTTGAATGTCTTTGTTATGTTTGTTGGTTTTTACCTTTCTGGAGCTGCTGGAATTAATCATGAAGGCAAGTATACTATTGCCATAGAATTGGGCTTGCAAAATTCAGCTTTGGCTATTTTTCTTGCCAATAATGTCATACAAATTGATGGGCTTTCTTTAATTGCTGTTCTGTATGGGAGTTTTTCCTTCTTCTCAACGCTCGTAATAGCATGGATTATGAAAACTTTTATGAAAGGAAAAAGTGTAGAGGATTTACATACTAATTAATCGAATTTAAAGAGTTTAAAGCTCAACATCCTCTGACTTTTCCAAAATATTCCAAGTATGATCTGCTAACATTTGTACTGTAGCCACGAATTCAAATGATTTTGAAGATCTTCCCCATTCATTAGGACCAATTAAAGAAAGTAAATACTTCTTGTCATCTTTTTGATAAAGATGATAAATGTGATTGATCAATGGTTCAAATCGCATTTCAGCATTGTAAATCCTTTCAGATATGACCTTCCTGTTTTGTAAAGTTTTGGCCTGAGTGGCTAAGAGGTTCATTTGTTCATATAGCTGCTTGAGTTGCATGTCAGTTTGATGCTCCATAGCATTTAACGCTCTGCTTTTCAACTTGCCTTCATCTTCAGGTTTCACCAAAGCACTTCCTACAGAATGTGGATAGGGGAGATTGTGTGGATTTTCTGTAATATGGTCCGGATCTATCGGATTGATAAACTCTTTATTCTTTTCTTCGTCTGCGTTGTTTTTGGACATATTCTAAGTGATTTACTCTTATAACACGAAGATAAGGATTTGGTTCAAACAACTAAAGTCTTTTTCTATTTGTTTTGAAGCTGCCTATTTCAAGAATAATTCTATTTTTGTATCAAATAAAATAAATATGGCAAACAATTTATTAAAAGGAAAGCGAGGAATTATTTTCGGTGCATTGAATGATAAGTCAATTGCATGGAAAGTCGCTGAATTAGCTCATGCAGAAGGAGCACAATTTGTATTGACAAACGCACCAATTGCTATGCGAATGGGAGAAATTAATAATTTGGCTGAAAAAACAAATAGTCAAGTTATCCCTGCAGATGCAACAAGTGATGAGGATATTGAGAATTTAATTGATCAATCAATGGAAATTCTTGGAGGTAAAATAGACTTTATCTTACACTCTATTGGAATGTCTCCAAACGTTCGTAAAGGAAAACACTATACTGACTTGAATTACAAATTCTATAGCCAAAGTTTAGATATCTCTGCTACTTCATTGCATAAAATCTTAGCAACAGCTATGAGAAAAGATGCAATCAGTGAATGGGGATCTGTATTGGCATTGACCTATATTGCTGCACAAAGAATTTTTCCAGATTACAATGATATGGCGGATGCTAAATCATTATTGGAGTCAATTTCTCGTAGCTTTGGTTACCACTACGGAATTAAGAACAAAGTAAGAATTAATACTATTTCTCAATCTCCAACAGCTACAACAGCAGGAGAAGGAATTAAAGGATTCAACGAATTTGTTTCTTTCAGTGATAAAATGAGTCCATTAGGAAATGCTTCAGCAGAAGCTTGTGCAGAATACTGTATTTCTATGTTCTCAGATTACACACGTTACGTAACGATGCAAAACCTCTTCCATGACGGAGGGTTCAGTTCTACAGGAGTTACTCAAGAAGTAATCGATAAGTTTACTGAAGGATAAAACGAAATGTATTTACATTAAAAAAAGGACGCTATAAGGCGTCCTTTTTTGATTTTATACAACTTGATGTTAAACAGTTTAAGTAGTTGTTGGAGACTTAGTCTATGGACAGCAAAGCTTGTTGACTATCTACAATTATAACAGGCCCTGACGGAAACGGAAATCCTGTTGAACTTCTTTGTACAGCTGTTTGAAAAACAAGAGCGACAATGTGAAGCTCCTTGTTTGTCATTCACAGGGTAACAAAAGAAGGAAACAGATTGAAGGAGTAGGCAGATTTAGGCCTCCAAAAAAGTAAACCTAAACTTTCAACCTACAATGGATACTCTGAAAGAGGTTTTGGGAAATCTTCGGGACTTGCAGCTAAATGATACCTTGGATCGTCGACACCTTCAATAATCACTTCTTTAAACTTCGGACTCGCTTTATACATTAAGGTTTTACAATCTTCACTTAAGTGTTTAAGACGAATTGTTTTTCCTTCGGCTTCATATTTTCCAACGATATTGAAAATGGCTTCTAGTGCTGAATGGTCACTCACACGAGACTCTATAAAGTCAATTTCTACATTTTGCGGATCGTTTTTGGGATCAAACTTCTCATTGAAAGCAGTGATACTCCCGAAGAATAAAGGTCCCCAAATTTCATATACTTTTGTCCCGTCTTCTTTGATGCGTTTACGTGCACGAATGCGTTTTGCACTTTCCCAAGCAAATGATAAAGCAGAAATAATAACTCCTACAAATACTGCAATTGCTAAATCAAAAATCACGGTAACGGCTGAAACTATTACTAAAACAGCGGCATCAGATTTCGGGATTTTTTTAATGATTCGGAAACTCGACCATGCAAAAGTGGCAATCACCATCATAAACATTACGCCCACTAATGCGGCGATTGGAACTTGTTCGATCAATTTATCGGTGAAAAGGATAAAAGTAAGTAGGGTCAAAGCCATCATTATTCCTGATAAACGTCCGCGTCCGCCTGCATTAATGTTAATTACCGTTTGACCAATCATTCCACAACCACCTGTTCCTCCAAAAAGTCCTGACATTATATTTCCAGATCCTTGTGCAATGCATTCCTGATCACCATTTCCTCGGGTTTCGGTGAGTTCATCCACTAAATTCATCGTCATTAAGGATTCAATTAATCCAACGGAAGCAGCTAAAAATGCATACGGTAAAATGAACTTTAGGGTATCTAAATTAATGGGAAGACTCTGCCAAAGTTCTACATTTGGAGTAGGGAATTCACCTTTTAAACCCGTTCCTCCTCCTTCAATGATATACGAGCCAACCGTGGAAACATCTATATCAAAACCAATCACTATAAAGGTTGTAGCTAAAATAGCGGTTAATGCTGCCGGAATCTTCTTTGTGATTTTTGGTAAACCCCAGATGATTGCCATGGTCAAAGCAACCAATCCAATCATCACATACAATTCAGTGCCGTGCATAAACGTGCTGACGTATTCTTTTACTCCTGTATCTGAAACAACTAAGGTTTTATGCGTAAACATTTTTACTTGTGCCCAGAATATAACAATCGCTAAACCGTTCACGAACCCCAACATCACAGGGTGAGGAATTAAACGTACAAAGCGTCCCAACTTAAAGACTCCCGCCAAGACTTGTATAATTCCCATCAAAATAACGGCCGCCATTAAATAGAAGAATCCCATATTTTCAATGGGTTGGTCGAAAAGCATACCTTTGGAATGTCCTTCTGCAATCATCGTTACGAAAATAACAGCAACAGCTCCAGCAGCTCCAGAAATTAATCCAGGTCTTCCTCCAAAAATAGCTGCAATTAATCCCACAATAAATGCTCCTGAAAGCGCCATTAATGGATCTATTTGAGCCACAAAAGCAAAAGCAACTACCTCTGGAATCATCGCTAAAGATACGGTAATACCACTTAAGATATCGTTTTTAGGGTGGGTAGTGAATCTCTGGAAAAACTTGGTCATTGCATTTTATTTGTGGAGTGCAAAAATAGGTTTAATATAAGTAACGACAAGATTATCCGCGCTTTTATTGTTTGAGAACCTCTCTTGGGAATAGGGTTTTTCTTTTAAATCTAATTTCAAGAAGTACTCTTGAAATACAAAGAAGGATGTTAAAAAGAGGTTTTAATGATTTTCGGCTCTATATGGATTTGGGTAATCATAGACTCATACATTATGGGCGGACTAAAGTCCACCCCTATGGTATGTCGTTTTCTCTAATATTTCTTACCTAAGCTATATCCACATTAACTCACATAGAACCTGATTTTATTTTGCTACTGTCTGGTACGAAGTAAGCTCACGAAGACCTTATTGACATTTTATAAATACATTTGATAAAACACTTACCCTTTGGTTAGTCTTCGACTCTGTTGCTTGCGCTCATCTTCTTTTTTATATGACCAATAGAATATTTGTGGTAAAACGGTAAGTGCAAGCACCATACAAATCAACAATCCACCTACAATCATAATAGCTAACGGTTTCTGTATTTCCGATCCCATACTCGTTGATAAAGCTGCTGGGAAGAGTCCCATTGATCCCATCAAAGCAATCATTACAATCGGACGAATTCTGCTATACACTCCTTGTGAAATGGCATCTTTAAGGTTCATTTTTCGCATGTTTTCTTTCATGACGGCAATCAAAATAATACTGTTAATGGTATTTACTCCAAAGAGAATGATGAATCCAATTCCCGCAGAAATTCCAAATGTAGTTCCCGTCACCCAAAGTGAGATAAAGCCTCCAACAAATGCAAACGGTATCGTACTTGCCGCAATAAGTGTGTCTTTCATACTTCCAAAGTTGAAGTAGAGGAGGAATAGAATGAGAACAAGTACTGCAGGAACGATCATTGCCAACTGTTTTGTAGCCCGTTCTTTACTTTCAAATTCTCCTGCCCAAACCATTTTGTTTTGCTTGGGAAGTTGAACATTGTCATCCACCATTCCTCTAGCTTCTTTAATTGCTGAACCAAGATCTCGCCCTTCAATACTAAATCCAACAGCGATATATCTACTTCCTCCTTCACGGTAAATAAAAGCGGGACCCGTTAAGTATTCAATCGTTGCGATCTCTCGCAATGGAATCTTTTTACCTGTTGAGGAGGGAATTAAAATGTCTCCAATTTTCTCAGCACTATTTCTTGATTCTTTCTGGAAACGTAAACGCACATCAAAAACACGCTCGTTTTCGTAGAATTTAGTCGCTGCAGTTCCTCCAATTGCCATTTCAATAACGGCTTGAGCATGTTGTATATCCGCTCCATAGCGTGCAATCTTGTGATCATGCAATTGAATTCTCAACTCAGGCAATCCAATGTTTCGATAGACGTTGATGTCGGTGATTCCTTCCACTTGCTCAATGTTTTCAGCAACTTGGTCAGCGTATTTTTCGAGCTCAAAGAGATCATCTCCAAATATTTTAATCACTAAGGAGCTTTTCACTCCAGCAACATATTCTTCTACGTTATCTTGAATGGGCTGACTAAATCCAAAGACTACTCCAGGAAAACTGCTTAGTTCGGCACGAATTTCATTCAGTAATTCATCTTTTGATATCTTCCTGTTCCATTTTTTTTCTGGATGGAGCTGAATGTGGAATTCATTGTTGAAGAATCCTGTAGGATCTGATCCGTCATTGGGTCGACCTGTTTGGGTTAAAACGAACTCCACTTCTTCAAATTTCCTGATTTTATCCTTCATTTCATGAGAAAGCCGGACAGATTCTTCCAAGTTAATACTGTTGGGCAGTGTTGCTCGAACGTACATTGCACCTTCATTTAAACTGGGGATAAACTCGGTTCCATAAAACATGAAAGCAGTTGTACAAATGGCGATTAGTCCAATAAAAGCTGAAATTGTTAATTTACTGAACTTTGTACTCCAAAGGAACATCTTGTTCATGTACTTTTGGGATGCTCTTGAGATAAAGTTCTCTTTTTCCTTCACATTCTTTTTTAGCAAAAATTTAATCATTGCTGGAACGTAAGTAATACTTAAAATTAGCGAACCTAAAAGCGCATATCCTAAGGTAAAGGCTAGGGGGGAGAACATTTTACCTTCTACTTTTTGGAAGGAGAATATGGGCAGTAAAGCCACAATCAGAATAATTTGAGCAAATACAATATACGAAGCCACGTTTCCTGCACTCTTTTTGATCATTCCCATTTTACTGACCTTATTGAATCGTTTCATCCCCATCTTTTCAGCCTGGGTTGCCATGGCAACAAAAACGGTTTCTACAATAACTAATGTTCCTTCGAGGAGCAGTCCAAAATCAATTGCTCCCATCGAAATGAGATTTGCAGGAAGTCCTTGAATACGCAACATAATTAGTGCGAATAGGAAAGCTAAAGGAATAACAGAAGCAACAATAACAGTGGTTCTCCAGTTAAACAAAAAGATAAATACAATGAAGGAAACCAATAAAATCCCTTCCACTAAGTTTGTACTTACTGTACTCACTGTTGTGTTCACTAAATCAGTTCTGTCAATAAAAGGAACGATTTCAATATCTTCGGGTAGAATGTTCTCATTAAGATCCTTGATTTTTAACTTCAGCTTTTCAATGACATCTCCTGGGTTTTCTCCACGTAACATCACTACGATTCCTTGAACTACATCATCGTCGTCTTGAAATCCGACTTGACCTAAACGTGGTTTTGCAGAAACATGTACTTCAGCAACGTGTTTTACTAAAAGTGGCGCATCATCACGTACTTCAATAATAATGTTTTCAATGTCTTCAATCTTTTCTAGCAATCCAATTCCTCGCACTACATAGGCTTGTGGACCACGTTCAATTACATCTCCACCTACGTTAATATTCGTTTTTTCAACTGCTTCGTGAACATCTAATGGTGATAAACCATAGCTTTCTAACGCTTGGGGATTAATCTTAATCTCATAGATTTTCTCTTCTCCACCAAAACTTACTACATCAGCAATTCCAGGTACAGAAACAATTTCTCTTTCTATCAACCAATCCTGAATCGCAGATATTTCTTTAATTGGCCGATCACTTTTAATGATGTATCTAAAAATTTCACCTGTTGCTCCTGATGGAGGTTCAATTTCAGCTTCCGCTCCGTCAGGAAATGAAACACTTTGCAAACGGTTTGAAGCGTATTGTTGGGCATAGAAATCTTCAACGTCATCATCAAACAGAACAGTTACCACTGATAATCCGAAAAGTGATATAGAGCGTACTTCAGATTTTTTAGGAATGGTGTTCATCTCCTTCATCAAAGGAAGTGTCACAAATTTTTCAACTTCTTCCGCACTTCGTCCAGGCCATTGTGTGATAATTCTCGCACGTGTATTTGTTACGTCAGGGAATGCTTCAATTGGCGTATTCACCAAGCTAATGACTCCTGCAACGATTAAAACACCAGTGAGGAAAAATACAATGATTGAATTCTTTAACGAAAAAGCTATTATATTTTGAATCAACTTATTCATTAATCTATATTTTTAAAGTTCTTAATTTGTTCATAAATCAGCAGGTGGTCTTTGACAATTATTTCTTCGTTTGTGCTCAAATCATCTGAGATATAACAAGTACCGTTAATTTGTCCAATGTATTCTACTTTTCGGGTCTTCAAATTACACGCATCTTCGTATATGACTACATAATTTTGGTTGTTGTCAAAAATCAAGGCAGATGTTGGAATGGTAAGCACTTCTTTATCTGTGACTTGCTTGGCCATAACGTCTACAAACATCCCCGGTTTGAGAAGTAGGTCTTTGTTTTGTATTGTAACACGGGCTTTAATTACGCGTGATTCACTGTCCAAAACATGAGAAAGTGCATCAATTTTTCCAGTAAATGTAATGTCAGGATATGATAATGAGCGAATAGTAACTTCCATTCCTTCCGTAATACTTTGAAGGTTTGATGCGTATACATTGATTTGAACCCAAACTTCATTGAGTTCAGAAATTGTAAATAAGGATTCATTGTATGCGGAAACATGCATTCCTTGTGTGATGTTCTTTTCTGTGATATAACCTGAACTTGGTGCTTTAATTAGAAAAACACCTGTTTCAGGACTTGCATTATAAAGTTGAAGGTTAGAACTTACTTCTTCCAATTCTGATTCTAAAGAAACTACATCACTTGCTGCTTGATTCAATTGTTTCATTGAAGCAATTCCGTCATCGTACATGGATTGAATTGCTTTGTATTCATGTTTTGCTACAGTTAATTGTGAAGCAAGGATTCTCTGTTTAGATTTCCATTCAGAAAGTTCCGTACTTTTTACTTTGGCCAAGACTTGACCTTTCTTAACGTAATCTCCAAGTGAGAAACTCGTTCCAACAATAATTCCATTCACCAAATTGCTAAAATGAATCACATTGTCTGGATTTGGCTCTACGCTTCCTGACAAAGGAATTTCGTTAATCATTAATTGTCTTTTTGGATGTGCTGTTTCAAGAGTAAACTGTTCATCTAAACAGTAACTTTTCTTCTCTTTACTTATTTCCACCTTCTTTTCCTCCGTACACGAAAAAAGTAGTGACACCACTAAAGTACTATTGAGTATTAACTTCATATTTTTATTCCAAAGGGTCATGTTTCTGTTTTTAATGTTTTTATCAAAATTCAACTTTAGATTCTTTAGCTTTGATAAGAAAATGCCAAAGACAAGGCATGTTAAGTTTTTAATTATCATGAGTTTATGTTTATAAATGATTGTAATTAAAAATAAGCATAACGCAGTATTTGACTTTTTCTAACAAAGATTATTCAATAATGTCTTTTCCAACTGCATAATTCAATTCTTCCGCTTTATTTCTCAACTCCACAGCGGCTTGGAGGATAATATTTTTGTTTTCTAAATAAGCTTCTAGAAAATCCAAGTATTGAATTAAGTCAATGTTTTTATTCATGAAGTTCTGAGTGTATGCGGTTAGAATCTGATCTAATTCACTTTCATAATCCTCGTCAATCTGTTGAATGAAATCTAATGCTCTTCTGAATTGCATTACGGCCAAACTCACTTCTTTTTCAATACCAGAAGTAACAAACTGTTGATTGAGTTGGGCTTGTTGAATTTCTAATTCTGCAATTTTAATATTTCCTCTGTTGCGGTTAAATACAGGAAGGTCTATTGCGATTCCAAACCCTACGAAATCTGTATAAATTGCATCACCACGGTTATATTCTCCAATTAGAGCAAGGTTAGGAACTCTTTCAGCGCGTTCAACCGCTAAATACTTTTCTGCATAGTCTTCTTGAAGCTTCGAAATTTGATAATCAGGCCTATTGTTATGTGCAGTGTCTACCAACGCTTTGATATTCAAATCATTCAGCTTTTCTCTATTCACTGCTAATCCTTCAGCTTTCAATTCGAAAACAGTTGTAGACGGAAGATTCATCAATTGTTTTAAGTTGTGTTCTACTTCATTCAATTCATTTTCTAAAGTATGAATGTCATTCAATATTTCTAAAGCAGATGCTTTTAAACGAATGTATTCTCCTTTGTCTAAAAAACCAGCTTCAACTTGTCGTTTATAAGATTCAGTAAGTTGATTGATTGAAGTTAATTGGTTTTCATAAATCGTTTTATACGTTTGAAGGTAATTGAGCTGATTTAGTTGTGCTCTAAATTCAATCTTGAGACTTCTTAAGACTTCTTCGAAATAGTGCTTGGATTGTTCAACTCCTACCTTTTCAAGTGCCATTAACTTACGCCGTTTTCCAGCGGTAAGAATTAATTGTTCAATCGAAACCCCGAACTGTTGGTTTCTTCCAAAATCTCCTGAGAGCGGCGGGACGAGTTCTTGACCTTCAATCGATTTTGGTTTCCAAAGGTTCACTTGATCAAGTGTCAAGGTTGGATTAGGCCAAACTTTAGCTTGAATCAAATTGGCTTCTGCTTTAGAAATAGAAAGGTTCTCTGCTAAAAGAAAAAGGTTGTTCTGCAAGAAAATTGCTTCAGCCTCAGCTTTATTCAAAACGAGTGTGTCTTGAGAAAAACTCACATTTACGCAAAGTAACAAGCTGAAAACCAGAGAAACATTTGCTTTTAATTTTTGGGTCATATATTTAACATGTTTTTGAACGTGGCAAACATCTTTATAACGACCTTAAAAAGACCTTAAAATTGATAAAGATTAGCTTAAAATGGCGGGTGGAAAGGAACTTACTTTAAGAGTACTGATTTTAATAATCAATGCTTACTTACGCCTAACTTCTTATTTTATGTTAAACTTATGAATCACTATCGTCCGATTAAAAAATCCTTACCCCATAACTTAGGATTTTGGCTTCAACAATTCTTTCTTTTCATTTTTTTCTTGATAAAAAAACGAAACAAAAAAATCAATGAAATTCCAAGGCGAATGCTTCGCAACATGAGATTTTCTAGCGTTCCATGCTATATTTCTTTTTCAAAGAAATGCAATTCCACTTGAAAACTCATATTTCGCTGTGGAATCTCAAGCGCTCCGAACTTAATATGTATGAAAAACTAAGTTAAGGTTTCCAAAAGCTTA
>Ga0209075_1002471_pt1 | contig 16262 bp, 14 predicted proteins | sample Stecom2011_FD_187523 | JGI IMG/M metagenome (GOLD analysis project Ga0209075, IMG submission 187523) | Agricultural soil microbial communities from Utah to study Nitrogen management - Steer compost 2011 (SPAdes) (version 2) | ecosystem: Environmental > Terrestrial > Soil > Agricultural land...
GGGAAGATGACCAAGAAACAATAGTGTTAATTCGAATTTATTATTAAATCCAAGAATTAGCCCCTGATTCTTGTTAAATGTTTAAAAGCATGAAGACAAGAAATGTTATGAAAGCCTTGACAGCGGCATTGTTGTTGTCATCTAGCGCAATTGCGCAAAATCAAATCTCTGGAAAAGTCCAAAATGATGTTGGTGAGTCCCTCGTAGGTGCCACTATTGTTATTGTAGGAGAAAATACCGGAGCAGTTTCTCAATCAGATGGCCAATATGTCATCAAAAATCTTAAAAATGGTACTTACGAAGTAAAAGCAAGTTTCTTCGGGTATGAATCAATCTCCAAAACAATAGCTTTGGACAAAAATCAAGTGGTTAATTTTTCTTTAAATTCTACTTTCTTTATGCAGGAAGGAATTGATGTTAGAGCAGTACGTGCGGATAAAAAGACGCCAACAACATACTCTAACATAAGTGCTGAAGAAATTGAAAAGCAAAATTATGGTCAAGATTTACCGTATTTACTTGACGCAATGCCCTCAACAGTTGTAACTTCAGATGCTGGGGCAGGAATTGGATATACCTCGTTCAGAATTCGAGGTGTTGACCCAACAAGAACCAACGTTACTGTCGATGGTATTCCTATGAATGATGGTGAATCTCAAGGTGTTTTCTGGGTAAACATGCCAGACTTCTCATCTTCCGTTGAAAGCATGCAAGTTCAACGTGGAGTAGGAACTTCATCAAATGGAGGAGGAGCTTTTGGAGCAAGTATTAATATTGCAACCAATAAACTTGCACAAAAACCTTACGCAGTTATCGATAACTCTGGTGGTTCATTTAATACCATTAGAAATTCTGTCAACGTGGGAACAGGAATGCTGAACAACATGTTTACCGTTGATGCGCGTCTCTCTCGAATAAAATCTGATGGTTACTTGGACCGTGGAACAGCAGACATGAAATCATTTTACCTTTCTGGTGCATATCACGGAAAGAAATCTACGGTTCGATTGAATGTTTTTAGTGGAATGGAAAAAACATATCAATCATGGTATGGTACCCCACAAAGTCGAGTTGAAAATGATGTGCAAGGGATGATTGATTATGCAGGACGTAATGGATTATCAGCATCTGAATTGGAAAACTTATTGTCTTCTGGAAGAACATATAACGCATATACTTACGATAACGAAACAGACAATTATCAACAAGATCATTATCAATTGCATTATGCTTATCAGTTCAACCGCAAGTGGAACATGAAAGCTGCAGCACATTACACAAGAGGTCGCGGATATTATGAAAACTACGAAACAAATGAAAGGTTTTCAAAGTATGGTTATACACCGATTGTTGTAAATGGTGACTCAATTAACCGCATGGATTTGATTCGCCAAAGATGGTTAGACAATCACTTTGGTGGTGGAGTTTTCAACTTCAATTATAACAGCCTTAAAGGTCTTGAACTAACATTAGGCGGAGGATTGAATAAATACATTGGAGACCACTTTGGTAAAGTGATTTGGGCAGAGTATATGCCAAATAATGAGAAAAGTGACAATTACTATGAAAACAGTTCGACTAAATATGATGGAAACGTCTATTTGAAAGCCAACTATCAGTGGAATAAGTTCACATTCTTTGCCGATGCACAATACCGTCATATCGATTACGCTTTCTTAGGAATTGATGAAGTAAATGGAAGTATAGAAGAAGTAGATCAAAGGGTTTATTATAATTTCTTTAATCCGAAAGCAGGATTGTCTTATCGATTTAATGCTCAGAATACGGTGTATGCATCTTATGCAATCGCTAATCGTGAACCAGTTCGTAAAGATTTCCGTGAAAAAACTGCGGGAAATAGACCTTCTCATGAAGTATTGTACAATTTAGAGACAGGATACCGATTCACGCATAAAAAAGCTTTCTTGAACGCGAATATTTACCACATGATGTATGACAATCAATTAGTTTTGACAGGAGAGATCAACGATGTAGGAGGGTATACAAGAACGAATGTTAAAGAAAGCTACCGTTTAGGATTAGAGCTAGATGGAGGTTACCAAGTATTTGAAAAATTGGGAATCACAGCTAATCTTGGCTTGAGTCAAAATAAAATTAAAAACTTTGTTGAATATGTTGATAGCTATGACGCTTCATGGAACACTATTCCACAAACAATAATTGATCATGGAACAACCGATTTAGCTTTTTCTCCATCAGTTATCGCAGGACTGGCATTAAACTATGCTCCAGTTAAAGGGCTAAGAGTTAGTTTAATGAACAAATATGTTGGAAAACAATTCCTTGATAACACGTCAGACGACACACGTGCTTTGAATGCGTATTTTGTGAGCCACTTTGACATTTCTTACACCTTCTCGGCTTTAGGTTTCGAAGAAATCACAGTCGGTGGGAAAATCAATAACTTGTTCAATATACTGTATGAAAACAATGGATATACTTTCTCCTATTTAGTAGCAGGAGATAGAACACAAGAAAACTTCTATTATCCACAAGCTGGAAGACACTTTATGGTAAGGTTGTTACTGAAATTGTAAAAAACAGAGTATAATACACAAAAAGAGGTGCAATTCGTTGTACCTCTTTTTGTTTATTCTGCCTAATGAATGATTTTGAAATAACAGATTAATCAAAATACAAAAAATAATACGCCTCAACATTATCAAGATAAACCCCATTAAACCCTGAGCTTAAGATGCGTTGTGTATACGAATCCCCTCCACTATATATGATCTCCTGCCATTCTTTTTTCCAAAACTTCACCCAAATCTCATCGTCATACCCATCATATTTCTTTTTTAGCCAAGTAAGGGAGTGTAATTTCCATTTCAATTCCATTCTGTGGAATAACAATGAAATTCGGATTCTGCTTTCTTGCAAAACTTGATATTTCAATTACAAACTCCTGCATTTTTAGTCCTTTTCTGTCTGATCTTTTCTCTTTAGAACAGGAAAACGAAAGAAGGATTAAGAAAATTAAAGTGATGATGCTTATTGTTGTTTTCATGAGAATAAAATTACATCATTTTGACTTATGATTTTTGTGTTTCAGTTATATTCTTAGGGTATATCTTGTTTATTTAGCTTTTTTTGTCATTCCGAACCAGAAATCCAAAAAGAGTTTAAACAATTTAATTAGATTTGTTTAATTATTTATTCCAATTCGAATTATGGGGTTCTTTAAGAAACTAGGTAATTTTATTATTAGTAAAAAATTCATCATCAACTTTGTGTTGTTTTGTATTACTTGGGTAGTTGTAATCTGGGGTAGTACTACTTACTTTGGTAGTTATACAAGACATGGAGAGTCAATTGAAGTGCCAAGTCTTTTAAATAACAATGTAAAAGATATTCCGATTTTAATTGGAGATAGAGACATTAAGTATGAGATATTAGACTCTATTTATAATCCAGACTTAGTGGAAGGGACTATAATTTATCAGGATCCAATGCCAACTGATTCATCAGGGTTGCTTGTTAAATCAAACAGGGTAATAAAGGTTCGCGTTTCAAAACGCTCTCGCTTAGTTTTTGTTCCAGTTGTAGTTAGTAAAAGTCAACGCTTTGCAGAGGCTGTATTGATGTCTAAAGGACTAAGAACACGTATTAAGTATGTGCCAAGTAATGAAGATCAGGGAAGCGTGATTGCACAAAAGTTCGAAGGTAGAAATATAGTAACAGGTCAACAAGTTCCAATTAACTCTGTAATTGAATTAACAGTAGGTAAAAGAACCTTAGGTGAATTGGTAAGTGTTCCTAATTTAACAGGCCTCACAATAAAAGAGGCTGAAGAGCGTTTTGGAGGAAGTTCAAGCTTGAGGTTGTTTTCTGTTTATTCTGGTTGTGAAAACAAAAGTGACAGTTTGAACGCACGAGTGATTCGTCAGACTCCTGTTGCATCAGACAGCAGTAGAATCCCTGAAGGATCTACAATTACGATTTTTGTGTCTCCAAATCCTGGTGACCTTAATAATTAGGAAAACATTACCAATGAAATATTATTATCTCATTTTTTTAATACTCTTTTCGGCGACTATTCACGCTCAAGATGGCATAAGTCCATTAACAGCAAATCCTGATTTGTTTGGTAAAAAGAAAGTATATACAAAGGCTTTAGTAAATAGTTTTGACAGTACTTTTCATTACAAGACTGATACCTTAACACTACCTTTCTTTGATGATTTTTCACGAAATAATTTCCAAAAATATACTTCAGAGATTGGAGATGCTAATGTAACAGATGAACTTTTTTATAGAATGTTGGATGAGAACACTTCTGTAAAATTGGATTCAGATTTGAAACTTACAAGTACAAGAACGTATCGATCAGTTTATGATCCTGTTGCAGAAACAACTACAAATATTTATTTTGACTCTGTGCGTTTCCTTTATGATGATTTATCTGTTTACCCTCCTAGCTACATTCAAGACTATGGTTTTCCATCTTATATTATTTTTGACACACTAGATGGAACTGGAAATCCTCAAGATACGGTATGGATTAATAACCCTGAGTTTATTCAAGATTCAGCTAGAATTTTTATATCGACGATAAACGCACCAGAAAAGCTATGGTTAAATGAACAGGCTTATCACAATTATAGATTTGCAGATAAACCATGGACATTAGGAGTAGTAACTTTTGATGGCTTAGATGAGTATGGATATCCCTACAATTTTGGAAGTTCAATTAATGCTACTGCCGACACTTTACTTGCAAAACCTATCGATTTATCGGTTAATGCACCTGTCGACTCAATTTACTTTAGTTTCTTGTATCAGACAGAAGGCTATGGGGATAAACCTGAAGCAGATAAAGACTCCCTCTTTTTAGAGTTTTTCTCTCCTATTACAGGGATGTGGAAAAGAGTTTGGAGAACAAGTGGAGGTGAAACAACAGACTTTAAAGTAGCCCATATTCCAGTTGCAAATCCTGATTATTTTGGAAAAGGATTTCAATTTAGATTTATCAATTATGGTTCTTTAGCCGGTGCACTTGACCATTTCCATGTTGATTATGTGGAGTTCAGAGCTTTGTCAGGATATCAAGACACACTTTTCAAAGATTTTGCAGTGGTTTATCCGATTTCTACACTTTTGAAAGACTACATTAATGTTCCATGGAAACATTATAGAAATCATCCAGCAGGTAAGATGAGTAGTGAAGTGAATGTTACCGTTAGAAATGGAAGTGAACTTACTGAAAACAATCAAAATGGAGTTGTCAACGTTTATCATGATGAAGTATTACAAGGTAGCTTTGTTTTAAACGCTAGTGCGTTATCTGGAGGAAATATTAATTATGCTCCAAGAACTACCTATTCGAGTGTTCATGATTTTTCATCAGGATACGCTTATGACCATACTTTGAGTAATGATACTATTGCTTATTTTGATTATGAAGGGATCGTAGAAGCACAGTTTCCTAATTATCCAATTAATGATTCAACTTTTGGAACCCAAGTGTTTAGCAATTACTATGCTTACGATGATGGAACAGCAGAGAAAGCTTATGGTGTTACAGGAGTTCAAAGTTTGCTAGCTTATCAATTTAATGCTTACCAACCTGACTCTCTTGTAGGGATTCAAATTCATTTTGTGCCCTCTGTTGTGGATGTGTCAAACAATTTGTTTTTACTTACAGTTTGGAATGATAACAACGGAAAACCTGGCTCAGTAATTTATGAAGATGAGTTCTTTTATCCTCGTCAACCTGTGTATACACATGGAAGAAATGTTTTTAAAACTTACTTTTTTAAAGATACAATGCGCGTTGGTGTAGATGAAACATTCTATATTGGAATGAGACAAATTGATGAGGAAAGACTAAATATTGGGTTTGATGTCAACCACGACAATTCGGATAAAATATTTTGGAGTGTAGATGGTGGTGGTCAATGGAACAATTCAAACTTTTCTGGGTCTGTTATGATGCGCCCTTTAATTACTAGTAAAATGGATTATCAGTTAGGTTTAAGTCAATATACAACAAAAACTGTTGATTATGATTTTACAGTTTATCCGAATCCAACGAACACAATTGTTAATTTTGAAGTTAATAAGCCTAACCAAAATACTGAATTTGAGATACGAGATTTGAATGGAAGAGTCGTAAAACATATCTTTGGTCAAATGCAAACTGATGTTTCAGATTTGCAAAGTGGAATTTATCTGGTCAACCGATTAGAAAATAAACAAATATTAAAAACTAAGAAATTAGTAGTTTACTAGAGATGAAAAAAGAAGACCAAAACGAGAATATAGAGGAGAATGAGAATGAGGAGTTATATGAACATCACAAGTTTACTGCAGATAGAGGGCAGGAAGTGTTGCGTATCGACAAATTTCTAATTGATCGTTTAGCTAATACCTCAAGAAATAAGATTCAAATAGCAGCTAAAAACGGTAATATTTTAGTGAATGGTGAGGCTGTTAAACAAAATTATAAGATAAAACCAAACGACGAGGTTTCAATTGTACTTCCTTATCCAGTTCGTGAAATTGAATTGATTCCAGAGAATATTCCTTTAGAGATTCATTACGAAGATGACACAGTTATTGTGGTCAATAAACCCGCAAATATGGTAGTACATCCGGGGTATGGAAACTATTCAGGGACTTTAGTTAATGCTTTAATTTATCACATTGATCAGTTGCCATCAAAACCAGATGATTATTATGGTAGACCAGGTTTGGTACACCGTTTAGATAAACACACAACAGGATTGATGGTAATTGCTAAAACTGAAGATGCCTTAACACACTTGGCGAAACAGTTTTATGACCGTACAACTGAAAGACGATATCAAGCCTTAGTTTGGGGAGATGTTGTTGAAGACGAGGGTACAATTGAAGGGAATTTAGGTCGTTCCTTAAAGAACAGAAAGCTAATGACCGTTTTCCCAGATGGAGATTACGGCAAACATGCAGTTACACATTATACCGTTTTAAAACGTTTTGGATACGTTACACTTGTGGAATGTAAGTTAGAAACAGGAAGAACTCACCAGATTAGAGCACACATGAAATATTTGGGACATACACTATTTAATGATTTAGAGTATGGAGGCGATAAAGTACTTAAAGGAACAACATTTACGAAGTATAGACAGTTTGTAGAAAATAACTTCGCATTATTGACGGGTCAAGCTTTACATGCAAAGACTTTAGGCTTTATTCATCCAAAAACGAAAGAGTATATGCGTTTTGATTCTGAACTTCCAGATGATTTCAAAGCTGTTTTAGACCGTTGGTATAATTATTTAGCATCTCGCGACATTAATAATACGTAAAAACATTTTAATCCTACTGCTTTTTGATTGTTTTTCAGTCACTTACGTTTCTTTGGCTCAGTGGGGTGTAATAAAAAACCTAAAGCAATATCTTATAATAACTAAGGGTTATTTGTAAAATCTAACAAAATTGTGTTATTTTTATCAATTATTGAGAAGTAATTAAATTTAATTGTTTTAAATACTTGTTAATAAATTTTTTAATTACGTTATTTCGACAAAATCAATTGTTAAACATTGCATTATATGAAAAACAACTTACTATTAATCTTAATGTTGGTTTCAACGATGGCATTTGCTCAGCCTGCTGCTGTAGTAAAAGCTGATGCCTCATTTAAAAGTGGAAACTATTATGAAGCTGCTGATTTAGCAGTTAAAGCTTATGAGCGTATATCTCCAAAAAACGATCGTGCATTAGCCATGAAATCTGCTCTTGCATATAAGGCAGGATATTCTTTTGATAAAGCGTTTGACATTGATAAAGCTATTGAGTGGTATCAGCGAGCAATTGATTTGAAACATTATGAAGAGAATCCTTATGTGTATTTCCGATTAGGTAGTGCATATAAATATAAAGGAGAATACGACAAAGCTAAAACGAACTTCGAAGCATTTTTGAAACTAGTTCCTTTAGATAAGCAAGCTGAAAATGCTTTAGCTTCATTACAGGATGCTGTTGTTATGAAGGACAACCGTACACGTTATACTGTAAAGTCTGAAACAAAAATCAACGATGCAGGAATGGATATGGCTCCAGCTATATCTAATCGTCTTGGAAATGCAATTGTTTTTGGATCAACACGAAATGCACCAGTTGGAAGAGGAAAAGACCCAATTACAGGAGAAGGATATTTTAATATCTGGGAAGCTGAAAAAGAAAGAAGTGGTAACTGGACAGCTCCAAAGCTTTTTGAAGCTGATAGTTTAAACACTGAACACAACGAAGGTACTTTGGTTTTTGATGGAAGGTTTAGAAATATTTACTTTACTAGATGTCCTTCAATATTCAAAAAGGATGTAGGATGTCAAATTTGGACAGCAGAGAAAAAAGGTAGAGCCTTTGGAATTCCTGAAAAACTTCCTTTTGCACCTCATGATACTGTGAGTGTCGGACATCCATTACCAAACGAAGATGGAAGTGCATTGATTTTCTCTTCTGATATGGATGGAGGATTTGGTGGAAGAGACTTATGGTATTCTGAATATGACAGAAGAGCTAAAACTTGGTCTAAGCCTGTTAATTTAGGCCCTGAAATCAATACTCCTGGAGATGAGTTGTTCCCAACCTTTGCATTAAATGGTGATTTATTATTCTCTTCAACTGGACATAAAGGTTTAGGTGGTTTGGATATTTTCCGTGCTGCTAAAACAGATGACCCTAAGAAGTTTGAAAAGCCAAAAAACTTAGGTACACCGTTAAACTCTGATGCAAATGATTATCATTTGACAGAAATTGATAAAAGAAACGGATTCTTTACTTCTAATAGAACTGGTTCGGTTGGAACAAGAAATTTACCAGATATTTGGTCTTATGAGTTACCTCCAAACCTTTTTGACTTAAAAGTTATTATTACTGAAGTTGGTGGTGTAACACGAATCGAAGGTGCAACTGTTGAAGTTACTCCTGAAGGTGGTCAATCATTTACTAAAGTTACAAATGCTAATGGTGAAGTTTTCTGGGATAAGAAACCAGATGGAGAACGTTTTATTACTGAAGAAACTGATTTTGTAGTTAAAGTATTGCCAACTGAAGGTTACCACACAAATGATAATATTGAAGTTTTCTCTACTAAAGATCTTCAATATGACCAAAACTTTATCTTAGAGATGAACTTAGTACCTGAAACGCCAATTGTACTTCCTGAAGTACGTTACGATTTAGGTTCTGCAGTATTACAAATCATTGAAGGTGAAATTAACTCTAAAGACTCGTTGAACTATGTATATGAATTACTTCAAGAGTACCCAGGAATGGTTCTTAAGCTTGTTTCACATACTGACTCGCGTGGTTCTGCAAGAGCTAACGAAGCTTTAGCAAAGCGAAGAGCGCAATCTTGTGTTGACTACCTAGTAGATGAGAAAGGTGTTGACCCAGCAAGATTAGTTGCAACTGGTAAAGGAGAAAACAGTCCAAGAATTGTTTACTTAAAAGATGATCAGTATTTACCAAATAAGCCAGCAGCTCCTTTTGAAGCTATTGAATTAACGGAAACGTTTATTAATAAATTCAAAACTTCAGATAAAGAGTTATTCGAAAAACTACACCAGTACAACCGTCGTACGGAGGCTGAAGTAGTAAGAATGGACTTTAAACCTGCATCTACAGAAGAAAAAACAGAAGAAAAAACAGAAGAATAAGCTAGTTAGCAATAAAGAAAATTAAACATAAAAACAAAGCCTAGACGATATCGTCTAGGCTTTGTTTTTATATAGGTTTGCAGAAAACGAAATCTTATTATCTTATTACAATAAAGTAAACCCCATCACCTCCTCCATAAACTCTTCTGGAGCTTCTGCATGAATCCAATGTCCTGCTCGCTCAATGACATGAAATTCTGCTAAAGGAAAGTACTTTCTGATGTTGTCATGGTCTTCAGGTAAAATATAATCTGATTGTCCTCCAGCAATAAATAAAGTATCAATTAATGTTTCTTTTTTAGGAAGGGCAGAAACTATTTCATGAAGCTTCTCTTCCAAAATAGGTAGGTTTATCTTCCATGAAAACCTGTTTTGTTCTTCCCTGTTTAAATTCTTCAAAAGAAATTGACGAACAGCACTGTTTCCAATTGATTTCGCTAACTCTTTATTCGCTTCGCTACGAGATGAAATCGTATCTAAATCAAGTGATTTTAAACCTTCAATAATTCCGTCATGTGAAATAGGATATTCTTTCACTCCCATATCTACAATTATGAGCTTCTCAACATTCTCAGGGTACAGTTGTGCATAGCGCATTGCTGTTTTACCACCCATTGAATGTCCCATAATTATCACCTCTTCTAATGCGTGTTTCTGAATAAATTCATGTAGGTCTTCAGCCATTAAATCATAACTAAATTCATCACTCCATTTAGAATCACCATGATTTCGCTGGTCAACTAAATAAACTTCAAAATATTCAGCTAATTTCTTTCCGTGGGTATGCCAATTATCCGAAGAACCAAATAGTCCATGTAAGATAATAAAGGGCTTACCTTCTCCGTATTTTTTATAGTTTAATTCCATATTATTTAAGTAATGCTTTGTATCTTTTAATCGTTTCTTCTAATCCTAAGTAAAGCGCATCAGCTATTAAAGCGTGACCAATACTCACTTCTTCTAAATTAGGAATGGATTGCTTGAAAAAAGCTAAATTATCTAAGCTTAAATCATGACCAGCGTTAATTTCTAATCCTAATTCATGTGCAAGCTTAGCTGCTGCAATATAGTCTTTAATAGCTGCGTCTCTATCTGATTCATAATTGTCTGCGTACGGACCAGTATATAACTCAATTCGATTAACTCCAACTGCTTTTGCTCCTTCGATGTTTAAAGGATTTGTATCTACAAATATCGCTGAACGTACACCCATTTCTGAGAGTTGTTTACAGATTTCGGTCAGTTGATCTTTATACTTTACAGTATCCCAGCCTGCATTTGAAGTCAAGACATTTGGACCATCTGGAACCAATGTTGCTTGAGTAGGCATATTCTCCTTAATTAGCTTCATAAAACGCTCATCAGGATACCCTTCTATATTGTATTCTGTCTTTACAACTTTTTTTAAATCGTAAACATCTTTTGTTGTGATGTGCCTTTCGTCTGGACGAGGATGAATGGTTATTCCATCCGCTCCAAAACGTTCACAATCAATTGCTATTTGCACAACATTTGGAACATCACCTCCTCTTGCGTTTCGAATTGTAGCTATTTTGTTGACATTAACACTTAATTTTGTCATATTTAGATTAAATTTTTAGTAACAAAGTTATATACATTAACGCAGAATTACTACTTTGGTCGATATAATGATAGGAATTGAATTAATAACAGATGATATCCCACCGTTAAAACATACGGACACTGGGGAGACTGCTCTACAATGGATGGATGAATTCAAAGTGAGGCATTTGTCTGTGCTTAAAAATGAAAGTTTCGTTGGTTTAGTTTCAGAAGATGACCTGCTAGATAAATCAGACCTTTCTAAGCCACTTACTGTGTTGTTTGATCACTTACCAAGACCTTATGTTAAAGGAACTTCACATATCTATGAGGTTTTAAACATTGCTTCAATAGATCACCTTACGGTAGTTCCTGTTTTGGATGCTGAAGAAAATTACCTTGGAAACATTGGAGTTTCCAATTTAATGCAACATATCGCAGAAACAGGTAGTATTAAAGAACAAGGTGGAATTATAGTATTAGAAATGAGTGATACTGATTATTCTTTAGCACATATTTCTCAAGTTGTAGAAAGTGAAAACGCAAAGGTTTTGAGTTCTTTCATTACCTCAAATGCTTTGTCAAAAAAATTAGAACTTACACTTAAAATTAACCGCATGGAGTTGGGTAGAATTTTACGTGCTTTAGAACGATACGACTACAAAGTGAAAGCAAGCTTTCAACGCAATAGTCATGATGATGATTTGAAAGATCGTTATGATGAATTAATGAATTATCTTAATATTTAATCATGAATGTAGCTGTTTACTCTCGTAAAGTATTAAAACACGAAGTCCCTTTTTTTAAGAGTTTTTTTAAGCAAATAGAAGATTTACATTGGAAACCGATTATAGAATACGACTTCTATCAACAACTTAAAAGTCAGATTGGACTTAAGGATGGATACCAAACATTTAACAGTCATAATGATTTCTTAACCGGAATTGATCTAGCAATAAGTATTGGAGGCGATGGTACATTCTTGAAATGTGTTAGCTATGTTCGTTCAAGTGGTGTTCCAATCTTGGGGATTAACACGGGTAGACTTGGGTTTTTAGCAGATACAAATACCTCTGATTTTGAACAAACTCTGGATAGAATTTTAAAGAAAGATTATTCATTTCAAGAGCGTTCACTTATTCGTGTAGAAACCGAAGAAAATATTTTTGGAGAACATAACTTAGCACTTAATGAGCTGGCAGTTCATAAAAAAGACACCGCTTCAATGATTACTGTTGAAGCTTATTTAGGAGGGAAATACCTTAACTCTTATTGGGCAGATGGGCTTTTAGTAGGAACCCCAACAGGTTCTACTGCATATAGTTTGAGCTGTGGAGGTCCAATTATAAGTCCGGGTTGCGGAGTTCATTTTTTAACACCTATTGCAGCCCACAACCTGAATGTTCGTCCCGTTATTGTTCCGGATCATATTCCAATTACGTTAAAAGCAGTAGGAAGAGATAGAAACTTCTTGTTGACATTAGATTCTCTTTCGAAACCTGTTAAAAATGGTACGGAAATTACACTCTATAAGAGCGACTTTACCATAAATGTTATCAAGTTCAGTGAAAACGATTTCTTTAAAACGATTCGTGAGAAAATGTTATGGGGAATTGATCAACGAAATGAGTAATTTTGGTTTGTATTTTCGTAAGTGTATTTTATCCATGCTCCAAATGTTAGCTTGATAGAAACAATAACCTTCACTTTTTTCCGTTAGTCTGTTGTGTAATGAGAATCATTTCAAAAATATTTCTTTTAAGTTCATTGGTGCTTTTTACCATTGGCTTAACGCATGCCCAGAATCAAAATTTTAGATCTCGTTCTTCTTTGGGATTTATGGTAGGAGGAAGCTATTATATTGGTGATTTGAATCAGTTTGGTCATTTTAAAAATACCAATCTTTCGGCAGGATTAATTTACCGTTATCATATCAACTCAAGAATAGAATTGCGTGGAGGATTACGTTATGGTAAAGTAGAGGGGTATGACTCAGACTCTAAAGATCCATTTAAGCAAGCGAGAAACTTATCATTTGAATCACAAATATTTGAGGTTTCTGGAGGGTTAGAATTCAACTATATAAACTATAAATTAGGAAACGATAAGTACTTTTTTACTCCGTATATGTTTATAGATATTGGTGTTTTTAAAATGGATCCGAGAACAGAATACAACGGTGAAATGATAAGTCTTCAGTCAATCGGTACAGAAGGACAAGGGAGTAACTTATCTGATAAAGACGCCTATTCATTGGTGCAATTGGCAATTCCATTTGGTTTAGGTTTTAAGGTTAATTTAGGACAAAGAGCAGCTTTATCAATAGAGTATGGAATTCGAAAAACATTTACAGATTATTTAGACGATGTTGGTCCTGGTGATTTTATTAATAAAATTGATTTAGCTGAACAAAATGGGAACATTGCTGCGAATTTATCTGATCGATCATCTGATGGAATTAACTTTAGTGGCGGAAGAGGAAACTCTGCAACAAAAGATTGGTATTCTATGTTTGGAGTAATGTTTACCTTCTCATTAGGAAATCCAGATAAGTGTTTTTACCGTTAAGCTTCTACTTTCTCTTTTTTAGGTTGTTTGGCAGCAAAGAATAAAATAAGCATCATCATATAAGGGGCTTTAAACCTAACCAACACATTAAAGAGTCCCGAAGTAAATCCAACAAAAAATCCTAGTATTAAAGAGAAAAGTATTGCAAATACAAGAAATTCATGTGTTCGTATAAACGAGAAATGGTTTAGTATATTTCCAGAACGAAAGAAAAAGCTAAAAGTAAGCACAATTAACAACATACTTTCTAAGCCACTAACAAATAGGAATGCACTATTTGCTTCCCAAATAAATGGACGATAAAAAGCTGTGATTAAAGAAATAGGCGCAGCTTTTACAATTCCTAATGTTGAATAATCGGTAATTCCTAAATCGTATCTATAGCCCGTATATAGTTTGTTTTGGTTAAAGTCTTGCTGTATGATCACTACTTCTTCAAGGTATACATTTGCGAGTGAAGTTTCATTATCCAATGTTTGAAAATAACTTAAGGTCACAAAAACTAGAACACTAGCACTTATAACTCTCGTTGTCCAAAGTAATACTGGACTTTTACTAAGTTTTTTAGTCAAACGAATTAACACAACAAACACAAAAGGTGCTCCAATTGCAATCATCATAAAGTCCCTGATTTTATATAACATAAAGGCAGAAATGATTAATAATAAAATCTTCCCAAATGATACTGTTCCCTTTTTGAGTAGAAAAGAAAAAGCGATATAAATCAAGATTTGGAATGCAATCAAAATAAATGTATCTTTTGATATCCCAGAACACCAGAATGCAACCGTAGGGATAAATAATGTAGCAGTAGCTAATATCCAAGGTTTACAAAACTTAAAATCTTTAATCAATTCATATAGTTTCCAACCACTAAACCCAGCTATTGTTGAACAGATTATTGTAATTGCTATATAACTATTGAATGTGAAAAAAGTAAATAGAGAAACAATTTTACTTATGAAGAAACTTTCAGGTTCCATATAAATCCAAGTAGGAGGATAGCCTGTTCGTATATTGAAGTTATTTGTAATTGTCTCTGCAGAAGATGTTAGCATCATCTCTGAGAAGTACGCACTGGGATTATCCCAAAATAAATTATTTAGATCTACTGCTCCCTCCCAATAGGCTAAAGTATCTCCACCTTCTGATAAAATTACCGTATAAGTAAGTGCAAACAGCAATCCAAATCCTATTTTGAAAAGCATTGCAGGTAAAAATAATTTATAATGATTTTTGTGAATATTTCGCAAGCGAATTACCCAAAGTGCAGAGAGAACAATAATAAGCCATCCTAAACCTATTAAAATATCATATGGGCCAAAAAAATCAGGTTTCAATGCGTTAGTTTATTAGATTAAACAAAACGCTCATCTACTTCCATAACTTCTCCGCATTTTTCACAAGTTCTGTTTTCTTCCGAACTATAAAAATCTTTAAACCTGGAAAGGAAATCTTTTTCTATATTATCTAGTTTGAATTTATACGATTTTAAAGGATGATTACAAGCTTCACAAAACCACATTAATCCGTCTATTAAGTCTGTTCCTTTTCTTACTTTTTCAATCACTAGTCCTACAGTGTTTTCTCCACGAACAGGGGAGTGAGGAGTGTTCGCTGGGAGTAAGAAAATTTCACCTTCACGGATATGAATATCTTTGGCTTTTCCATCTTCTTGAATACGAACAAGAATATCTCCTTCAATTTGCAAAAACAATTCTTCAGACTCATTGTAATGGTAATCTTTCCGAGCATTAGGACCTCCAACAATCATGACAATAAAGTCTCCAGCTTCAACATATAAGTTTTTATTTCCAACGGGTGGTTTAAGTAAATCACGGTTGTCTTCAATCCACTTGAACAAGTTAAAAGGAGCTTTCATAAATGTAAATTTTTAACTAAGGTATATATTCCCAATGGGAACATCAACGTATTGAATAAAAAAATAAAGAAGGGTTTGAAACTAGTGCTTTGCAAATCGAATTTTTTAACTTGTTTCTCTTGCATTTTCTAGGAGTAACTTTTTTTTTCATTTTAAACAACCCTTTCATTTTTCTATACGTCTTATGTATAGTTTGTTTGGGTTTTTATTGAAGGGGTTCAATTTATACAAACAAGCATTCTCTTGCAGAGTGGACTCAAGAAAGACTTAAAAATGCGGTCATAGACCGATTCAACAGTTTTTTTTGAGTCTTTTTTTATGTTATTTTTACACCCAGAATAAAAAAAAGCTACATTTGCTACTACTATTATTAAAAAGAAGAAGATGAAAAAAACATTGCTTTTTATAAGTGCTATACTGTTAGCAAGTACAATTAATGCTCAACAGCAATTACAAAATCCAGGATTTGAAGATTGGGATGATGTTGGTACATCAACGCAAGAACCTACCAATTGGAGTTCTTTAAAAACAGCTGATGCTTTAGCTAGTCTTACACCTGAGGTTTTGTCTAGAGTTAC
>Ga0209075_1002472_pt1 | contig 16255 bp, 13 predicted proteins | sample Stecom2011_FD_187523 | JGI IMG/M metagenome (GOLD analysis project Ga0209075, IMG submission 187523) | Agricultural soil microbial communities from Utah to study Nitrogen management - Steer compost 2011 (SPAdes) (version 2) | ecosystem: Environmental > Terrestrial > Soil > Agricultural land...
ACCTGAATTCGTGTCGCGGAACACGATAAAGCGCAGCAGGCGCAGTGAGTAAAAATAGCATGACAACACAACAGGCATTTTTGAAGATTCTTGAGCACGACATTACTCAGGATCAGTTGCGTTTGCCAACCTTACCCGAGGTTGCATTGCGGGTTGAAAAAACGGCAAATAACCCAGGCTCATCATTACACGACTTAGTTCAGGTTATTGGTCGTGATCCGGCATTAAGCGCGCGCATGGTACGTTTAGCCAATAGTGCTTGGCTTGGGCGTGCCGTGAAAGTTGAGAACTTACAACAAGCACTCACGCGTATTGGCCTTTTTCAAGTGCGCAGTATTGTTGTGGGCTTGGCGATGGAGCAATTGTTTGACGCAAAAAATGACATTGTGCGTGCTCGTTTACGCCAATGCTGGGAAGAAAGCAGCGCTTTAACAGCCGCAGTGCTCATTCTGCTAAAAGCCTATGACGGACCAGAGCGCTTGCACCAGCATACGGCGGCATTGATGGCGATGACAAGCCAAATAGGCGCCTTGCCGGTGCTCACTTTAGCCGAACAACATACCAGCACCTTCGCCAACCCTACATTTCTAAATGAAACCATCCCTTTATTAGCTCCCTCTTTAAATGGCCTTATTATGCGTGCGTGGTCGTTCACAGACGAACAGGTGAATGTGGCAGAACATTGGCAAGGGGGCGTGACTAGTTTTAAACCGTCGTATTTAAGTGTGTTGCAACTGGCGGGGATATTGGTTGGAATACATACAGCACCACACGAAGAAGCGCTACTTAGCTGTTTTGTGCAAACAGGATTGTTGCCGAGTATAGAATGGTGGCAGCTTGAACAGGTGCAGCAAGATTACGAGAGCGTTCTTGCTGCATTCCGTTAAGCGTAAGGTTTAAACTAAGTTAAGCTTCAGTCGGCTCTAGGGTAAGCGCAGTGCCGAGTTCATCGAGTAGCTCAGCAAACTCACCAAACATCAGGGCGAAATCTGCATCGAGTTGCTCGGCAGCATCGGCGGTGTTGTCTTGATCGCGTTGTTCAAGCACCATGTCGGCAAACTTAATACGTTTAATACCGTAATCGTCACTTAATAAAAACGACAAACGGTTTGGCCAACTTAACCCTAGCTCAGTCACGTGCTTGTCGTGGTCTAAATGCTGGGTAACTTCAGGTACAACGAGGTCATGACGACGCAAGCGCACTACCATACCTTCTTCTTTACTACTTTTTAGCTCGGCGTCTTCACCAAGTTCAAAAGGTGCTGCGGCTGCGCCTTCTTTTAACCACTGAGTTAAACAATGGTTGGCTGGGTATTCAGGCCCCCATGGGCGAACAGGCAATGAACCTAAGCATGAACGCAATTGCGCCGTGAACTCTTCAGCACGGGTTGCCGATGAAGTATCAACTAAAACGCGTTGGTTTTTCAGATCAATCATGCCCCAAGTCACTGAATAACGGCTTAATGCGCGGGGTAATAAATTATGCACAATGTCTTCTTTCAGCGCTTGTTGTTCTTTACGCGGCATCGGGCGGGCGTGTTCTTGCTCAAAGGCTTCTTTTCGTTGCTCAAGTTCAGACTTGACGGCACTGGCGGGCATTACTTTTTCTTCTTTACGAAGGCATAAAAGTACCGCGTCTTGGTGCATTAAAGCATATTCTTCACTATCTCGAATGGGGCTTATCCAACCGATACTTGCTGGTTCGGTGCTGCTGCAAGGTTTGAAACTACGCTCACTAAGCAAGGCTTGAAAGTCATCAGCTAACTGAAAATCTTGGGTAAACTGGTACACCCTGAGGTTTTTAAACCACATGCGGAAACTCCGGGTTAAAGAAAGAAGAAGGTTGGCATTCTAGCGGTTCTAAGTAGCCGTGTCAGTTGCTTTGTTGCTGAGTAAGGTTATAGGAAAGGTAAACTCATACTTCAAGCCTTTGCCCTCGTTACTACTGGCCTCAACACTGCCTGCCAGTGTGTCACGTATTAAAGTATAAATAATATGCGTACCTAAACCACTACCGCCACGGTCGGCTTTTGTAGTAAAGAAAGGATCAAATAAGTGCTCGAGCTGTTCAGCTGTTAAACCTAAACCATCGTCTTCGTATACAAAATGAAGTTCGCTATCGCCGCTGTCATTCTGTTGTAGTTGTGCATGAATGTGAATGTTTCCAGAAGGCTTATTTTCGAATCCATGAATAACTGAATTGAGGAGCATATTGGTCAGTATTTGTGAAAAAGCTCCCGCTTGAAAACGCACTTTTAGCAAAGGTTGGCAGTGAACCTGAATATTAATTTCCTTGCCTTTCAACCGCGGCTGTAACGACCGGATAAGGTTGTTAATATAGTCACCAAGGGTAACGTCGCGTAAGGAGTCTGCACTTTGGTTTACGGCAACATCTTTAAAGCTGGTCATAAGCTCACGGGCACGGTGCAAGTTATTTTCAAGTAGCTGTACGCTTTCGCGCGCGTCGCCAATAAAACGGGTTAACTGCGATTGAGTGAGGCTTTTGTCATCGAGAGAAATAGCTAAAGCTTCAATGCGGTCGGCTAAAAAAGAGGTAGCAGTTACACCAATGCCAATGGGGGTATTAACGTCGTGAACAATACCCGACACGAGGCCGCCAAGCGACGCGAGCTTTTCAGACTGAACTAATTGTTGTTGCGCTTTTTGAATTGTTTCAAGAGAGTCGCGTAAGCGTTCGTTGGTACGTTTTAAAGTAGCTTCGGTAAGTTTCCGCTGCTGAATTTCGCGTTCCAGCGAGAACTGACGTTGTTCAAGTTCAATACGCCGCTCTTCAATGTCGAGCATCAGTTTACTCATGCCCGAAGTTTTACGAGCCACGTCTTGTTCTAATAGGTCGTTCTGTTCATCAAGGCGCCGATTCGCATGCATTAACATTTCTTTCGTTAAACCCAAGCTTTTTTGGTACTCCTGAATACGATCAATTAAGTCGTTATAAGCGGTTTCTAAAATACCAAATTCATTCTCTTTATCGCCGCTTAGATTAATACGAGACTCGCCAAGCGTATCGGGCTGGAAGCTTTCCAATTGTAGGGTTAACTCTTGCATGGGGCGAGTTAATTGGCGATGAAATGCCATAGTGAAAAGCAATAGTAAGAATGTAGTTTTAATCATGGCGTTACCCAGCAGAAATAACAAACTCACTTTAAGCCGCTCAATAGCCACGTCGCGGCTAGAAAAAAGGGTAACGTCACCTACCACGGTTGATTGTCCTGAAAACTCAAATGCCAGAGGGCTATAGTGGCCAAATATGCCTTGGCGTTCGGGCAAGTCAAGCGGGCTCAACGGGGCGGTTGGTAGCAGTTCGATGTCTTGGGTAATGCCCAATTTACTAATCACTTGGCCTTGGTCGTCACGAATAATTAGTCCAGATATGGCAGGAATGCTCACCAGCCCTTTAGCTAAAGCGTCTATTTGTTGTGAATTGAACTCCCACAATGAACGAGTGAGGCTGGCTGAAAAAGTGTTGTACTGATTTTTAAGCTCTACAGAAAGAGAACGTTTAGTGTGGCTGTACTCGCTAAAAATATGGGCGCAGGTCACTATAAATGTAATCACAAAGTATACCGAGAGTACTCGGGTGAGCAGGGTTCGCGATATACTTTTATATTGCACGTAGTTAGTCCTTTACGCTGAATGTTGGCGGTAACAGTTGTCCATTCATTTAAAGCTACCTAAGGGCGACTCATAGCGCAATATAAATGCCTAGTTAAATGTGTGTATCTTTACCATTGAACTAAACTAATGGTTATGGCCTGTTCAATAAAATTCAATATTGAGCATTGTTCGACAAAAATAACGCATTCTAGGAGCGTCATAAAAGTGTCATAATAAGCACTCATACTTCGCGTCAGGAACCGAATCACAATAAAAAGTTGTCGTTGTGTGAATTTCAGCTCGGTGCTGTTCGTTATTGGTACCAACACTAACTTAGATAGGAACCGTCATGACAAAAAACACTCTTTGTATATTAGCCACTTCTTTAAGCGTTATGAGTTTTTCTACCTTGGCTGCAGAAGATGTAGACATTAAATTTTACGGCAAGGCCCATGTTTCTACCGACTATTTGCACGATGGCAACAACGGTGGTGTCAATGTGTCGAGTAACTCGAGCAGGATAGGCTTGAAAATTAGCAACGAACTTAGCCCTACGCTTGAGCTTTTTGGCCAAATTGAGCGTGGTGTCGATTTTAGTGAAGGAAGTAGCACCCTCAAAGCCCGCGACACTTATATTGGCTTGCGAGGCGACTGGGGAACAGTCCGGTTCGGTTATATTTCAGCGCCCACCAAAGCGGTCGTATCGATGCTAGAAGAATTCAGAGACCGCGCAGGTGAAGGGCGAAATATAGTGCGTGAAGGCCCTGCTAACTTAGACCTTCGATTGAAAAGTGGTGTGTATTATCAAACCCCAGAATGGCAAGGGTTTCAGCTAGCCGTGCATTACGGTACCACTAATTCTCAAGGCGCCACGGTAGACAATAACAATGATGTGTTTAATACCAGCCTAAGCTACAACACCGGTAGCTGGACCTTTATTGGGGCTTATCAACACGACAACCGTAACCCCGAGCAAACGGTTGAAGGCTCTCGTTTCGGGGTGGTAAAAGAAGGTGATGGCTGGCGCCTTGGCGCAATAGCGCAGCATGTTTCTGGCTTAACTGATGATGTTAGTTTGGTTTCAACTAGCATGACAGCCTGGGGTGTTACCGGCCGTTATCAACTAAGTGAACAGTGGTGGCTGCGTGGCCAAGTGTTTGGTCGTAGCTATAAAAACACCAACAACGACTCTGTAATGGCTACCGTCGGCGTAGATCGTAATATTACTCCAAAGTTAACCTGGTATGTGTTGGGCTCAACAACACAGAACAGTGATAGTGCCATGGCAAACGTTACCGGTGGTGGTTATGGCGACACGATGGACATTGCTATTGGAGAAGATCCTTTTGCCCTCTCAACAGGGCTTATCTTTAAATTTTAAGGAACCAAAGCCATACCAAATTGGCTTGTCATAAAAGTGTCATAGTATGCTTGCATACTATGACCAATATCTTTTTTGTTTGGGAACTTAAATAATGGCAAGCCGCATTCTTATTGTAGAAGATGAAACGCCAATTAGAGAAATGTTGGTATTTGTAATGGAACAACATGGCTACGAAGCGGTTGAAGCCGCAGACTACGCTGCCGCAGAAGAGCAACTTGTTGAGCCATACCCAGATATGATACTGCTCGACTGGATGCTTCCCGGGGGCAGTGGTATTCAATTAGCTCGAACTATAAAAAGCGCCGAGCATTTAAAGCACATTCCCATTATTATGCTAACTGCGCGGGGTGAAGAAGAAGATAAAGTACGCGGCCTAGAAGTTGGCGCAGACGACTACGTCACCAAGCCATTCTCACCTAAAGAGCTTATCGCTCGCATTCGAGCCGTGTTTCGCCGAGTGTCACCCACTTCAGTAGACGAGCCCGTAATTATTGAGGGCTTATGCTTAGACCCAAGCGCTCACAGAGTTACTGCCAACAACGTTCCGCTTGAAATGGGCCCCACAGAGTTTCGCTTACTACACTTTTTCATGACCCACCAAGAGCGAGCGTATAGTCGCGAACAACTGCTTGATCAGGTGTGGGGCACCAATGTTTATGTTATTGACCGAACCGTAGATGTACATATTCGGCGGTTAAGAAAAGCGTTAGAAGTGCACAATTATGAACACTTTGTGCAAACGGTAAGGGGCGTGGGGTATCGTTTCTCCGCTCGTTAACAACAAAGGCTGCAAGAACTATGGATCGGTATTTTACGCCGTTTAAAGTTATTCGAAAACTGATTATAAGCTTGCTCGTAGTTGCCATAGCGGGTTGGCTATTTGGCTACACTTATGAACTCATCGCCGCTTACTTACTTGCAGTAGTGCTCTGGAATAGCTTTTACCAATTGAAGTTGAGCCGTTGGCTATGGAAGAGCAGAACCACGCAGCCACCACAGGCCGCCGGTGCCTGGAGTGATATTTACGATGGTATTTATCGTACTTTAAGGCGAACACAAATTCGGCGCCGTAATTTAGCCCTTATACTCCAGCGCTTTCGCGAAGCGGCAGAAACTATTCCAGACGCAGGCTTGGTTATTGAAAATGACGGTACTCTAGTTTGGAGTAATAAACTGGCGCAGGTTTACTTTGGTTTGCAATGGCCTACCGACAAAGGCATTCGAATCACAAACCTAATTCGTCACCCGAAATTTATTAAGTACTTTGCAGAAAAAGACTTTCAAGAAGCTATTACTTTAAACTCGCCAGTAGGCGAAAAGCGAGAAATTGAATTACGCATCATTCCGTACGCAAAAGCGCAGTTATTAGTTATAGCTCGCGATGTCACTCGAATTCGTATGTTAGAGCGTATGCGCAAAGACTTTGTTGCTAACGTTTCCCATGAATTAAAAACGCCACTCACGGTAATGCAAGGCTATTTGGAGTTAATGGAAGACCCCAAAGCCCTACCCCCAGAACGAATGACAAAGGCGATTGCCGACATAACAGTACAAACGCAACGTATGCAATTAATGGTTGAGCAGTTACTTACCTTGTCGCGTATGGAAGCCAACTACCAGGAAAGTTTTACCGAGCAGGTTGCTGTTGGGGCTATGTTAAACGCCTTAGTAACCGAGCTTTGCTTCATGCTAGAAGAGCATCAAGTGCAATTACAAACGCACATTGATAATGAGCTTTTGGTATTAGGCAATGCAGATAAACTACATGCTGCCGTTCACAATCTGTTTGTGAATGCGATTAAATATTCTGGCAAAGGCGCTGTGATAAAAATGAGTTGGCAGCGCGAGGGCGAGCAAGCCTGCTTTTCGATACAAGACAATGGCCCAGGCATCGGTAAAGAGCACTTGTCGCGTTTAACAGAACGATTTTATCGTGTTGCTGAAGACAGAAACAGCAGTACAGGCGGCACTGGGCTCGGTTTGTCTATTGTGAAACACTCACTTGAATCTCATCGTTGCCAGCTGGAAATAGCCAGTACCTTAGGGCAGGGCAGCTGCTTTTCGTTTCGTATCCCTCGCGAGTTAACACTAACGAAAGATTAATTTTAGAAATATTTCTTACTGTCACAAAAATGACATATAGCTAGCGTAATCTAAGCACATAGTTACTCCACACTACCGAAGGGAAAGGAGAATTTTATGTTAATAAAGAAACGCTTGGTAACTTTAGTAGGTGCACTCGCATTAGCCTGTAGCACAGTTGTTAATGCAGACGTCGATCCAAACTTACCTAACTACGAGCGAGCTTCCGGTGTATCTGGTAATCTCAGCTCAATTGGCTCCGATACGCTCAATAACTTAATGACCCTATGGGCTGAAGAGTTCAATAAATACTACCCCAACGTAAATATTCAAATTCAAGGTGCAGGCTCTTCAACAGCACCTCCTGCAATAACCGAAGGCACAGCAACGTTAGCACCAATGAGCCGCGAAATGCGTCAGTCAGAAATAGAAGCCTTTGAAAATAAGCATGGCTATGCACCATATGCCCTGCCAGTAGCTATCGACATGGTTGCGGTTTATGTGAATAAAGATAACCCAATTGAAGGGCTGAGCTTGCCTCAAGTAGACGCTATATTTTCCGCCACTCGACGCGGTGGTTATGAGGAAAATATTACCCGTTGGGGTCAACTCGGCTTAACGGGGGCTTGGGAGCAGCGCGATTTTGCTTTATACAGTCGAAATGCGGTTTCTGGTACCTATGGGTTCTTTAAAGATATGGCACTATTCGGTGGCGATTATAAGTCGAGTATTAATGAGCAACCGGGCTCTTCGTCAGTAGTTCAAGGAGTTTCAGAATCTATTAACGGTATAGGTTATTCAGGCATTGGTTACCGTACGTCAAGTGTGAGAGCACTGCCTTTATCCATTAAAACCGGAGGCGAGTTCTTTGAACCTAGCTCAGAAAATGCAGCGACTGGCGATTATCCCTTAGCACGCTACCTTTATATCTATATCAACAAACACCCGAACCGACCGCTCGACCCTATGATGCGCGAATTTATTCGCATGCTCTATAGCCAAGTAGGTCAAGGAGTCGTGTTCCGAGATGGCTATGTGCCGCTACCAGAGGCGGTTGCAGCACGGGTTCGTAGTGAGCTTGGAATCGAGATAGCACAATGACAGGTACAGTGGCCACTCCAACAGGAAAGCCAAACAGCTCGAAACTGCCGACGCAAGCTTTACGCGAAAAGCGTCGGCGCATACGCACGCTAAAAGACACCATTTCCCGCATTGGCATTACTGCCGCGGGTTATGGTGTGGTGCTGTCGCTGGCGCTTATTTTCTTATACTTACTCTATGAAGTACTGCCTATTTTAAAAGGCGCAAAAATAGAGCCTGTGGCGGAATATAGTGTGCCGGCTATGGCTACGGGCGACACCTTAGCCCATTTAGTTATGGAGCGTTATCAAGAGCTTGGTGTAAGTTACTCTGCGCAAGGCAAGGTGACATTTTTCGATCTGAAAAACGGTAACATCCGCACTCAGCAGAGCATTTCCTTTAATGATAATCAACAGCCCACTAGCTTTGCTGCAGCTGAATACTTAGGTGGTTTAGTTGCTTATGGCACTAATCAAGGTACGGTGCAGTTAGCTCGTGCGGTGTATGACTTGTCATTTCCAAATGATCAGCGACATATTAGCCCTAAAATAGCGATGCCTTATGGTACTAGCTCCATTGAGCTAGACCCAAATGGGCAGGCCATAACCCACTTGGCAGTGCAAGAGTCTACTCGCGGAAGGCCTGCGGTAATCGCTGTAGGCTTTACTACAGACAAACGTTGGGTAATGGCGCAAATAACTACTCGAGAAAACTTATTTACTGGGGCTTTAACCACACAAGTGAAGCGTAGCCAATTGCCGCTATTAAACATTGAGCCAAGTTTTATTTTAGTAGATAAAAGTTTTCAAAACCTTTTCGTTGCAGAGCAAAGCCGCATCCATTATGTGGATATAAGCGACTTTAATGCGCCGCAAGTTATTCAAACCGCCGATGTGGGTGCTGAAATTACCGCCTTTGATTTCTTAGTGGGCTCAGTGTCTGTAGTGGTGGGTACCAAAACTGGTGAGCTAAGCCAGTGGTTTCCTGTACGAGATGAGAATAATCAATATAGCTTAGAGCGAATACGCGACTTTGCCAGTCAACCTGGGGCTATTACACAAATTGCTCCGGAATATACCCGTAAGGGTTTTATGGCTGCTGATGATAAAGGCAATATTGGTGTTCATTACGGCACCTCATCGCGTACGCTGCTAGTTAAAAACATGAGCGAATACGCCATTGAACATATGGCTATTTCCCCTGTAAACCGAGCTGTGTTGTCGGTTTCTTCGCAAGGAGTTTTTAATTACGCCTCGGTTTGGAACCAACATCCGCAATTATCTATTAAGGCATTGTGGAATCGCGTTTGGTATGAAGGCCGTGCCGATCCTGAATACATTTGGCAGTCTTCTTCCGGTAACGACGAGTTCGAGTCGAAGTTCTCTTTAATTCCATTATCAATAGGCACTTTAAAAGCAGCTTTCTTTGCCATGTTGTTTGCCATGCCGCTAGGCATTATGGCCGCGGTTTACACGGCGTACTTCATGACGCCGAAACTGCGCGGAGTGGTAAAGCCAACCATTGAAGTAATGGAAGCACTACCCACAGTTATTTTGGGTTTTCTCGCAGGGCTATGGCTGGCGCCTTTTATGGAAAACAACTTGCCCGCTGTGTTTGCATTATTAATTGGTTTACCACTGATGATGCTCATAACTTCTTTTATCTGGCGCTACCTTCCAAGTGGCATACGTGATCGCGTGGCCGGCGGTTGGGAGGCTGCCATATTAGTACCTGTGGTGGTTGGATTTGGCTGGCTTGCTGTTAGCGCAAGCCCATGGGTGGAAGTGGTGTTCTTCGACGGCAGCATGCGCCAATGGCTAACCAATAGTGGCATTACTTATGATCAACGTAACGCCTTAGTGGTTGGGGTTGCCATGGGGTTTGCGGTTATTCCAACCATTTACTCTATCGCTGAAGATGCAGTGTTTAATGTGCCTAAGCATTTAACCCAGGGGTCATTAGCTTTAGGAGCCACGCCTTGGCAAACCATGGTTGGGGTTGTTTTACCTACCGCGAGCCCAGGAATATTCTCGGCCACTATGATCGGTTTTGGCCGCGCCGTGGGTGAAACCATGATCGTGCTTATGGCAACGGGGAACAGCCCAATTGTGAACTTCAATATTTTCGAAGGCATGCGTACCTTGTCGGCCAATATTGCTGTTGAACTACCAGAAACTGCGGTGGGTAGCTCGCACTTTAGAATTCTGTTCTTAGCAGCTTTAGTGTTGTTTGCTTTTACCTTCATTCTTAACACTATTGCTGAAATTGTGCGTCAACGCTTACGCAAACGTTACAGCAACTTATAACAAGGAGCGCATGGTTATGAAAAAGTGGTTTAACAGCGGCTCACCTTGGATTTGGTTAACCGCAGGTGCGGTAACAATAAGCGTGGTTATGGTAGTGGGGTTACTAGGGCTCATTGCGGTCCGTGGTTTTAGTCACTTCTGGCCTACCGACGTGGTAAAAATTGAAATTCAAGACAGCCAAAACAATATCAATGAAGTGTTGTTAGGAGAAATCGCCCGAAGTGAAACAGTAACGGCAGCACTTGCCCGTGAAGCTGGCCATGTGGTGCCAGAGCACATGAAGGTGGTTACGCGCTACTTGGTAAAGCAAGGTAACCGTGAGCATGTAAGCTCAGACTTCGTTTGGCGGTTCAATATGGGAATGGGGGAGTTTCAATACCCTAAAGGAGTTTACGTTATTGAACGTAGAGCCTGGGGCGACTTTTATGGATTCCCAATCGCCTTAAAGTTAAACGGTAACGAGATATTGCAATCGGCGCCAAACTTTAGCCAGCTAGTGCAAGAACAAGTGGCGGAAAGTGTTGCTGCTCACCAACGCATAAAGCGTATTGAACGCGGCGATATCGGCCGTATAAACACGCGCATGGAAGCCTTACGTTTACAGCAGCGGCAGCTTGAACTTGATCAAGTAACGGGCCACGCGTTGCAGCAGGCCTTGGCAGAAATTGACATGGAAAAGGCGCAACTAGATAAAGACTATCTCGCTTTGCGCCAACAATTAGACCTACTCTATGCCGAGCAGCAGCAAACGGTGTTGCGTATGCAAATGGTGAATGGCCAAGAAGCCGAGGTTAATTTGGCTGATATTGTTGCTATCACCTTACCGAATGACATGTCGGCTCTACAAAAGTGGTCGGAATATTTTAAACAAGTATGGGTGTTTTTATCGGCAGAGCCACGTGAAGCAAATACGGAAGGAGGTATATTCCCCGCTATTTTCGGCACGATAACCATGGTGTTTATAATGTCGATTATGGTCACGCCTTTTGGTGTGTTAGCGGCCATTTACTTGCGCGAATATGCCAAGCAGGGCTTTGTAACTCGCATGGTGCGTATTTCGGTGTACAACTTGGCGGGCGTCCCTTCTATTGTATATGGCGTATTTGGCTTAGGCTTCTTCATCTATTTCTTAGGTGGCAACATCGACAGAATTTTTTATGAAGCGGCATTGCCATCGCCAACCTTTGGTACGCCAGGACTATTCTGGGCGTCACTCACGCTAGCCTTACTTACTTTGCCAGTGGTTATTGTGTCTACGGAAGAAGGCTTAGCCCGTATACCTAGTACAATTCGGCAGGGCTCTTTAGCCTTAGGCGCAACCAAGTCGGAAACGCTTTGGCGCGTGGTAGTGCCGCTTGCCACTCCCGGCATGATGACAGGGTTAATTCTTGCTATTGCCCGTGCGGCCGGAGAAGTAGCACCATTAATGCTAGTTGGGGTAGTGAAGTTAGCACCAACACTGCCCATTGATGGCGAATTCCCCTTTGTTCATTTAGAACGAAAAATCATGCATTTGGGCTTCCATATATTTGATGTTGGCTTCCAAAGCCCGAATGTAGAGGCCGCCCGCCCGTTAGTGTACGCAACGGCATTAACACTTGTAGTGCTCATTATAGTGCTCAACTTAACAGCGGTAGCCATAAGAAATCGGTTACGAGAAAAGTACCGTAGCGACTCTGATTAAGCCCAAATTCTTGCAACAGGAAATATAGTTTATGTTAGCTAACGAACCGCAAAAGCCAGTGATTAATACACAGCTAGCCTCAGTAGACGAGAGTAAAAAATTGACCGACTTTGAAACTAAATTTGAAGTCAAAAACTTGCGCTTAAAGTATGGTGACGACGAAGCGCTAAAAGGAATTAACTTACAAATACCAAAGAATAAAGTAACGGCATTTATTGGCCCTTCAGGGTGTGGTAAGTCAACCTTATTACGCTGCTTTAATCGTATGAACGACCTGGTAGACAACTGTACCGTTGAAGGCGAAGTGCTACTCGACGGTGAAAATATTTATGCCCCAAAGGTTGACGTTGCAGAGCTACGCCGGCGTGTTGGTATGGTATTTCAGAAGCCAAACCCGTTCCCAAAGTCTATTTATGAAAATGTAGCTTATGGACTACGGCTACAAGGTGTGAACGATCGTCGCACTTTAGCGGAAGTGGTAGAAAACTCACTGCGGGGCGCAGCATTATGGGACGAAGTAAAAGATCGCTTGCACGACAATGCGTTCGGTTTGTCGGGCGGTCAGCAACAACGGTTAGTTATTGCACGAGCTATAGCTATAGAGCCGGAAGTATTATTACTCGACGAGCCAGCTTCAGCACTTGACCCCATTTCCACCTTGAAAATTGAAGAGCTTATTGACGAGCTAAAAGACAAGTACACCATTGCCATAGTAACCCATAACATGCAGCAAGCGGCTCGGGTGTCAGACTTCACCGCATTTTTATATATGGGCCAGTTGGTTGAACATGCCGACACCAACGTGCTGTTTACTACCCCAGGCAGCAAACAAACTGAAGATTACATTACTGGGCGCTACGGTTAAGCCGAGCGGCTCCCTGCAAGTGAGAGAGGAAAGTATGGACAAACTAAATCTGGGCAAGCATATATCGGGCAAGTTTAGTGCAGAGCTAAGTTCAGTAATGAGTAAAGTATTAGCCATGGGCGGTTTGGTTGAAAAACAGCTCACCGACGCACTTATGGCTATTCAATTGAACGACAAAGAGCTCGCCGACCGAGTATTGCAAAGCGATAACAAGATTAACCAGCTTGAACTTGAAATAGACAGTGCCTGTACCCGTATTATTGCAAAGCGCCAGCCCACAGCGAGCGACTTAAGATTGGTGTTGGCTATTTTAAAAGCCATTAGTGATCTTGAGCGAATTGGCGATGAAAGTGAGCACATTGCTCGGGTTGCTTTGAAAAACTTCAATAAAGAGCAAGAGCACCTATTAGTGAGTTTGGAAAACCTTGGCCAGCACGTACTTGTAATGCTTCGGCAAGTGCTCGACGCCTTTGCCCGCATGGACGAAGACGCCGCATTTGAAGTGCATCAACTCGATGCCACCGCAGACCGTCAGTACGAAGCATTAACGCGCTTACTCATGACGTATATGATGGAAGACTCGCGCAGTATTCCGAAAATAATGGACGTTATGTGGTCGGCTCGCTCGCTTGAACGCATAGGCGACCGGTGCCAAAACGTGGCCGAATATATTATTTATTTTGTGCGCGGGAAAGACGTGCGCCACGCCTCTCCCGAGCTAATGAAAAATACCGTCCAAGGCCGTTAAAAGCTATAGCACTACCTTAATGCAATACTCGGCATCGAATGGTGCCGGGTACAGCTTTTAGCTCATCTAGAACGGCTTCTGCTTGGCCACGATCAACATCCATAACCACATAGCCTAAGTCATTGTCGGTTTGTAAGTACTGACTGGCAATGTTCACATTTAAATTGGCAAACACTTGGTTAATTTGGTTTAACACTCCAGGTTTGTTTTCGTGAATATGCAGTAAACGACTCGAGCCATGCTGGGTTGGTAATGCGACCTCTGGAAAGTTAACCGCCGATAAGGTGGAGCCATTATCTGAGTATTTAATCATTTTCAGCGCCACTTCAACGCCAATGTTCTCTTGTGCTTCTTGAGTAGAACCCCCCACATGCGGGGTTAAAATAACTTGATCAATACCACGCAGCGGTGAAAGGAACTCTTCACTATTGCCTTTGGGCTCAACAGGAAAAACATCAATAGCAGCGCCATTCAAATGGCCCGACTTTAATACTACTGCGAGTGCTTCAAGGTCAACCACAGTGCCGCGCGAGGCATTAATAAGTGAAGCGCCTTGTTTCATTAAGCCAAGCTCTTTGCTGCCAATCATCATTTGCGTTTGTGGTGTTTCAGGTACGTGTAAACTAACAATGTCGCTCGCAGCTAATAACTGCTTTAACGACTTCATTGGCGTGGCATTACCTAAACTGAGCTTGGTTTCAATGTCATAAAACACCACGCGCATGCCTAGCAATTCGGCCAAAATACCTAGTTGTGTACCTATATGGCCGTAGCCGACTATTCCTAAGGTTTTACCCCGAGCTTCATGCGAGCCGCTGGCCGACTTTAGCCAGTCGCCACGGTGGCAGGCCATGTTTTTTTCTGGCACTTTGCGCAGCAGCATAATAATTTCTGCTAGCACTAACTCGGCTACGCTGCGGGTATTTGAAAATGGCGCATTAAAAACCGGAATACCAAATTCACGCGCTGCTTGCGTGTCGACCTGGTTGGTACCAATGCAAAAACAGCCAACTGCGGTTAAGCGCTTTGCCTGAGCAAATACTTTACGGCTTAGCTGTGTTCGCGAACGAATACCAACAAAGTGATAGTCGCCAATGCATTCAGCTAGTTCGTCTTCATTCATAGCACCAGCGTGTTGTACTATTTCCGTATAACCTTGTTGCTCAAAACATTCCACTGCACTTGGATGAACCCCTTCAAGCAATAAAATTTTAATCTTTTCTTTAGCAAGAGAATAAGCCGGAGCCATAACTACATTCCTTAACGCTTGAGGGTTTCAATTGTATGACCATCACTTAGTAAAGCGATATCTGCTGGGCGAGCGGCAAATAAACCGTTGGTTACCACGCCAGTAATATTATTAATGGCGTTCTCGAGCTTAATGGGTTCTAAAATATCAAGGTGGTGTACATCAAGAATAATATTGCCGTTGTCGGTCACAAAGCCGTCGCGGTACATAGGATCGCCACCGAGTTTGACTACCTCACGCGCCACATACGAGCGTGCCATTGGAATCACTTCAATAGGGAGTGGGAAAGCGCCTAACTTTAAGGTGTACTTACTTTTGTCGGCGATACAAATGAACGATTTAGCCACGGCTGCGACAATTTTTTCACGAGTTAACGCGCCGCCACCGCCTTTAATCATTTGTAAATGACGGTTAACTTCATCGGCGCCGTCAACGTAAACGGTAATTTCAGGCACACCATTGAGGTCGTATACAGGAATGCCGAGTGCTTTTAATCGTTTGGTAGACTCTTCCGAACTCGACACGGCACCTTCCAGATCAAACTTAATATTAGCCAGCGCATCAATAAAGTAGTTGACCGTAGAGCCAGTGCCGACCCCAACAATGCTTCCTTTTTCAATGTATGGAATAGCGGCTTCGGCAGCGTGTCGTTTGGCTGCATCTTGCGGGCTTAAAGGCTGGCTCATGTGGCTCCCATTATAGCTTGTTGATTAAATAGCTCGGTAAATATTAGCGGTTTAAGGTGTTAGGCAATGGTTAAGTATTATACGGCAGGTATCGAGAACTGCCATAGCTTTGACGGCGTAATGACCATAGGCAGCGGTATATCCCATGTGGCGGCCGGTAAAACGGGCAAATGTTGGCAATTGTGGGCTATACCAACGGGGCGTAAATGGGCTAATTGGCCTTGATACCAAGGTGCAAGTAAGCGGTCATAAAAACCACCGCCCATGCCAATGCGTTGGCCGGTGCTGTCGAAGCCAACAAGAGGTACGCAAATAACATCAAGCTGTAGCAGGGGAACGGCGTCGTTTGCGCTGTGTTGGGGTTCAGCAATGCCATATATATTATTCACCAGAACCGAGTCGGCACGATAGGGAACGAACCACATTTGGCCTTGTTGTTGGCTTGAAATAACAGGCACAACAACCTGTTTGGACAATGCCCAAAGCTGCTCAATAAACGGCATTAGGTTAAGTTCACCGTCATTTGCTAAATATACCGCCACTCTATTAGCGCTTT
>Ga0209075_1002473_pt1 | contig 16253 bp, 11 predicted proteins | sample Stecom2011_FD_187523 | JGI IMG/M metagenome (GOLD analysis project Ga0209075, IMG submission 187523) | Agricultural soil microbial communities from Utah to study Nitrogen management - Steer compost 2011 (SPAdes) (version 2) | ecosystem: Environmental > Terrestrial > Soil > Agricultural land...
AGCCAAAGCGGCGGGGGCACGCGTGGTACCCGCGCACCAAGAGTCTTATTACAAAAGCGTGTCGCTACCCAAGGGGAAGAGCTTGAAAACGACCAAGATTCACCAGGCCATCGTGGACAGTGATAAATGGATTAACGTTCCGGTACTGAAAAACCACGGGGGTGCGCAACTCACCATCTCCATGAAGAACTACATGGGAATCGTGTGGGACAGAGGTTTTTTTCATGCTAACGACCTGCAACAATGCATAGCCGATGTATGTACCTATGATAATCGCCCCGTTCTAAACGTGGTGGACGCGTACCGGCTGATGAAGACCAGCGGGCCGAGGGGGCGATCACTCTCGGACGTGGTGCTTTCGAAAGGGCTTTTCATTTCGCAAGATATCATTGCCGTGGATACGGCAGCGGCAAACTTTTTCAACCAAGCACGTGAAATGCCGCTCGAGAATGTAACACATATCTCGAAAGGAGAGGAGCTGGGCATCGGCACCATGAACTTAGACACGCTAAAAATAGGCCGACTGCGCGTCTAACTTTTTTAAACAACACTTTGTAGGGAAATAGAATGCTTAAAAAAATACGCGTTGTAGCCTCGCTGATCCTTTTCACCCTGATCACGCTTTACTTTCTCGACTTCCGGGAATTCCTGCCAGAAGGACTTCAATGGCTGACCAAGATACAGCTTGTCCCGGCGTTGCTCGCGCTCCACATCGGGGTGCTGGTTGCACTGCTCCTGCTTACTTTTCTTTTTGGCAGGGCCTACTGTTCATCGATCTGCCCCATGGGCATTTATCAAGATATCGTGGCATGGTTCTCCAAGCGGCTGAATAAAAGGAAGAGGTACCGGTACAGCAAAGCCAAAAACGTTTTGCGTATAAGTGTGCTGGCGTCTACCGTATTGGCATTTATCGTCGGGTTTACTTTTTTAGTGGGTCTGCTTGACCCTTACGGTGCCTACGGGAGGTTAGTCACCCATCTGCTACGGCCCGTGTACTTGGCCGGGAATAACTTGTTGGAGGCAATTTTCACCTCGTTCAACAATTACACTTTTTACCGGATGAGCATCTACACCTTGAGTGTCTCCTCCTTCGTGATTGCTATGATCACTCTTCTGGCAATTGGCTTAATGGCCTGGAGAGGGGGAAGGAGCTATTGCAACACCCTCTGTCCCGTTGGAACGACGCTGGGGTTCCTGAGTAAATACTCTCTTTTCAAGGTTCGATTCATCGACGAAAGTTGCAACGCTTGTGGACGCTGCTCCATGAATTGCAAATCATCATGCATTGATGTAAAGAACCGACGGATCGATTACAGTCGCTGCGTCACTTGCTTCAACTGCATCGAAAGCTGCAACCGCGATGCGATGAGGTTTCAATTCAGGCCCCCGTGGGCGACGAGCCGTCAAAAAGATAACCTTGACGCTTCGAAACGCCGTTTCCTAAGTGCAATAGTTGTCACCTCCATAGCCGCGGGAAAAATGGTCGCGCAAAGAATACCCAAAGGGGCCGCGCAAAAGGCACCTGAAAGAGCCGCGCTAAACACATCCGAAATGGTCACGTCAGGGGTGCCTGAAGGAATTTCACCGGTCCGTCCTTTCAAACGGCAAACCCCTATCGCACCGCCGGGCGTGCCTTCTTTCGATCACCTGCTTACAAAATGTATCTCCTGCCACCTATGCGTGAGCAAGTGCCCTTCGCACGTGATCAAGCCTGCTTTCCTCGAATATGGCTTAGGCGGTATGATGCAGCCGAGGCTCTATTTCGATCACGGGTTTTGTAATTACGACTGTCTCATTTGTGGCGAGGTGTGTCCCACGGGGGCCATCCTCCCCTTGACCAAGGAACAGAAGAACCACACCCAGATGGGACAAGTGCAGCTGATCATCGAAAATTGCATCGTCTATTACGACGAAACAAGTTGTGGCGCTTGCTCCGAACATTGTCCCACGCAAGCGGTACGAATGGTACCCTACAAAGGGATGCTTACCATCCCCGAGATCGAACCGGAGATATGCGTCGGGTGTGGCGGCTGCGAATATGTTTGCCCGGCTATTCCTTATAAGGCGATCTACGTGGAAGGGCTCCGTACGCAAAATAACATAGAAATTGAACATGACGAAGTGGAGGAGATCATGATTGACGATTTCGGGTTTTGATTTTCAGACGAACACGTATATTTCTTTCAAAATGCATGTTACTTTTTCAAGATACGTGTAACTCTTCCAGGATGCGCAACGCTGTCAAGACGCCTGTAATTCTTTCAAACACACGTAAGTCTTTCTATACACCTGTCGGTTTTATAGCAAATGCGTATCAGCCTTTTAGCAACTCACGTGGGCCCCAAAGCACGTCGTTTCAATCGTTTTAACGAGGGTGTCAATTTTTCGGTTGCAAACCATTTTTTAGAGTTTTACCTTTGTAATGAAAAAGGAGATGCAGCCCGGTAGTGAGGAATAAATTTTAAACGACAACAATCATGCAGGAGAAGATCAAATCGGAGCAAGAACTGTTTTACAAGGCATTCATGGAGAGAGACTCCTCTTTTGAGGGGGTTTTTATCGTGGGCGTGAAAACGACGGGGATTTTCTGTCGGCCGACCTGTCCCGCGAAACCCAAGCCGGAGAACGTGGAGTTTTTTCCTTCTGTTACCGAGGCAATGGAAAACGGGTATCGTCCCTGCAAGGTGTGTAAACCATTGGAGCATCTCGGCAACCCGCCCTCGGATATCAAAGAGCTGTTGGCCTACATGGAAGAGAATCCTGCCAAAAAGCTAAAAGATATGGATCTAATAGAGATGGGACTTGAGCCCAATCAGGTGCGCCGGTGGTTCCAGAAGAACTACAACCTCACTTTCCATGCCTACCAACGGATGCACCGGGCCAATCACGCGTTCCAGCGCATACGATCGGACCATCGAGTCACGGATGCCGCGTACGATTCGGGATATGAATCGCTCAGCGGTTTCAATAGCATGTTCAAGAATATTATCGGTTCTGCACCCTCGAAAAGTAAAAACAGACCCATCGTTAACGTAGCCCGAATGGAGACGAGCTTGGGCGTGATGGTTGCCGCGGCAACCGAAAAGGGAGTCTGCCTATTTGAGTTTGCCGACTATAAACTGTTGGATTTGGAATTAAAACAGCTGGCATCCGCGTTCAAGGCACCGCTTGTGTTGGGGGACAATCCTCATTTGGAGGCACTCAAACTTCAACTGGATCAATATTTCAACGGCGAACGACAGGAATTCGATATCCCGCTGGATTTGGTCGGTACTGAATTTCAAAAAAAGGTATGGCTCAGTTTGCTTCAAGTACCTTACGGGTGTACCACCACCTACGCGAAGCAGGCCAATCTATTAGGGAGGCCCACCGCCGTGCGGGCCGTGGCCAATGCCAACGGGAAAAATAAAATTTCCATTATCTTACCGTGTCACCGGGTAATCGGGGCAGACGGAACACTCACCGGCTATGGCGGGGGAATGTGGCGAAAGAAAAAACTGCTGGAGTTTGAACGACGTACCCTCGGAGAAACGACAAGCCGATAATATACAAGTACGGGGTTGGGATAATTATTCCTAAAGATCAACTCAGAAGTGCAACATCCACGTGTTGTTTTTTGATTATTCATGGCAAGTCATTACATTTGCATAATGGATACTTCGGTTCAAATTACATGAAAACAAGAAATGAATATATTGATTTGCTTCAGTTGTCTAAGCAATTGCTTATACAGCAGTTTGGAGTGCGTTCATTACGATTATTCGGTTCTGTTGCTCGGGACGAGCATACACCCGCAAGCGATATTGATATTTGTGTAGAGACTGAAACGCCCAACCCGTTTTTGATAATGGATTTGAAAGAGTACTTAGAAAATTTGTTTGATTGTTCTGTAGATATTATCCGTTACAGGGAAAACATGAACCCGTACTTAAAAGAGCATATCAATAAAGAAGGTGTTTATGTCATACAATAAAGAATTGGCTTTACATATTCTACGGCAAATCGAAAAAGCAATTTTGCTCATTCAAAGAAGAAACTCAGAAATCCATAGTGCTTCCGACTTTCTATCATCACCTCAAAGAGCGGAAAAATTAGATGCTGTATGCATGCAATTCATCACGATTGGTGAGAGTTTGAAAGGATTGGAAAAAGTAACCAAGAATAAATTATTGATTACAGATCCAAAAGTCCCTTGGAAAAAAGTCATGGGTCTGCGTGATATTATTGCACATCATTACTTTGATGTTGATGCTGAAGTAATTTGGTGGATAATTGAAAATGAATTGCCTACTCTTTTAACTTCCATTCAACATTTCATCATCGAACTTTCAGATTCGAAATAATTAGTATAACTACTAAGATATAGGGCGTCATTGGGGATAACGGGAAGGATTTTCACGCTTTCTTGTGGAAATAAAAAGAATATGATGTATATTTGTAATTGATTCCCTGTGAGTAGGGAGAACGACGTTGGATAATGAGAAAAGTAACAGCCCTCTTTCTGCTGATGATTATGGTGGTCTTCGCGATACGCCCGGTCATCGCCATGCATTATTGTAACGGAGAGTTGTATTCATTTAATTTATACCAACACCAAGAAGATTCTTCCAATTTTTCTTGCTGTCATTCTGATAATTCTGAAGCTTCTCCTATCTCACATCAAACGCTGACTTCAGCATGGGGTAGTTGCTGTGATAATACCGCGCTGGAACTTGCGACCGACGAATACAGAAATAATGCGGGTTCGTTCGTGCTACGAATCCTCTCTAATCCAGTGGAAGACGGGATACCCCTATTTGCAAATACAAACAGTTTAAAACCATCGGTGCTGGACACCGGTGATCCCTCTTCCGGGCAACTATTTCCACCGGAAGGGCTCTTTATGAAAGATATAGACATCCTTACTTATATCTGCATCTACCGAATTTAATACCCTATAAAACCCGTTCGTTCCGATCGGGTACTTCGACTTGTGCCGATTTCCATAAACTCTTATTGAGCTTTTCTGTTATGTTACAGAAGGTATTCTTCACTTTATTAGTCATAGGAGGCACTGCCGATTTCCAGGCAGAAGTTTTGGATGCGCGGACCAAGGCAAACAAACCAAGCTCATGCACAAGGCTGACACATCTACAAGCTAAGTACATGCGCGAGTCGAGCACACATTTTATATACTGAATTACATCCATAAATTTTTATTTTACGATGAACAAAATCATCAACTATTTTCTGGATAACAGGGTGATTACCATCATCCTGTTGATCGCGATTATTGTATGGGGAATAGCCACGGCACCGTTTAACTGGTATAGCCTGTTCCCTCGTGACCCGGTGCCGGTGGATGCCATCCCCGATATCGGCGAGAACCAACAGATTGTCGCCACGGAGTGGATGGGCCGTTCACCCAAAGATATACAGGAGCAGATCACCTACCCGCTCACCACGTCGTTGTTGGGCATCCCGGGGGTGAAGACCATCCGCAGCAGCTCCATGTTCGGCATGAGCTTTATCTACATCATCTTCGAAGATAACGTGGAGTTCTACTGGAGTCGTTCCCGCATCTTGGAGAAACTGAACTCATTGCCTTCGGGTACGTTGCCCGATGGGGTGCAGCCCAGCTTGGGTCCCGACGCCACGGCACTGGGGCAGATATACTGGTACACGCTGGAGGGACGTAACCCGGCGACCGGTGAGCCGACCGGTGGTTGGGATCCGGTGGAACTGCGCTCCATACAAGATTTTCAAGTAAAATACACCCTCTCTTCAGCCGACGGGGTGGCCGAGGTGGGCTCCGTGGGCGGCTTCGTGAAGGAGTACCAAGTGGAGGTGAATCCCAACGCCTTGCGGGCATACAACCTTTCCATCATGGACGTGATGCACGCCGTACAGAAGAGCAACCTCGACATCGGGGCGGAAACGGTGGAGATCAACAAGGCGGAGTACCTGGTGAGGGGGCTGGGCTACATTAAAAGCGTGGCCGATCTGGAGGACGCGGTCGTCACCGTACGCGACGGGGTTCCTATCACCATCAAGGAGGTAGCGTTCGTCACCCTGGGCCCGGCCACGAGGCGCGGGGGACTCGATAAAGAGGGCGTGGAGGCGGTCGGCGGGGTGGTCGTCGCCCGCTACGGCTCCAACCCGCTGGAGGTGATCAACAACGTGAAGGAGAAGATCGCCGAAATGGACGCGGGATTGCCGCAAAAGACGCTGGCCGACGGCACCGTATCTAAGGTGACGGTAGTCCCGTTCTACGACCGCACCGGTCTTATCCAAGAGACCATTGGTACGCTGGAGTCGGCCCTCACGCTGGAGATCCTTATCACCATCATCGTGGTGATCGTGATCGTCCTCAACCTACGGGCCTCGGTGATCATCTCCAGCATCTTGCCGGTGGGCGTGCTGCTCACCTTCATCATCATGCGCTACACGGGAGTGGATGCCAACATCGTGGCACTCTCGGGCATCGCCATCGCCATCGGTATCATGATTGATATCGGGGTGGTCTTCGTGGAGAACATTATCCGCCATATGGAGATGGAGGAGAACAGGGACAAGCGAAAGGGAGAAGCTTTTATCGGACTGATCAAGCAAAGCGTGAGCGAGGTCTCCCGCCCCATCCTTACCGCGGGCCTCACCACCGTGGTCAGCCTCCTCCCGGTATTCTTTCTGGAAGCGCAAGAGGGCAAACTGTTTAGCCCCCTCGCGTATACCAAGACCTACGCGCTGATCGCCGCCTTCGTGCTGGGGGTGGCCGTGATTCCCACGTTGGCCTACTATATCCTCTCGGTGAAGACCAGTTCGAAGCGGGTGCGTGACGCGAGCAACATTGTTCTGGCTATCGCGGGGGTGGGACTGACTATTTACACGGGGCGTTTTCTCTACCTGGCCTTGGTACTTTTCGCCCTCAACAACCTGCTTGCCGACCGGTGGGAGAACCGTCGCGTTCCCTTCTTTATTAATATAGGCATCGCGATCACGACCGTGCTCTACCTGCTCACCGTGGAGTGGCTCCCGATGGGCACGCAAGTGAGCGTCACCGGAAACCTCTTGTTCGTGGTCCTCATTATCGCCCTGATCCTGGGGCTCTTGTGGTCACTGGTGATCTATTACGAACAGATCTTGCGCTGGTGCCTCAACAACCGGTGGAAGTTTATGGTACTGCCGATCGCCACGGTGCTGTTCGGTGTGGTGATCTGGATGGGATTCGACAAGACGTTCGGCGTCGTGGCCAAGGGATTCGAGGCCGTCGGCTGGAAGTCGTTCCGAGAGACCGGTTTCTGGTCCACCGCGAGCGACCGATTCCCGGGACTGGGACAAGAGTTCATGCCCAGCCTCAACGAGGGCTCTTTCCTGCTCATGCCCACCAGCATGCCGCACACGGGGATCGAGCAGAACCTGGAGTACATCGAGATGCTGGATAAGCGGATCACCCATATCCCGGAGGTAGAGGTGACGGTCGGCAAATGGGGGCGCGTGAACTCCGCGCTCGACCCGGCACCGACGCAAATGTTCGAGAACACCATCAACTACATCCCGGAATACATATTGGACGAGAACGGCCACCGGCAACGCTTTAAAGTGGACCGTGACGGGGCGTTCGTGTTGGTCGACGGCTCTACATACCACCCCGAGGAGGAGGAACACCGGGTGGTTCCAGCTGATAGCTTGATCCGCTCACGACGAGGGAAATACTTCCGCCAATGGCGGCCGCACATACAACATCCCAACGATATCTGGCAGGAGATCGTGAACGTGTCGCACCTGCCGGGACTCACCTCCGCGCCGAGGCTGCAGCCGATTGAAGCCCGACTGGTGATGCTCTCTACCGGGATGCGCGCACCCATGGGTTTGAAGGTGTCGGGACCCGACTTGGAGTCGATCGAGGAGGGAGGGCGCATCTTGGAGGCTGCCCTGAAAGAGGTTCCCTCGGTGCTCACCTCCACCGTGTTCTACGACCGGGCAGTGGGTGCTCCTTACGTGGAGATCCGACTCAATCGCCAGCGTATGGCACGGCACGGCATCACGGTGGCCGACCTGCAGGAGGTGATCGAGGCGGCCGTGGGGGGAATGGAGTTGACCACCACCGTGGAGGGTCGGGAACGGTTCCCGGTACGCCTTCGCTACCCGCGCGAGCTACGGGAGAGTCCCGAGGAGCTGGCACGGTTGATTGTCCCCACGGCGACAGGATCACAAATCCCATTGGGGGACGTGGCCGATATCGAGTATACTCGAGGGGCACAGATGATCCAGAGTGAGAACACCTTCCTCATCGGGTACGTGATCTTCGATAAGGTGGCGGGCAAGGCTGAGGTGGACGTGGTGCAGGAGGCGGACGAGGTGCTCCGAACGATGATCCGGGACGGCGAGATCAGTCTCCCCAACGGGGTATCCTACGCGTTCGCGGGCAACTACGAACAGCAGGCACGGGCCTCCAAGCGGCTGGCGATCATTATCCCGATCAGTCTTCTGCTTATCCTCTTGATTCTTTATTTTCAGTTCAAGACGGTGACCGCGTCCCTGATCCACTTCTCGGGCGTGTTCGTCGCCCTGGGCGGGGGATTTATCCTGTTATGGCTCTACGGGGAACCTTGGTTCTTGAACTTCACCATGGGGGGTGTGAACCTCAGGGATATGTTCCAGATGCATCCGATCAACCTTAGCATCGCGGTGTGGGTCGGGTTCATTGCCCTCTTCGGTATCGCGACGGACGATGGTGTATTGATGGGTACCTACATCCACGATACCTTCCTGGAACGGGATCCCCAAACAAGGGATGAAATCCGAGAAGCGGTGGTATACGCCGGACTCAAACGGGTACGCCCCGCGGTGATGACGACCGCCACCACGCTGATCGCGTTGCTGCCGGTACTTACTTCCACCGGGAAAGGGTCCGACATCATGGTGCCCATGGCGATCCCCACCTTTGGCGGGATGCTCATCCAGTCGATGACGATGTTCGTGGTGCCGATCTTGCAGTGCTGGTGGCGGGAAGGGGCGATTAAAAGGCAGCAAAGTAAATAAATCAGTTTTGCTTATGATCCTGATGGCCTCTGACTATTTCGGGTCCCCACGAAACATTTATAGGCCTTATAGTCAGGGGCCATCTACAGGCAACCATTCAAAACAAAGAAAACAGATTAAAACAACAATAGAGAGACAATGAAACGAAATAATAATATGAAACCTTACTGCCTTCATCGGCAGGAAGGACCTAAGAGGGAAGTAAACAGACGCTGTCTCCTCGTGCTGTGTATCTTCATCGGGATATTTCCTATCCTATCCATGCGGGCAGATGGAATAACCGCAATGGAAGCAACCGCCTCAGAAGAAGTGCCGGAGGCTATCGAAATAGTTGCAGGAGAAACAACCGACTCGCTGGCACGCTACTTGGAAGTCGCAGGGAGGAACAATCCGGGACTGAACGCCTCCTTCATGGAGTACAAGGCTTCACTGGAGAGGGTCAACCGCTCGGGAGCATGGCCGGATCCCGAACTGGAGATCGGATTTTTCCTGAAGCCAATGGAGATCGTGGGAGGTCGCCAAGTGGCCGATTTCACCCTGATGCAGATGTTCCCCTGGTTCGGCACCAAAAAGGCGGCACAGACCGAAGCGACACACATGGCGAGGATGGCCTACGAGAAGTTCCGAGAGGCACGAGACGATCTTTTCCTCGAGATGTACGCCCAATGGTACCAGATGGGACGGTTGCAACAGCAGCTGACCAATAACAAGGAGAACAAAAAGATACTGGCCCAACTGGAACAGCTGGCCACGCAACGGGTATCGGTAGGATCCCGCGGCGGCAGCGGGGGGATGTCGGACGTGCTTCGCATCCAACTGGAAGCGGCACAAATCGATAACAATATCGAGAGCCTGCAATCGGAGATGATCGCAGAGAAGGCTAAGTTCAACGCCCTGTTGAACCGCCCGGGTGACAGCGAGGTGGTCCTTCCTCCCTCGCTCGAGAAAGTGGCCTTCCCGTTCAACGCCTCGGAGATTGCTCGAGCCATTGAAGAGCAGAACCCGGCACTGGGCATGCTGCAAGAGGAGGAACGAGCCCACGAGGCAAAGGAGGAGATGGAGAAAAAGATGGGACTGCCCATGATCGGCATCGGATTGCAGTACATGATGGTAGAAAAGAGTCCCACGCCGGTACTGGAACACCACAACGGGATGCATATGGTGATGCCGATGGTGTCGGTGAGCCTGCCCATCTTCCGTGGCAAGTACCGGTCCGCCCAACGGGAGAGCCGCATCTTGCAACAATCGGCTCGGGAGAAGTACCGCAACACGCTGAATGGCTTACAAGCGGAGCTCTACGGGCTACAGCATCAACTGGAGGACGCGGAACGAAAGGTCGCCCTCTACGGGAAACAACGGGAGATCGCCCTCACGGCTTACCGTTTGCTGGTGCAGGAGTTCGTGACGGGAGAGAGCGATGTGATCGACGTGATCGAGGTGCAACGGCAACTCCTCGATTACCAGCTACAAGAGGCGGAGGCGATTGCCGATTACAACACGCGGGTGGCTTCGGTCCAGAAACTCCACTCTTTCAACAACACAAACGAATAAATCCTTCACGCAAATAAATTCTATCATTATGAGCAACAATAGCATAAAACGATTTTTCAATAAAGGGGTTGTCCGGTATGGACTGATTCTCCTCGCGGGCCTACTCTTGGGATGGCTCATCTTCTCCGGCGGACCGTCGAGCAGCCACGGGCACGACAACGAGCACGACCACGCGCATCACGGGCACGATCATGGCGACGAACCGACGGTGTGGACCTGCTCCATGCACCCGCAGATACGAATGGACGAACCGGGACTGTGCCCTCTCTGCGCGATGGATTTGATCCCGCTGCAGACGACCGGATCGGGGGACGCGGCGATCGACCCGGCCGCCATTCAGTTGAGCGCCGAAGCGGTGGCCTTGGCAAAGATACAGACGACCCGCGCGAACCTCCAAAACCCGGTCAAAGAGATGCACCTCTACGGCACCATCAAAGCGGATGAACGCCTCACCCGGTCGCAAACCGCGCACGTGAGCGGTCGCATCGAGCAACTGCTGGTCGCTTTTACCGGTGAAAGGGTGCGGGAGGGGCAACCGATCGCCACCATCTACTCGCCGGAGTTGCTCACCGCGCAACAGGAGCTGATAGAGGCGGTAAAGCTGCAAGAGGTGCAACCGGCTATCTTGGACGCGGTGCGGGCCAAACTCAAGCTGTGGAAGCTTTCGGACGAACAGATCGCGAAGATCGAGCAATCGGGCCAGGCTTCTCCCCTGTTGGAGATTACCGCCAATACCGGCGGCATCGTGGTGGCCAAGCACGTGAACCAGGGCGACTACGTGAACACGGGGACGGTGCTGTTCGAGGTGGCCGACCTCTCGCGGGTATGGGCACTGTTTGACGCGTATGAAGCGGACCTGCCTTTCCTAAAGGTGGGTGATCAGGTGGAGTATACCTTGCAAGCTTTGCCGGGCAAGAGCTACTCGGGCAAGGTGTCGTTTATCAACCCGATCTTGGATCCCATGACCCGTACTGCCACGATCCGAGTAGAGACCGCCAACCCCCAGGGTGAGCTGATGCCGGAGATGTACGCCAACGCGAAGATCACCGCGCCCCTAAAACAACACGCCGAAGGGATCGTGATCCCTAAATCAGCCGTCCTGTGGACCGGGAAGCGTTCCATTGCCTACGTTAAGCAACAGGGTACGGAAACGCCCGCCTACCTGCTCCGGGAGATTGAACTGGGACCGTCATTAGGAGAAGCCTACGTGGTGCTTTCCGGTATCGAGGAGGGCGATGAGGTGGTGACCCAAGGGGCGTTCGTGATCGACGCGAGTGCACAGCTCGCGGGGAAAAGAAGCATGATGAACGACGCGATGGGTCACGAACACGAGGCCCATAGCCATGAGGCTCATTTCGACCAAGAGGCGGCCGAGCACGCCATGATCCCGGTAGGGGGAGCGTGCGGCATGTGTAAGGAGCGGATAGAGGAGACCGCCAAGGGGGTCGACGGGGTATTCCGGGCCGTGTGGGACCAGAGTGCCCAGGAGCTGCACCTCGATTTTGATCCGGAGAAGGTGACGACGGACGACGTGGCGAAGACGTTGGCGGCCGTGGGGCACGACGCGGGAAGCTTTAAAGCCGACCAAGCGATCTACGATGCCCTGCCTGCCTGTTGCTGGTACCGGGAGTAGGATAGACATTCACCCAACCGAGAGGTTCGGCTACGCTGAACTTGAGCTGGTAGGGTCAAGTAAAATTGGATTTCTGCTCGATTTTCGTTATATTTGCATGCTTAGGAAATCGTCACGCCGCGAGCCGTTTGGTTTCATGGCGTGACGTAAGGAGAGGTTATCAATTAAGAAAAGTATGAAGAAAAAGGGGCTTCCCATCAGGATCCTGCTCTTTATAGCAGGGGTATTTTTTATTTCATTCGGCGTAGCACTCACTATCCGATCCAACTTGGGAACGAGTCCCATCTCCTCCATCGCTTACGTATCCTACCTGTTAGTCCCGGCTGTTTCGGTGGGGACCTACACCATCATCGTCAACTCGCTGCTGGTGCTGATACAGTTCTTTATACTGAAAAGCAAATTTCCTCCCAGCGCGCTCCTTCAGCTCCCCATCGTGCTGATCTTCGGGCTGTTTATCGACCTCTGCCTCTACTTGACCACCTGGCTGGTGGTGGATAATTACATCGTGCAATGGTTGTTGATTATCATCAGCTGTTTCATAACGGCCCTCGGGATTTTCCTGGAGCTGAAAGCGGACGTGGGCTATCTGCCGGGCGAAGGGTTGACCATGGTGATCTCGGAGACATACAATAAAAATTTCGGGAAGACGAAGATGGCGATCGACTCCACGATGGTGGCCCTCGCGGTGATTGCAGTGCTTATTTTCCACGGGCGACTCGAAGGGGTACGGGAAGGGACCATCGCGTCGGCGATCTTGGTGGGTTTTATCGTGCAGATTTACCAGAAGCGGGTCCATTTCGTGGACAAGCTGTTACCATCCAAGCCGGAGGTTAAAGTGGTTCCGGAACCATACATGACGAGCAACCATTACGTGATCACCATCTCTCGCCAATACGGCAGCGGGGGGCACGCGGTGGGTGAGCTCATCGCGCAGAAGCTGGGGATCGCCTTTTTTGATCGGCAACTGATCGAGTTGACCGCCATCGCGAGCGGCTTCACGCCGGAATACGTGGAGGAACGTGAGCAGAAGCTGCCCAACGCGCTGCTATATAGACTTTACACGCAGAATTACGCGTACGTGAACGAGGTCATTCCCCCCAACGACCAGCTCTTTATGATCCAAACAAAGGTGATCCGCAACATCGCCGCAAGCGAACCCTGCGTAATCGTGGGCCGAGCGGCCGATTACATATTGAAGGGGCATAAAAAGTGCTTCAACGTGTTCGTGCATGCCGATAAAGAGTTCCGTAAAGGGAGAGTTATCCACGACTACTTGGTACGGTCCGACGAGGCAGAAAGACTAATGGAGCGGAAAGACCGCGAGCGAATGAACTACAGCAAGTACTACACCGGCCGAAACTGGTCGGACCTCAACGCCTACGACCTCACCGTGGAAACCTCACGGTTTGGCATCCAAGCCACCGCGGACATGATCATTGACGCGGCCAAGAGAAGCGGTATTGTACCGGCGGCAATAAATAAAGGGTAAGAGGTCAGACGCCAACTCGGTCTCTTAATAATCCCTCTTCATGGGACGTGCAAATCCGCCAAAGGTAAGCTTGATCATATGCATGTTGCCGTTTAGCAATTCGTACCGGTTCTGGTAGTTGGGGAAATAATAGGTATAGCGCAATCCCACGTACCCACCCCCGTGACGGGAAAGATCGACCTCCCTGTTCCAAGCGTTCAATTTAAAATCGACTCCCGCGAGGGTGTAATCCGCGTAATCACTCTCTTGGAATCGATCCAAGAACGCAGTCGCTTTTGTGTTCACCTCCTCCATTTCTGGCTCGTCATCCACCTTATCCGGGGTAAACAGCAGGTATGAGGAAGGCTCATGATCTCGGCACGGATAGAATCGTTGTGCTGCGCGGAGAGAGGCATGCAAACCATCCACCCGCAAAGAAGCATGAACAGTGAAAATGATTGTTTCATGGGTACATTAATTAATAAACTCGATAGTTCTCTATAATTGTACCGACAAAGATAAATGAAAATCGCGATATAAAAATCACCTGCTCTGCACTTTTTGACGACTTTGGGGTTGAGTTGCCAGCTAATCTGTCAAGTTAAGGGATAATCTGCCCCGCGTCGTAATAGAGCGGAGCTTCTGGCCCTAACGGAATGCCTAACACGATCCAGATAATCAGGAAGAGGGTCCATCCGATAAAGAAGGTGATCGAGAAAGGCAACATGTTGGCGACGATGGTACCAAACCCGGCTTTCTTATCGTATTTCTGAAAGTAGACGATGATCAGCGCGAAATAGCTCATCATGGGGGTAAGCACGTTGGTGACGCTATCCCCTACCCGATAAACCGCCTGCGACATCTCGGGCGAGTAGCCCAACAGCATGAAAATAGGGATAAATACAGGTGCCATAATGGCCCATTTGGCGGACGCGCTTCCCATGAAAAGGTTGATAAAGCCCGCGAAGATGATGAAAAGGATGACCAAAGGAATCATCCCGATGTTTATATTTTGCAGCAGTTCGGCCCCGTTGATCGCTAACAATACTCCCAGGTTACTCCACTGGAACCACGCCACGAACTGGGCGGCGAAGAAGACAAGCACGAGGAAAGAGACGAGCGACTTGAAACTGCTGTTCATCCCTTCAATCACGTCGCCCGAATTTTTGAATTTACCTACGGTATAGCCGTACACGATACCCAGCGAGGCACCTATTAAAAAGAGGAAAGCGATGAAACCCCGTAACAGCGGGGAGTGTAAGATGGTATTATCCGGCCCCCTCAAGAGCCCGTTGTCGGGTAACACGCCGATCAAGATGATCGCCAGCCACACCAGCGCGACCCATCCGGTACGCCGCAATCCTTTACGCTCCAAGGGAGTCAGTTCTTCGATCGCTTCTCTCTCCACGCCCCCGTTATATTTTCCCAAGCGAGGCTCTACCCATTTCTCGGCCACCCACGTGCCCAAGAAAGTGATAAGAAAGGTGGAAGCGGCCATGAAGTAATAGTTCGCGGTAGGCATCACGTAATAATCGGGGTCGATGATCTGCGCGGCCTCGGTGGATAATCCGGCCAAAAGGGGGTCGATGGTACCAATAAGTAAGTTGGCACTGAATCCCCCGCTCACGCCCGCGAAAGCAGCCGCCATCCCCGCCATGGGATGCCGTCCCAGCGAGTGAAAGATGGTCCCGGCTAATGGGATGATCAGGATATACCCCACGTCGGAAGCCACGTTGGAGAGAATACCCGTAAACACCACCATGAATGTGATAATTCTAGGGGGAGCCTTTACCAAGAGTGCTTTAATTCCAGTGGAGATTAACCCGCTGCTCTCGGCCACACCGATTCCTAGCATGGCCACCATTACGATGCCCAACGGGGCGAAACCGGTATAGCTGCTCACCATACCCAGTAAAATACGGTGTAAACCCTCTTTAGACAATAGGTTGATGACTTCCACCGGTTCGCCGGTGGCGGGATGGATGCCCGACCAGTTCAACCAATATCCTATCCCGGATACCAGTAACGTAATTACAGCAAACAGCGCGAAGAGGATAGCCGGATGAGGCAACGCGTTGCCTCCTTTTTCGATAAAACGGATAAACCCCCGGTTGGCGGAGGGTTGATAACTACTCATTATATTGTTCTTATTTTAATTGTGATCCATTTAGATGTTCGGACAAAGGATTGCCTCAAGAAAGGCGCAAAGATAACAGAAAGCGTTAAAACATCCCACCTTTGAAAGGACTCGTTTCCCTGATTTCATTTATCTTTGTTTTTTTTAGTACCTTTCTGATCGATTAGGCAGAATCGATTCAAGTTTTTTTGCCCATCGTAAAAACAATTTGGGGGAATTAGGCGTTTGCTTAACATAATGTTTCATTATCTAATAATTTTGGTTCATATCGACCCCTTACACGTTAAAAATATACAATTCAACAACTTCATGAAGTCAACATGACTAGAGTGACAAAGAAATATATAAATTAATCGTATGAAAGTTCATGAATATCAGGCAAAGGAAATGTTTGCAACGTATGGCCTCCCTGTAGACAAGAGCGAGGTATGCCGATCGGTAGA
>Ga0209075_1002475_pt1 | contig 16243 bp, 23 predicted proteins | sample Stecom2011_FD_187523 | JGI IMG/M metagenome (GOLD analysis project Ga0209075, IMG submission 187523) | Agricultural soil microbial communities from Utah to study Nitrogen management - Steer compost 2011 (SPAdes) (version 2) | ecosystem: Environmental > Terrestrial > Soil > Agricultural land...
TGACGAGGAATAAAAGAGACAAAGCCTATGATATCCGGCGAATATATGAGCAGATGGAACTGGACCTTATTAGGTCCATGAAGCGTAATTTAGGAAGGCATGAGCTGGAAGAAGAAAAAATGGGCTTTAAATTTGAACAGTGGCAGTCGGCCAAGCTAAGAGACCTAGAAAGGTTTAGACGGGAAAACAGGGCGATTATAGGCCAGTACAATGGACCTATAGAAAAGTATATATCATCCACCCTGCTGGAGACCTATAAAGAGTCCCAGGACAATGTAAATCGTTTTGTGAAGCAGATACAGAGCACGTTCCTGGAAGGTATCACCGTAATACTGCCCGGAGACCTAAAGCCTATCCTAGACACTGTGGATAAGTCTGCTAAATCTGTGGATATTGAGCCGATAAAAGACACGTTAGAGCAGGCGCTAGAGAACGCACAGAAGTGGAAAGATGCCCCCAGGCCCTTAGATGAAGTATTTTTCCGGGCTAACGATCATAAATTTCACGCGCTTATGGAAAGTGTCGAGAATGACTTTAAGAAGGCTAATACAGCAGTATTAAGACGTATGGATGATGTCTATAGGCAAACAATATTCAAGGCCCAGGTACATTATAATACTGGCACTGTATCATTAGACCAAGCTATAGATATGGCTACTAAAGATTTCTTGGCCAAGGGCATAGATGCAATAACCTATGCAGATGGGAAAAAGGTCAATATAGCAAGCTATGCAGAAATGGCCCTGAGGACAGCAAACCACAGGGCTTATTTAATGGGCGAGGGCAAGAAGAGGCAGGAGCTGGGCTTGTCATTAGTAGTGGTATCGGCTCATGCGACATCATGCGAGCTATGTGTACCCTGGCAAGGGCTTGTCATTATTGATGATGTTTATTCCGGTGGAAAGAAAGAGGATGGTCCGTACCAGCTGCTTAGCACGGCCATGGAAGAAGGGCTAATGCATCCGAATTGCAGGCACAATCTAAGCACCTACTTCCCTGGAATAACAACACTGCCTAAAGTGCCAGATCCTGAAAAGGCACTTAAATACTACGGACTGGAGCAACACCAGAGAAAGCTAGAAAGAGCGATAAGAGAGCAGAAAAGGATTATAGCCGGTACCATAGACAAGGATAATCTAAAGGCTGAAAAAAGCAACCTGGCTACCTTACAGCTTGAGTTGAGAGAATTTTTGGAGGCTAATCCTCAACTGAGGCGAGCTTATAGGAGAGAAGATCCAAGATAAATGTATAGGAGGGATTAATATGGCTACAGCTACACAGGTTACATTAACTATATGTATAACGATTATTATTTTGTATTTGCTTGGAGGTAAAAAGGATAAGTAAATATAGGAAAGTCCACTATTAAGACCGGATAGGGTCTTTTTTAATGCCCTAAATAAGGCAATAAACTGTTTATTTACTCTTTTTAGTATTTATGAGTATAAACTGAAAGAACCCAAGACTGGCACTGACCAGTATAAAAAAGTATGGAGGTAATTGAATAATGGAATGGCTTAGAAAATTAATTGAAAAACACACAAAAGACGGAGTTGTTGACACTGAGAACCTCTTAAAAGAGGTCAATACCGAGTTTCCGAAGCACGCAGTACCAAAGGAGACCTATAACGCCTTGGCTGAAACTAAGAAGAAGCTTGATGCAGGTATAGCCGAGAGAGATAAGCAGCTGGAAGATTTGAAAAAGATTGATGCTGAAGGTCTGAAGGCTGAAATTGAAAGGCTACAGGAAGAGAATAAAGCTGCTACAGAAAAATACGAAGCTGAGCTTAAGGATATCCAACTAGCCAATGCCATTAAGCTAGCAGTGGCCGGCAAGGTGCATGATGAGGACTTGGTATCTGGGTTGGTGGACAAGACCAAACTGATTATCGGTGACGATGGCAAGATAGTGGGCTTGGATGAGCAGATAGCGGCTCTAAAAGAGAGCAAGGCTTTTCTTTTCAAGCCAGAAGATGAAACCAACCAGCAACAACAACAGGCAGGGTTTAAGGTAGGCAACCCTCCCCCTAATAATCAGCAGGCTATAGATACTGCTATAGCAGCTGCATTTGGAAACATAGAGGACAAATAAAGAAAGGATGATAATTAATGAGCATTAATTATGCTGAAAGATTTGAGAGGCAAATAGAGCAACAATTTGCAAGGGAGCTAACCTCTGCAAACATAGCAACAAACAACAGATACAGATTTATAGACGCACAAACTATTAGAATACCTACTATACAGCTATCTGGTTATAAAGACCACGCAAGAGATGGCTCCAAGAACAGGGGAACTGTAGGAAATACCTATCAAGCATTCTCCCTGACTCATGACAGAGATATTGAATTTTTTGTGGATGAGATGGATGTAGACGAGACCAACCAAGTTTTATCTGCGGCTAATATTACAGCAGTATTCAACGAGGAGCAAGCTATCCCTGAAACAGACGCATTCAGATATTCTAAGCTATATGCAGAGCTGGTAGAACTTGATGGCAACATTGATACTACTGTACTAACAGAAGCTAATATCCTTCAAGTATTTGACAAAATGATGGAGGATATGGATGATGCAGGAGTACCTCAATCTGGAAGGGTTTTAAAGGTAACACCAACTGTTTACACTATGCTTAAGAACGCCGAAGGTCTACAAAGGACTTTAAATGTTACAGGTGGAGCTAAGGGCATAAATAGAAATGTTAGGTCGCTAGATGAGGTTGTTATTGACACAGTGCCATCAGACAGAATGAAGACAGCTTACGACTTTACCGAGGGCTGGGTGCCTGCTGAAGGTGCAAAGCAGATAAATATGATTTTATGCCATCCATCTGGCATATTAGCACCTATAAAGGTAAGGGATATTTACCTATGGAACAAGGGAGAAACTCCAGAGTCGGCATTTGGATACCTATATCAAAATAGGTCCTTCCAAGACTTATTTGTGATTAAAGCTAAGATGGCCGCAGTTGCTATTAATGCTGAAGAATAGGAGGGATAATTGATGTTTGCAATAAAAGCCAACAGGCAGTATAAAATAGAGCCGGAGGAGAAGCAACGATATATTGATTTAGGTTACAAGATAGCCGAATTAAAGAAAGGCAAACTTGTGTTCGAGAAGGTGGAAACCGAAGAATCGAAGGAGATTGCTAAGCTGCAGGCAGAGGTGAAGAAACTAGAAAAGGAACTAGAAAAGGCTAAGGGAGAGGGCAAATAGTCCTCTCCTTTCTTTTGAAAGGATGTGAGGGCTATAGCTTATGTAGATTATGAGTATTATAGAGACACTTATAAAGGCACCCTAGAAGAAAATGTAGCTATTAAACTATTAGAAGAAGCATCTGACCAGGTCGACAGGCTCACCTATGGCAGGATTAGAGCTAGAGGATTTAACAACTTGACAGAGTATCAGCAAGAGATGGTAAAGAAAGCGGTATGTTATCAGGTTGATTTTATTAATAGCTATGGTGATTATCTGAGTACTCCCCTTAGTGGCTATAGCGTAGGTGATGTTAGCCTGTCTTTTAGTCAAGAAAATCAAGGGGCTGGTGGAATCATGGCCGATAAAAAGACTTTGAATTATCTGTCCCAAACAGGCCTTACAGTTAGGAGGCTGTAATTATGAAGCTTCCTTTCCCTGATTGGGTTTTAGTTACACCGATTAAAGTGTATGCAGAGGTACCTGGTGAAGATGGGGTTGAAGAAGTATTAATCTTTGATGGTAAATGTAATCTGAGCGAGAGGTCCAGAACCACTCTAAACGAGCAAAGACAAGTAGTAGAGCTAACAGGCAAGGCTCTGTTCAAAGGCGACATATACCCAGGCAAGCCTATAAAGGGCTATGTGGAGCTAGATGGTATTAAGAAGACTATATATAGATCTCGTAAACCCCGTAATCCTGATGGCTCAGTATATTCTACAGAATTGGATTTGATGTAGATGAAAATAAAAGTGACTGTGACACTGAATGAAGCCAATATCAAGAAGATTGAACAAGCCGCCATAAATGCCTTGCCCCTTACCATGATGGCCATGAAGACCGAAGTAAATAATATGCAGGTGGTGCCTAAGGAAACTGGCGCCCTAGAAGAGTCGGCAGTCGAGGGCGTGGCAGGGGGCAAAGGCTTTATAAGCTACAATACCCCCTATGCTAGGAGGCTCTATTATCATCCTGAATATAATTTCAGGAAGGACAAGAACCCAAATGCTCAGGGCAGATGGCTAGATAGCTTTATCCATGGGCCAAAAAAGGACTGGCTGGCCGAGACCTTTGGTAAATTCCTCAAGGGATTGTCAGGAGGCGTGATCAAATGACCATCGTTGATTTTAAGGATTGGCTTAAGACAATAATAGATTGTCCTACCTGGTACACCAGTGGGCTGCGATCCACAGAGGAAAAGGCTATAGTTATTTATAACGGGCAGGCCTTTATCAATCCTATGGCCATTGGTGGTATTCAAAATAGCTCCTACAAAGGCAAGGGCATAAGGATACTAGTACACTGGACCAAGAATGTAATGGAAAGCGAATTAAAGGCCCAGGAGGTATACAAGGCCCTACACGGTCTGACTAATGTAGAGGTAGCAGGCAAGAAGATAGTGCAAGTCAATATGCGGGACCCGGAACCCGTGTATCTAGGAGTGGATAACTCCGGGATATTTGAATATGTAATTGATTTAGAGATAATACATGAAAGGTAGGTAATGAATAATGGCTACTAATTTAGGAGTATATCCAGTGTTTAATCTGGATTTTAAGATTGGAACAGCAGGCAGGGAAAGCACTGAACAAGATATGGTAATCATAAAAGACATGGAAACGTTTTCCCCCTCTATAGACGGAAACGTGGAAGAGTGGACTCCTATGGATACAGAAGGCTGGGTAAGAAGGCTTATGACTGGGAAAGGATTTGCAATTTCCCTTAGTGGTAAAAGGCATGTTGGAGATCCTGGTAACGATTACATTGCCGGTCTTGCTTGGAAGAGTGGGCTAGACTGTTCTAGCAAAGCGGCAATTGAGTTTCCGGATGGCGACAAGCTAGAGTTTAATTGTATAGTCAATGTTACTACTCCCTTTGGTGGAGATTCGACCAATGTATCCGGCCTAGAATTTGAGCTACAGTCAGACGGCAAGCCTATATATGTACCAGCTGTATAGGAGGCTTGAAGTGATGAAGGTAAAAGTAATAAAAAGATTCACCGATATAAAAGCGGGCAAGCAAAGAAGAGTAGGTGAAGTATTTGAGGTGACCAAAGAGAGGCTAAGAGAGATTGCAGCCTCTCAATTTGGCCCACTGGTAGAAGTAGTAGAGCAAAAAGGAGATGAAAAGGAAAATGAGCAAAGTAATTGATATATCTAAAAAGCTTACGAATGAAAGACCTCAGTTAAAGCTGGCAGAGGATAAGATTTACGATATAGATGACCGTAAAAATACAGTGGTACTGCTCAATCAGAAAATACAGGGCATGGACTCTAGCAACATTGAGGCCATAGATGAAGTAATTAAAATGACCTTAGGTGAAGAGGCAGCAAAAGAAATAGATGCCATGGGCCTATCTGTTAAGTCCTACCAGGCTATTATGATAGCAATAATAGCTGCTATTACAGGTGAGGATTACGAGGTCGCTGAGGCCCGATTTCGCACAGAGACAGAGCGCCAATAGAGAAGATTGGTATGATCTATATGAGGACTGGGATCTGATAGAATCCTCCATAGCTGCACAGTATGGTATAAGGCTAAGGAATGAGCCAGATATGAGCTGGGACGAATTTTGCACCCTAGTATCTGGCCTGCTGCCAGAGACCCCTCTTGGTCAGATAATATCTATCCGTAGCGAGAATGATAAGGAGATGCTGAAGCACTTTACCAAAGATCAGCACAGGATTCGTAATGAATGGCGTACTAGGATACACCAAAAAGCCCTAGATAATCCATCTACAGTAATAGAGCAAATAAAGGCTTTCCAGGAGGCATGCAAAATGGCTTTCAGCTAATGCTTGAAATCAAAATCATTTTATAGACCTAAAACCGGTGGGAGGTGAGATATAGATATGTCAGATAGCGTAGGCAGGGTAGGACTAGAAGTGACCCTGCAAGGCGATATTGAGCAGCAGTTTAGAAATTTGGCAGGAACACTACAAAAGACGATACAAGGATCACTAAAAGGCCTGCAGAAGACTCTAGATGGTATAGCTGGCAAAAATGTAAAAGGACCTAAGCTAGACACAGGCTTCAAGAAGATGGGCGACTATGCCAGGAGCACATTGCAAGGCATTACAGGTGGATTTGATAGTGCAGCAGCAAAGGCAACAGAGGCAGGAGATAGGACCAGCCAATCAATATCAAGGATGCAGAAAAGCCTAGCATCTCTTGAATCAAGCCTTGAAAAAAATCAGACTAAAATAGCTAGCCTGCAGGGAGAGTTGAACCAGCTATACGCTCAGCAGGACGCCATAATAAGCAAATATAGAGACCTCCCTGCTTTTTCCGGGCTAAGTGAAGAGGACAGTCTGGCAGTACTACTTGAAATGGACTCTGCTTTTAAAAAATTGAATGACGAGACCGCAAAGCTCGAGGGCAGGCTAGAGCCTTTAAGGGCAAAGAGTAGCGCCACAAAAGAAGAAATAAGAAAGCTTAATGAAGCTATGGCCCAGATGAAAAGTACATCAAGTGAAGCTAGCAATCAGATCCGGAGGACCGGCACCGAAGTAGAAAAGGCGGGAAGGAAAGCTACTAAGAGTGGCAAGCAATTCGGTGGCTTTGCTAAGATGATAAATAGGTCATTCATGACAATTTTAAGAAGATTGTTTGTATACAACCTGATGCTAAAAGCGATAAGAGGCATCATAAATTACATGAATGAAGGCCTAAAAACCAATAAAGAGTATGCCAATTCTTTGGCCATCATTAAAACTAATCTAAAAGTTGCTTTCCAGCCCATATTTGATTTCATTATACCGGCCATTAATGCATTAGTACGAGGGCTGGCCACCGCCACCACTTATATAGCCTCTTTCGTATCCGGACTATTTGGTAAGACCTATAAAGATAGCTTTAATGCTGCCAAGGGACTAGATGCAGCTAAAAAAAGCATGGATGCTTATGGAGTATCTGCTAAAAAGGCTGCAAGGGGATTAGCTTCATTTGATGAGATAAACAATATAGCAGATTCAGCAGATGCAGGTGCAGGCGGCGGGATAGAGCTAGGGACATTTGAGATGCCTATTAATATAGATGAAATAGAGGCCAAGACAAGCAGGATAACTACTTTTATAAGAGAGAGCTTTACCGGCCTCATAGACTGGATCAAGGGCCCTGGTCGGGACTTACTAGCGCCTATTGGTGAGGCTTTCGACAGTCTATGGAACGATACTTTAATACCTATGAAGGACTTTATGCTCTATGAGTTTTGGGGTCCCATAAGTGAATCGGTACTAGAGACTGTGGTCCCTATTTTCGCTGAGTACTTACCCTTTGCGTTTGAAGAGACGAGCAAGAACTTTCAATTTATGGCCGATACGATAAATGTAATCTGGGAATCAGTAATAAAGCCTACCTATGAGATTATAAGGGATGTAATCATTGATATATTGGATACCATAAGCGATTTATGGGAAGAGCATGGAGAAACCTTGCTTTCAAATGTATCTGACTTTATGGACTCCCTAAGGGAGACCTTTAACAGGTTGTGGACTGATATACTAGAACCCATCATCACACCTTTTTTGGACTTCCTTAAGAAGATTTGGGATGACTACTTAAAAGACATAGTATATACGGTAGGCGATTTTATCCTAAAGCTCATCAATGGCGCTATAGAAATCTACAATGGATTTATAGCTCCTATTGTCAATTGGCTTATCGGCGTACTAGGTCCAATAGTTAGCTCGGTCTTTGAAATTATATTAGATGTAGTAGATGGGGCCATATCAGGCATATCAGACATACTACATGGTCTTTTCGGAATATTAGGCGGGATTATAGACTTTATCGTAGGGGTCTTTACAGGGGACTGGGAAAGAGCCTGGAAGGGACTTGGCGACATAGTAACTGGCATATGGGACACCATTATAGGGGCAATAAAGGGTGTGATTAACCTAATTATCAGCGCTATAAATGGCCTTATCAAGGGTCTAAATAAAATCAACTTTAACGTACCTGACTGGGTGCCTTTAATAGGCGGAAAGAACTTTGGTTTTAACATCCCCCTTATACCTAAGCTTGCTAAAGGTGGTATTATAGATCAGCCAACTTTGGCAATGGTCGGGGAACGTGGTAAAGAGGCTGTAATGCCACTTGAGAATAATACCGGCTGGATAAGAGAGCTAGCTGGTGAACTCGCAGATATGATGGGCTATAACGCTGCAAGTGAGGATGTGGGGGACCTGGTAATAGAGGTAGATGGAGATGAGCTTGGCAGGATATCTTTGAGGACAATTAACCGACGAAGAAGAAAAGCTGGACTAGCTCCAGTGTAAAGGAGGCAGCAATATGGCATTTACACCAAAAATCAATGGATACGAGATACCTAAAGGCCATCTCTTGCCTCCTGAGGCGGGAATAGAAGCCCTAGACAAGGATAGCAAGAGGACTACTAGCGGGCTAATGATAAGGTATTTTATCGGTGACAAGCGTAAATTGAGCTTTGAACTAAAGGGAGTGCCAATACAAGTGGGCAGGCAAATATTGGAGCAGGTAAAGGGCAAGTCTTGCCTCATTGAGTATGATGATGCTGAGCTTGGAATAGTGACCAAAAGATTCTACGTGACTAGTAGGCAATCGAGAAAGTACCCAAGTGTAGATGCATTTGAGTACATTAAATTCAATGCGATAGAGGTGTAGGACTTTGAAGAATGTATCAGCTGAATTTAAAGAAGCCATAAAATCAGATACTCTGGAGATTAAGGGCAAGGTCGCCTTTCCAGGACTAGAAATTGACGACACCACACTAAGCAAAATCGCTATAGATGCAGACCTTGTATATGATGAAGACTTTGAGATAGGCACTGCCCCGATGGCCACGGCCGAGGTTGAGCTAGTGGTGGATACTGAATTGACACCTGCCCCAGAAGATTACACAAACTATGACTATGGAAACAAGGAATGCAGCATTGAGCTAGGCTTAACCCTGCCTGATGACACAGTCGAATATGTACCACAAGGCCTGTATACCGTAGAAGAAGCGAAAAAGAAAAATGACACTGTGACTCTTAGATGTGTAGATCGAATGTACAAGGCAGAAAGAGAATATATCAGCGACTTAGAATATCCGGCCACTGTACTAGATATATTAGAGTCTGCATGTAATCAATGTGGTCTTGAGTTGGCCTCTACATCCTTTGCTAACGCTGATTACACAGTCCCAAATGAGCCAGTATATGAAGGGATCACTTGCAGGGATATATTTGCGCAGGTGGCCGAGCTGGCAGGGGGATACGCTATCATAAATGACCAAGGCAAGCTTGAAATCCGCACCCTTGGAGTAGCCCCTGTAAGAGCCATTACCAGTGATAGCTATTTCGACTTAAAATTGCACGAGACAGGCGTCGGTAAGATAGACAGGGTAATAGTCAAGGTGGGTGCAGAGGAGGCTGAGGCAGGCACTGGGGACAATATTTACACTGTTGTAGATAACCTCTTTGTTCAAGACCCTAATAATGTAGTAGGACCTCTATATGAAGTGCTAAAGAATGTAAACTACACAGCTTGTGAGCTGAGCTGGCAGGGTGATTTTAGCCTAGACTTGGGCGATAAGATTACCATTGATGGACACGATACCTATATCTTAGATAGGAGTCTTAAATACACAGGGGGGCTAAGGGAGACCTACCGAGCCCCCGCTAAATCAAACATTGAAAAGGAGTCTACAGGAAAGAAGTCGCTCACGCTGGAAATGGCTAATTATAAGTCGGAGCTAAGGATAGTAAAGGAAGGCCTATCTTACAATATCGAAAAAGTAGAAGAGGTAGAGGGTGACTTAGGCGACCTAGCAGACCGACTCGAAGAGGCAGAGTTTAAAATAGAGCCAGGGCGGATAGTCCAGACTGTGAGACAATCTACAGGGTATCAAAACGATTTAGATGGAAAGATATCAAAAAATAATATTATTTCCGAGATAAACCAATCGGCGGAGGAAGTGCAAATCAACGCAAACCGTGTAAAAATAGGTATGGGAACCACATTTGAGCAAGGACAGATATATACATGGGAGCAATATGCCGGTAAGACATGGAATCAAATGAATTCTTAAGGAAGGTGATTTAGTATGGCAATGGAAAAAGAAGCATTAACACATAAGATTGAAGATGACCTGGCAGCAAGAAACAGGAATTGGGATGAAATCGATTCGCATTTGGCGTCAAGTGAGGCACATGGATTAAATTCGAGACTTCCACTAATCGTGCATAGAGACCGCCTAGAAGGTGGAACAAGTAATCGCTATAGTCTGATATCTGGAAGATTATATCTTATAGTTTGTGGGTACAAAGTAAATCCAACTAAATATCTTGGTATGATAGGAGGGGATAGTGCTGGTTTAGGATTATTAGAAATATATAAAGGGTCGGCAGCAAGTGTAACTGTAGATGGCTTTGATATAGTTGTTAATGCGCAGTACACCACCTTAGTTAGTATTTTTCAGGTTTCTTAATATTGTAAAGTATACAAACAGCGAGGTACAGATAAACTCTCGCAACTACTTAAAAGTAATATAACGATAATATGAAAAAATATTTTTTGGAAACGGATAATATAATTAATACGCATAAGGATATTAATGCGTTGTAAGCGGTGGAACATAAGGAGGTGAGTATGTGGCTACATGGTTAGAGAAATCAAGAAGCCCAGAATATAGCCCAGCTAAACTGTCTCAAACGTTAGCTGAGGTTGAAGCTGTAATTGGCATCTCTGAATTAGATGAAGCTATGGCTCATGAAACGATTATAGTTGGTGGATATCTGAACACTCATCTAATTAAGGCAAAGTCTATTATTGCGGAGCATATGGATGTAGACTCCCTTTCCGCTATATCCGCCGACATTGGAAATGTTACGTCCGGGACTCTAACTGGAGCAATAGTACGTACGTCGTCTGGTGGCGACAGAATACAGCTATCAGATAACCTGTTGAGGGCGTATGCGAGTGGTACGGAAAGAGTAAGGCTTGATACTACTGCATTAAGATTTTATGACCCTACTGGTGCTTTTGGTGGATATATTTTTGCAGACACCAGCCATGACACTTGGAGCACCATCTTATCAATTCAGCCTTCGTCCACAGGGTACCTTAGCCTGCATACTAGAGGCCCTCAAACTTACGGCTCTGATTATGCAGTGATTCAAGTCATACCCAAAAGTGGGGACCCTGATTTATGGCATGGTAATCGTGTAAGGCTAGAGACCAGAGGCACAGACGTCGCAAGCGATTATGCACATGTGGAGTTGGAAGACGGATGGGTGGATATAAATGCCTCTAGGGGACTTTCTATGCATGGAAATGCCTGGTTCTACGGTAATTTGAGAGTGGATGGGGCAATAACGAATGCCAGCATAAACGCTTCTCAATTAACAGGCACTATAGCCTCTGCCAGACTACCTACTATCCCATCAAATAAGCTACCTATAAGAGCAGGCTCTTTTACAATCACAGCAGGAAGCTCTACCAGTGTCAGCTTTTCAAGCTCGCTACCTTCTACAGTAAGGGTGGTCGCCAATGTAGGAGGTAGCTCTAGTACAGATTATGGGACGCTAAAGGTCTACAATGTGAGCACCTCTGGCTTTAGTGCTACCTTAAGAGGGGGAGCCACACAAGACACTATTACTTGCTATTACATAGCAGTGGGAGGCTTTTAATATGTACTATATGTATCTTGACAAAGAATTTGATAGAATTGGCTTCAAAGTAGAAGGTGAGCATGACATTACTGAAGACGATTTCCATATATCAGAAGAAAATTATAATAGATTCTTTGAGTTGCAGGAGCAAGGGATATCATTGAGGGTAAAAGATATTCATGCTGAAAAATTTGAAGATATATTTGAAGAATTTGTGCCTGAGATACCTAAAGATGTAATAGAGGAAGAAAGTGAAGTAGAGGCCTTAAAAAGCAAAGTCAATAAATTGGAACAAGTCATAAATGAGCTAATTAATACAAATATACAGGAGGTAGAAGGATGACTATTGATGTAAACAAAGTATTAGACAAGATGGCTTCCAGAATTGCCCTACTCCATCGAGAGCTGGCTATACTAGAAGCCGAAAGAGACGCCTTAGCAGAAAAGGTAAAAAGTCTTGAGGCAGAAAAAAAAGACCCACCAGCATCTGAAGCACCTTAAAGGGCGCTTTTTTAATAGAAAGGAGACACCATGGAAAAAACATTACTAGAACTCGCAGCCACCAATGGCGTCTGGGCTGCCCTTTTTGTCTTTCTATTTATCTATGTACTCTATGACAGCAGACGCAGGGAGGCTAAATATCAGAAAGCTATCGAGCAAAATCAATCGATTATCAAAGACCTGACAGCAAAATTCGGCATCCTGGAAGATGTGCAGAAGGATGTATCGGATATAAAGTCCGAGCTAAATAGGAGGTGAGAATATGAATAAAGTAAAGATAAAAAAGTGGCTAAAAGCTGCAATAGTAAGGGCCCTTAAGACAGTCGCCCAGACTGCAGCTGCTACCATTGGTACAAGTGCGGTACTGGCAGAGGTGGACTGGGTAATGGTGGCCAGCGCATCTATACTAGCTGGCGTGCTATCACTGCTGACATCTATAGGTGGCCTGCCTGAGGTGGATGGTGATCAGGATGCTTAAAATTGCTATTGACGCAGGCCATGGACTAAATACAGCAGGCAAAGAAGTCCCTGGCTACATGGGCTATGGCAAGATTAAGGAGTGGACCCTAAATGACAAAATCACAAGGGCCCTCATGGACCTGCTTAAAGGGTATAATGTAGAGATACTAAGACTAGATGACCCTACAGGAAATAAGGACATACCTGTAAAGGATAGGGCTAAAAAGGCCAATGAATGGGGTGCAGATATACTGATCTCAAATCACCACAATGCAGGGATAGGAGGCAAAATAGGAGGAGGCCTGGTGATTATCAGAAAGGCTGGCTCTGCCCTATTTACAAGAGAAATGCAAAAAATACTTTATGACTGTATCTTAGAAAAGACGGGATTAAAAGGCAATAGATACGAGCCTTTGGCAGAGTACAGAAATCTTATACTGCTCAATACTGCTAAGATGCCTACAGTACTTATCGAGCACGGCTTTATGGATAGCCCATCGGATATGAAGGTAATCATGCAAGATGATTTTGCTGAAAAGTCGGCCAAGGGGATTGTAAAATTCCTCGAAAAAGAATACAAGATCAGCAAAAAGGAGGCTGATAAGGTGGAGGACTTTAAGAAGTACACACAATATGGAGAAGTCTTGAAGAAAGGCGCTAAGGGGCCAAAGGTAAAATCTCTGCAGGAGGATCTTATTAAGCTGGGCTATGGCAAGATGCTAGAGCCCTGGGGTGCAGACAGTAGCTTTGGCGCTGCCACAGAGGCCGCGGTCAAGGCCCTGCAGGAGGATAATAAGCTGGCAGTGGACGGGTCAGTAGGAAAAGCCACTCAAGCCAAAATAGCAGAGCTTATAAAGGCCACGAAGGCGGATTACAAGAAGCTCTATGAAGAAGCCAGTAGAAAGCTAGCAGACATTAAGAAAATCATAGGATAATACCCCCTTCTCATACTGCCCTGGGCTTATAGCCTGGGGCTTATTTTTTGTGCAAAAGTACCAAAAAAGTTTGTGCATAATTATAGCTTAAAAGTGTTGACACTGTATACACATATGGTATAATTGAATTACAAGGAGATAACAAAATCAAAGGAGGTAAATAAAATGAAAAAAGAATATGCATGGATTAAGCAGGAAAGTGACGCTGAAATTTACGAAGTCAATGGGCAGTATATTAAAGTAGTGTGGGGATATTCAAAAGGTAATGACACAGGGCCGCATAACCAATTTGACACAAATGTATGTGTATTTAAATGGACCGGGGAAAAATGCACGGTTGACGAATTACCGGGCGCTATGGATAGCGACTGGGAAGCGGTTGAAGGTTTTGATTTTGAAGTTGACGATGATGGAGAGGTCGACTGGGAAGCCTATGCAAAAAATGTTGATGAAATACTAGCCCAGATAGAAAAGGAGGATAAGAAAATGGAAAAAATGAAAAAGATGAGACTCGGTCTGTGTGAAGGCAGACACCCAATCGAAGGAATAGAAGGCTATGTATTTACTTCTACTCTCAATCCCACAGATATAGCAGGCATGTCTCTTGCGTGCCACGATAAGCTAAAGTATTGCAACGGTTTAGACCTTTATGTTACTGGGTTGACCGTAGCGCTGGTTACAGTTATCAATTACTGTTGCCACAATTATATCCCGCTAACACTTTGGCACTTCGACAGGGATACTGGAGACTACTATCCCCAAGAAGTGGCGACCCGGGTTGACTACGACCTGTTGCAGGAAGCGGGGTACTATTGAGGTGATAAAATGAATGATACAAGATTTATGGTACGGGAAACAAAATCAGAATTGAAAAAGCTGGATTGGGCACTAAATATCATGGGGTACAGTAGCAGAGCTGACTGGTACCGAGAAAAGAAAAGAGAAATAATAAGAGAAGCGGAAAAAAGAGAGGGCAAATAGCTCTCTTTTTTTATCGAGCGTGACACATTTGTGACACATCAGAGACACACTCCTACCGAATCTTATAGATTAATATAGAAAGCCGGAATCCGCGCAAGCCCTGAAATACCAAGGTTTGCGCCACTTAGGCAGACTAAAGCAGACACCGACAGAAAGTGCTAGGCACGACTGGAAATCGTGTATACCCTTTAAAGGTATCGAGGGTTCGAATCCCTCTCTCTCCGCCAAAATCAAGGGCTCCAGGGTTTTACCCCGGAGCTCTCTTTTTGAAAATACCCCGTTTGTGACACAAATCTGACACATCAGAATTTATTTATGTATTTGTCTAGCTTTTTAGCGGCCGATTTTTTCTGCTCCTCTATGACATGGCTATAGATATCAGCAGTGATAGATATGCTACTGTGGCCAAGAATATCGGAAATGGTCTTAAGATCCACACCCTCATGTAGCATCAAGCTGGCTGCGGTATGCCTTAAATCGTGGAAGCGGATATGCCCAAGCCCTGCTTTTTTTAAAGTATCCGCAAAAGCCTTTGACAGCGCCCTGGGCTTTATTAAAGTACCATCATGATACGTAGTCACAAAGTCGGATCTGTGATACTCATCCCAAAATCTCTCTTTATACTGCCTTTGCTTTTTCCTCTGCTCTTTTAAAATCTCTGCTACCGCCTCACTTAGAGGGACCGATCGGGCCTCGCCTGATTTTGGAGTGGTGAGCCCATCATCCGTCATGCCGTGCTTTATGGTGATCATGCCTTTCTTCCAATCTATATCCTTCCATTGTAGGCCTAGCACTTCGCCCCGCCTTAATCCACAAAAGGCGGCTAAACAGACAGCAGGGTAGAGATAATGATCCTTAAAAGCCCCTACATACTTTGCTATATCTTCTGGGGCTACAAATCTTGCTTGAAAATTTTTATTTTTCCTAGGCACTTCTACAATATCACACGGATTACGTGTAATGAGCCTTTGCTTTTCTGCCTGCTTCAAGGCCCTGCTCAAAGTACGGTGTACATACAGCACAGATGTCCCAGAAAGCTTTTTCCCAAGCTCTCGATATGCTGCCTCTATGTCTCCTGGGATAAGCCTTTGCAGTGACTTATCGCCGATCACACTGCATATATGCCTTATATTTACTCTGTAGCCCCTCTCTGTATTTGATGCGATGCTGTCTTTGTAGCTCTCTATCCATGTCTCAAGATAGCTTTTTAGTGTGACTGTCGTAGGCTCTACATAGGTGCCTTCTCTTTGCTTGTGCTCCAAGGATATTAGAAAGTCCTTGGCCAAGCGCTGACGATCAAAGGACCTGGACCTTTCCCCTTTGTCATCCCTCCAGCGAACCCGCCATCTTGGGCCCGACTTTGTATTAATCTTATTAATTGACGCCATGTAAACCCTCCTCTCTGATAGAAAAGAGAGGCTCTAGCCTCTCATGCTTAATACTGCTACAAGCTTGCCCAGCACCCTCACATTCCCATTCTTAAGGATGATGGGAGCGTAGCGACTATTCTCTGCCTGAAGTATGATAGTGCCTTCTTCG
>Ga0209075_1002476_pt1 | contig 16235 bp, 18 predicted proteins | sample Stecom2011_FD_187523 | JGI IMG/M metagenome (GOLD analysis project Ga0209075, IMG submission 187523) | Agricultural soil microbial communities from Utah to study Nitrogen management - Steer compost 2011 (SPAdes) (version 2) | ecosystem: Environmental > Terrestrial > Soil > Agricultural land...
GTACCATTTTTAGAGCGTTTCGCTTGTGCTGCAGCGGACGGTTTTAGCGCTGTCGAAATACAGTTTCCGTACGACACGCCTATTGTCGAAATCCAACAGCAGCTTAAAGAGCATAACCTTCGCTGTGTCCTTATTAACGTGCCTGCAGGCGATTTAATGCAAGGTGGTGAGGGGTTGGCTGCGGTTCCCAGTAAAGTGGCTGAGTACGCCGCTGGATTGGTGGAGTGCATGGCTTACGCACGCGCGCTTAAAGTGGAATACGTTAATGTGTTAGCAGGGCGCTGTTATGACAACAGCAAGCGTGCAGCATACCTGAATACCTTTTATCAGAACCTCTATAAAACCGCCGAAGCCTTTGCGCCTTTTAGAATTTACACCACCTTTGAAGCCATAAATACTGATGATATGCCGGGCTTCTTAATATCGACTACCGATGACTTTTTAACCACCATCAAAGAAGTCAATCACCCCTACTTAAAAGCACAGTTTGATGTCTATCATATGGCCAAAATGGGGCAGAATATCGAAGGTTTTATTCAGACGCATACCGATAAAATCGGACACATTCAGTTTGCCGATGTACCAGAGCGTGGAGAGCCTGGCAGTGGTGAGCTCGACTTTGCTAAGGTTTTCAAAACGATAATGGGCAGTGGTTATGACGGTTGGATGGCAGCAGAATACAAGCCAACAACAAATACCAGCGACAGCTTAAAATGGATGAAGCGTTTGAATGGGGTGTTTAATAAAAAGGAACTAGAACAGGTCTAGCTGCTCTTCTTCTCGTGCGGGGGGAGGGGTTTTCTTGTTAGGCTTTTTAGGCGACTCTTCAGTCATGAGCGTTGCCTCATGGAATAAGTCGAGCTGCTGTTCAGATAAGTCTTCTTCTGGCGCTTGAGCCACTGACTGCATCTGCTTAGCTTGTAATACTTTTAATTTGCGTTTGTGGCAAAGGTTAACAACCAGTTGCTTTTGAAACTCGGTGAATTGGTTCCAGTGTAGGCGCTCGTTTCTGTTACGAAAACAGCCAATGCAATAGCCTTTGCTGTTCATCTCACAGATACGTTGACAGGGGCTGGGGACGCTAAAAAATTCGCCTTGGTCGACCATGATGACTTACACGCAAAAAAAAACCCAATGCAATGCACTGGGTTTTTTTATCAAGCGAAAATTAAACCGGAGTTACGTTTTCAGCTTGTGGACCTTTTTGACCTTGAGTAACTTCCATAGTTACTTGTTGGCCTTCGGTTAGGGTCTTACGGCCGCTACCGTTAATGGCGCTAAAGTGAACAAATACGTCTTTGCCAGACTCTTGTTCAATGAAGCCGAAACCTTTTTCGTCGTTGAACCATTTAACGGTGCCTTGAATTACATCAGCCATGTTGCTTTCTTTCCTAAAGTATTGCTAACCAAGTTAGCTTAAATTGCTATTACTTGGCATTTCTATCGATACTGGTATAACAATAATAAATGCCATTCTGACCAGTATCTTACATATTATTCATATGGAGCACTCGCCAATCTTGCTTGTCAATCAAGCGGTATGAATAATAGCGCACTTATAGATAAGTACCAAGTGTTTTATACTAGATGGCTCAAATAACCACTTTTACTTGTAGAAACGAATGAATAAAGCCAAAAGAACAGAAATTTTCCGCCGGTTTCAGCAGCAAAACCCAAAACCGGAAACGGAATTAGAGTACTCCAATGAGTTCGAACTGTTAGTGGCCGTGGTTTTATCTGCTCAGGCTACAGATGTGGGAGTCAATAAAGCCACCCGTAAGTTATTTCCCGTTGCTAACACGCCAGAAGCCATTTATGCGCTTGGGGAAGAGGGCCTGAAAGAATATATTAAGACCATTGGTCTGTTTAACAGCAAAGCAAAGAATGTAATTAAACTGTGTGAAATGCTTATTAACCTTCATGACAGCAAAGTGCCAGACAATCGTGAAGCCTTAGAAGCTCTCCCAGGTGTTGGCAGAAAAACCGCTAACGTTGTTCTAAACACCGCCTTTGGACATCCCACCATTGCGGTGGATACTCACATTTTTCGTGTATCAAATCGTACGAAAATAGCCACAGGTAAAAACGTAAACGAGGTAGAGCAAAAACTACTAAAAGTAGTGCCTAAAGAGTTTATGTTGGACTGCCACCATTGGTTAATACTGCACGGGCGTTATACTTGTGTTGCACGCAAACCTAAATGCGGTAGTTGTATCATTGAAGACCTGTGCGAATTTAAAGACAAAACTGACGAATAACCGGAGATAAAATGCGTATTTTACATACCATGTTACGAGTAGGTGATCTGCAACGCAGTATCAAATTTTATACCGAAGTCATGGGCATGACCTTACTTCGCCAGCACGACAACGAAGAGTTTAAATACAGCCTAGCCTTTGTTGGCTACCAACCAGAAAGTGAAGGCGCTGTTATCGAGCTCACTTATAACTGGGGTGAAAGCGAATACGACATTGGCACAGGCTATGGCCATATTGCCATCGAAGTCGATAACGCTGCTGAATCGTGCGAGCTCATCCGTAATAACGGCGGTAAGGTAACTCGTGAAGCCGGCCCTGTTAAAGGCGGTACCACTGTGATCGCATTTGTTGAAGATCCAGACGGCTACAAAATTGAATTAATCGAAAAGAAATCCATCGATAGCGGTGAGTTCTAATGCAATTAACCCGTTCTTCGGTGTTTGCTGACGTGTACCTTTTAAAAACGACCAAACATTCAGATGAGCGGGGTTTCTTTTCAGAAACGTTCAGAGCCAGTTGGTTTGATGACATTGCCCCTGGCTTAACCTTTACTCAAGATAACTACTCCTATTCTAAGCAAGGCGTTTTAAGAGGCCTGCACTATCAACTTGAGCGTCCACAGGGGAAGTTAGTACGCGTAGTGCGTGGCACTATCTTTGATGTAGTAGTGGACTTACGCCAACACTCAAGTACCTTTGGCAAGTGGCAAGGCTTTGAACTAAGTGCTGACAATCAACACCAGCTCTGGATTCCCCCAGGCTTTGCCCACGGGTTTTATACCGTATCGGCAGAGGCAGACTGCTTATACCGTTGCACAGACTACTACGATGCCGAAAGTGAGCGCTCAATCCGTTGGGATGACCCAGATTTAGCCATAGAGTGGCCCATAACTCATGCGCCTATTATCTCTGCTAAAGATCAACAGGCCATGGCCTTTAAGCAGGCCGAATATTTTTAATGGTGGCACTTAACGTTTTAGTCACAGGTGCTCGTGGTCAGCTTGGGCAAGCCCTGAGTGCACTTGAGCTTGATTCATCAATTCAATTTTCTTTTTATTCTAAAGAACAATTAGATATTACCGATTTAGACCAAGTGCGCTTAGTTGTTCAGAAACAAACGCCCGATATAGTCGTTAATTGCGCCGCCTATACAGCGGTTGATCGAGCTGAGCGTGAGCCCGAGCGTGCCTATTTAGTCAATGAACAAGGCGTTAAGCATTTGGTTGAAGTCTGTAGAGAGCAGCGTTGTAAGTTGCTACAGATATCAACTGACTATGTGTTCGCAGGCAACACAATAGATGCATATACCGAGCACGACAGTACAAGCCCAATCAATATTTATGGAAGCAGCAAACAGGCCGGTGAATTAGCCGCTCTAACACTGGCTGACAATGCATTAATCATACGGACTAGCTGGTTAATAAGCGCTTACAGTCACAACTTTTTTAACAGCATATTATTAGCTCTAAAAAACAATAAACCACTGACAGTGGTGAATGATCAATACGGCACACCCACTAACGCCAGTGTTTTGGCGGTTTGGATTGTACAGATATTGCCTTTGTTTAATGAAGGGAAGGTACAAGGGATCTATCATGCGGCAGCTTCAACAGCATGCAGTTGGTATCAGATGGCTGTCGAGATTCAGCGCTTGGCATTAGAAAAGAATATTATTTCTGACAAAATAGAAATAACCCCCATTACTACTGAAAATTACACTTGTAAAAATAAAGGCTTATTAGCCCCAAGACCCAGTAATTCATCCCTTAGGTCAGATAAGTTGATGCAAGCTCTTGAGGGGGCTTCTATAGGCTGGCAAGCGATGGTTAACGAGTGCTTTAACACCAACAACTAATAACAGGAGATTGTCATGTTTGTTATGTATGGCATTAAAAACTGCGACACCATTAAAAAAGCACGCAAATGGTTAGAAGAAAACCAAGTCGAATATGAATTTTTTGATTACAAAAAAGAGGGCGTATCGGCAGAGTTAGCCGACACTTTTATAAAAGAATTAGGTTGGGAAGCGCTCATTAATAAACGTGGTACTACTTGGCGTGCGCTACCTGAAGACACTAAAAACAACATTAACGACAAAGTAGCGAAAGAACTAATGATGGAGAATTCATCCATTATTAAACGTCCGCTACTGGATACTGGTAGTAAAAAAGTATTGGGTTTTAAAGTAGAGGAATACGAAGCCCTAATCTAATTTGAATATTGCCAAGGCGCTGGTCTACACCAGTGCCTTTACGCTCCACGCCACCATAATGCCTAAATAATTCCCCAAAATATAACCGATAATCGCTGCTGCAAACCCCGGTACCAGTACGTAACGGTTTTTAAGTGCGCCTGCAATGACAGGGATAAAAGGAACCGACATGACCGCCGCAGAAGCGGTAATTAAAAAGGTATCAACATCAATCTTAAACATACGACATAAGATTGCCTGTAAAATAAGCGAGCCGATTAAAATCGTACCAATGTAGGCAAACAGGGTAACTTTTAACTCGGTAAATACAGTGATATCAACCATTGAGCCGGTGGTTAAGCAGAAAATTAAGATCAAATACATGCCTAACGGATAGCTGTTTGGCAGAGCACGAATAAAGGGCACAAAGGAGGCGCAAACACCTAAGGTGGTAATGGCAATAATAGTAAAGGCTTGTGCCATAGAACCCGATAGCAACCCAGACAGACCCACCGAAATACCAACAATCAGTGCCGATAAAACGAGCGCAACCAGAGTTTTAGGAATCAGCTTTACGTTCGCGAGTGAGCGATACGAATTAGCCGACTCATCAGCTAAGTGATCAAAGCTATTGGTTTCATGCACCAACTCAGGCTCTTTAAAAGGCAGCAAAAACTTACTAAAAATAGGTTTGGCGAGTGTGATAATAAACACCACAAAGATGGCCGACAGTAAAATATCGTAGGTCAGCATATCGGTGAAAATATCAGTGTCACCATTAATAGCGGTTTTAATGGCGGCCATATTCGGGCCTCCACCTGTGTAAGCACCTACTGACATCCCTGCGATTTGCCAAATTTCTGGTAAGTGTGGTGCAAAGAAAATAGCCGCAACCATACTGACTAAAATGACTGAAAAGAACGCAAGGCCTAAACTTTTAAGCGTATTGCCTGAGGTTTTTAATGCCGTAGGGATATCCATAGAAAAGACCAGTAACGATAACGCCAACGCCACACTGACACTGGAAATATCTTCTTGTACCGCTTTAATAGCGCTCTCTTCAGGGATTAAACCGGTTAAGGCTAGGGCAATACCAAGCCCAAAAGATAAAACCACTACGCCAATTTTATCTAACAGTTGTAAGCGCTGACAAAGCACAATCAAAACAGCCGGTGTCAGTATGTAAAGTGGTATTAACAAGAACAAAGGGTTAAGGCCGTTTAGCACTATTGTTGCCTCTTTAATTATTTTTATCGCTTAGTTAATAGTGTCTGAATTAGTCAGCATTGGAAACCCCTCTGGGTGATCAAATACTGCCCACCAGTCAGAAATTTTACCGTTGTTATAAACGGCAATATGACCGAATTGTAAAAAAATTGCTTCACTTTGGGTGGGTCGGAAAAACATAAAATCATCGACTTTAAGGACAGAACTAGCAGGTAGTTCATAAAACTCTTGGTTGCTAGAGCGCCCGAATATGCTGCTAATTTTGGCCGACTTAGGATGGCTAGGTGTTGCCAACCAGTTGCCGCCGTATATATAACAACCGGCTTTAGGCAATAAGCCTAACAAACGCAGTAGAGCAGACAGCTTAGGTGCTTCCGGAATTTCAGGGTGCTCAATACGCTTTAAAACGGGGGCGGCAATAAAGGCTGCAGGTAAGTGCTTTTCTAGGGTGGGCACATCGAAGTCTGTCGGCTTAACCAATGCTGAAGCCGTGGCTATTTCATTGGCGACAATATCATCATGCTCGTCATCGTAAAGTGAATAAGTCGAACTGCCGCCAGTGTTTAGGCACAAGTCTTTTAGTGCATCATCACCTAAGGTAGAGCGTATTAAGTCGGTAAAGAGTTTGTAGCGTGATCGAGTCGACTGAAAGGCGACCGGTAAGCCACCTAAGAACGCAGGAATCTTACTGATATGCGCATCGTAACCCATTAGCCCGCCTAGGCTTAAATGCGGTGACTCATGCACTTTTTTAAGAAGCTGCACAAAGGTGCTGTCAGGTTTAAAACCACCTCTATGTAAGCCAATATCAACTTCTAAGCTAATTCGAATAGTCGTATTCAGCGCTTGGGCTAACTGTTCGTACTGTTCGGCACGTTCGGGGCTATCAATTAACCACTGTAATTGCAGTTCTGGCGCAAAACACAGGCTCGCTTGTTGTTGATACCAAGCATAAAAATGTTTAGCAGCGGCCAGCGGCATAGGTTTGCCCATGAGTATATCGGCGGCTGGTACCTGTTGAATTAACTCCATTAAAAACGGCAGATGAAAGCTCATTAAGCGTACTGTGCCAGCGCGTCGCATAATATGCTGCAGCATCGGAATGGACGGCAAAGACTTAGCCACAATGCGGTAATCAAAGCCGCTGCTTAACGTATTGGTGAGTAAGTCGATATTTTTGTTAAAACGCTCTTTATCAACAATCAGTGTGGGGGTGCAAATACCTGCATCTGTTAATGCCTTAGATAACTGCTTGTAATAGAGGTCTGTCATAGTGCCTTCCAGATTTGCATACGCTGTGCTTATTATTTTTAATGGTACATTTGTACCATAATAAAAAGCGGGCAGCTAGACAAAAATGTCTAAAGCAAGACAAACACAAAGCGTTCAAAGCGTTAGAGTAGGGAGAAGTATAGGGACTCTATCGAGCGATAGGGGAGCTTAGCCCCAAATCGCACGAAAGATAAAGAAGAAAATAATAGAAAGCGTTGCGCCTGCAGGTAAGGTAACCAACCATGAAACAAAGATTGAACCCACCTTGCGGTAGTTAAGAGACTCACCACCTACGGCTAAACCAACACCTAAAATAGCACCCACTAGAATTTGAGTACTTGAAACAGGTAGACCGGTTGCAGAAGCTACCACAACGGTAATGGCGGTTGCTAGGGTCGCTGCAAAACCACGACTAGGTGTTAACTGAGTAATACCTGAACCGATGGTTGCAATAACACGGTGACCAAAACTGACTAAACCAATCACAATACCGACTGCACCAATTAACAGAACCCACATAGGTACACTGCTGGCAGAAGTTACTAAACCACCGCTGCTAACAACACCATAAATAGCGGCAACCGGACCAACTGCGTTAGCAACGTCGTTAGAACCGTGAGCAAATGCCATAGCACATGCGGTGAATACCATTAGTACAGAGAAGACTCTATCAATTCCGTTCTCTTTGCCTGCTTGGCTATCGATGGTACGGCCAATTACGTAGTAGCCAATAATCATCACAGCAATACTAACAAACAGAGAGTAGAACGCGGCTTGTCCGAAGGTTAAATTAAACCCTAAATGTTTTAAGCCTTTTAGAAGAGTAACCATTGAAATAACAAAGCCGGCCATCATGACATACCAAGGTACGATTAGACGTGACTGAGCTAATGGATCTTCTTTTTTGAAAATCAGCACTTGCATGCTGCGGAATAAGATAAAAGAGATGGTACCTGCAACAGCGGGAGAGGTAACCCAACTTGCTGCAATATTGCCGACTTCACTCCAGTTGACCGCTTCCATGGAAATCCCCACAGCAGCAAAACCAACAACAGCACCGACTAATGAATGCGTTGTCGATACAGGCCAGCCTCTAAACGAAGCAATCAATAGCCATGTACCAGAGGCAAGCAAAGAACCAAGCATACCGAACACTAATAAGTCGGCATGATCTTTAATAGCATCAATATCAAACAGACCTTTGCGAATCGTTTCTGTTACTTCACCACCTGCTAAAAAAGCACCGGCGAACTCAAAAACAACAGCAACAAGAATGGCTTGCTTAACAGTTAAAGCTTTAGAGCCAACTGACGTTCCAATTGCGTTAGCAACATCATTGGCGCCGATACCCCAGGCCATAAATAGACCGAAGACACAGGCTAAAATTACAAACAGCTGACCATGGGTAGCAATAAGCTCCATAGTGGACTCCTCAAACAAAAGCGCGCGCATTCTACCGCACCATCTTTGCAGTGCCTAGAGATACTTTGGTTTAAATGATGATTTTAGACAAAAGATGCTTATTATTCCGTCTAAAATAAGCTTTGTTTAAAATTTCTCATTTAAGATAATGGCGCATGATGCTTTAAAAGCATTAAGTAGTAAACGGATATAAAAAGCCGTTATACTAAAAGACCATAACAAATGGCTTGAAATCGAGCGTTTAGTAAATACAAAAAATAAATATTATTTTCTAAGTAGTCGCACAAAACACACTTAATCGACAATAAACGGTGTTTACATGAGCATTTTTGATTTAGATATAGACAAACAAATTAAAAAACATCAGCAGAAAATTCAAGAGCTTGAAGCCTTGCGTGCCAGTCACGAAAAAAAGCTTGAAGGAATTAAAGAGTTTGATCTTGAAATACAACGCTTATGTAATGAAAACAGCCTTACCGAAGCCGAGCTTTATGTGTCTCGATCAGAACAAATCGAAGCCTGGATAGTTGGTATGGCAAAAAAAGACAATCCATCGTCTATATATGAAAACCTCGCCAAACACTTTGCCCGTGTTGCCGCTCGTGGCGGTAAAAAAGCTGGAAAGTCATCGCTGCCTAAGCCTAAGCTAGCGGTTGGGGTATATGAGCATCCTGTAACGCGTGAACGCATTGAGAAGAAACGTCGTAACCCTCGTCAATTAGATCAGTGGATACAAGAACACGGCTTAGCCACTGTACGTAGCTGGAAAAAGTAGAAAGTATTTGAAATTGATACTAAAAAGGCGAGGGATTACACAATAATCACCTCGCCTTTTAGTTTTTAGGGTTTAAAACTAGACGTTATACCAGTTTAAACTTAGCGATATTCGCTTGCGCTTGTACTTCCGTTACAGCAACTCGTACTGGCATGCCTAAGTGTAAATGAGTCGTTCCGTCGCTCTGGCTCATGGTTTTGCTATCAAAGGTCCATTGCTCGCCTTTTTTGCGTAGCTCAACCGTCCCTTCAATACCGGTGTTATCTAAACGGACAGTAATAGAGAACGGATTAACAAATACCACTGTGGCATCGTACAGCTGTTCTTTATCTTGATTACTCAACCATTGCAGTTTTAACCAATTTTCTACCTGCATAGACGCTAAGCGTGCGTTGGTTTGATTGGTCTGAATGGTTTGTAAGGTGTCAGCCGTTGGCAAGGTGGCGGCCTCTTCATTAAGCAGCTGCTTAATAACGCGGTGCAAGGTTAAGTCGTAATACTTACGCAGCGGCGAGGTGAACGTTGTGTAGTGCTCAAACCCTAAACCAAAGTGCGGCTTAGCCTCTAACGACAAATTGCTGCGTTCTTGCTGACGGCTAATAATTAAGCGTAAGGGTAATTCACTGTCAGACTGTTCAGCTTGCTGATTCCAATGGATAAAGTCTTTTAGGTTAGAAAGATCGGGCGCTTGATCTAAACCAAGCTGTTCTTTCAATAACTCAGTAACCTCAGGTATACGCTCAACACGCAGACCACCATGCTCAATAAAGAAACCGCTGCTACGCTCAGCTAACCAACTGGCGACCGAACGGTTACAAGCTAACATGCACTCTTCAACCAAGCGGTGAGCGGCAGTGCGTTCTAAACTGATAATATCTTGAACTTTACCGTTTTCGTCTAATATCAACTTAAAGTCAGGGCGGTCATCCATCACTAAAGCATTGGTTTTACGCCACTGAGCTAACGCATTGGCACAATCGTTGAGGTGTAACAGTGGGCCTTGTAAATCTGCACTAATATCGGTGCTTTCGCCCTCAATAAGCTGAGTGACTTGGTTGTAAGACAGTTTGGCTTGGCTCTTCACCACCGCCTGATACAAATGCGACTGGCGAATAGTGCCATCTTCATTAATGCGTAGTTCAACCACCATGGCTAAGCGCAATTCGTTTGCCTGTAATGAACATAGCTGCTCGGATAACTCCGCAGGCAACATAGGCACAACAAAATCGGGTAAGTACACAGAAGTAGAGCGCTTATAGGCTTCGGCATTTAATAGAGAATCTTCTTTGATCCAAGCCGACGGGTCGGCAATGGCAACCCATAGGGTCCAACCATCACTTTGTGCCTCTGCAAATAAGGCATCGTCTAAATCGCGTGTACTGGCGGAGTCGATGGTCACAAAGGGTAAGTGGCTTAGATCGGTACGAGTGTCTAAATGATCTTTAACCGATTGCTTTACTAGCTCTTTGATTTCATTTTGAATATCTAAGCTAAAGAACACCGGTAGGTTCCATTTAGACAGAGTGAAGTTCTGTTCAATACCCGGGTCAGACAAGTTGCCTACTATGGTATCGACCGAACCCTGCAGCTTTCCTTTTGCATCTTTATGCAATGGATGCTGGCTAATGTGGCCTTTAACTAAGTCGCCATCAGTGGCGCCTTGACGAGATTTTGGCGGAACAAATACCCAGCGATTAAGCGTTGGGTGGTCGGGGTCGATAAAATGCCCTTTGCCACGAACAATATAAGTACCATAGAATTCGTTGATTTCAGTCGACAGTAGTTTTTCTACTATGGCTTGCTCTTTGCCATCTGGAGTTGGCTCAACACGAAATTCTATAGTGTCTCCTGGAAGAACTTTTTCCATTTCTTCCGGAGTTAAAAAGTAAGAAGCGCCTTCGTCGGTATTAACAAAACCGTAACGACCTCTGCTGCCTCTAACGCGTCCAGAAAAGTGAGGTACACTGGCGCGGATTTCCTGTTTTAAGGATTGAAGTTGTGAGAGAACGTTTTTATCGAGCATCCGCGGAACCGTCTGAGTAAAAGTAAAAGCGAGAGTTTACTTTAAGCTGGGCTTTAGAGCTACCTAGAACCTGCCTGATACAAATTTACAAACCGAAATTCATCCGATTCGTCGAGGTCGGGAACGGTCGCAGATTCATGCTGTGCAAAGGGTTGGTAGGGAGGGAAGTCAAAATCTTTGATGCGAGAATCAGCAATAATAACTTTTTCAGATTTTTGTAGAAATATATCTAACAAGGGCAAATTCGCCTTGTCGTATAAAACATCGGCGGCAATTAAAACGTCTAAAGGCTCGTCAAAGGTGAATAAATCGCCATGAGTACGATACTCAACTTGGTTAATTTTAGCGTTGGCTTTGCAAGCCAGTAGCGCGTCAGGGTCAATATCGCAAGCAATCACTTCTTTTGCGCCGGCCATAACACAGGCAACCGCGACCACGCCTGAACCTGCACCAAAATCCATTACTTTTTTATCTTTTACCCAATGCGGGTTGGCTAAAATCTCTCTCGCCAGTACTTGACCGCTGGCCCAACAAAATCCCCAGTAAGCTGGGTGTTCTTGAATCTGATTAACTTCTTCGGCAGAGAACTCACGGCGCATAGCGTTGGGCTCGACTAACCATAACGAAATATCTTGGCATTGAGGCAAACTTTGAACGCAAACTTTGGCGTCATTGAGCATGCTACTTATCGCTTGGTTTAGCTGGCGCTCATCGTTTTCCACAAGGGTTCCCCGTTTGAAATGTCTTTAACTCTATCGTGAGAAAGGTAAACTCATGAGTAGAGTATAGTGCTAGATTGCGATATTAGGAGAATTTCTCTGTGCCCACAACCCTGCTGCCTTGGTTTGATAGCCATTGTCACTTCGACTTTTCTGCCTTCGATAACGATCGAGAAGAGCACTGGCGCTTAGCGCAAAAGGCGGGCGTAAAGGGGCTTATTATTCCTGGAATCACAAAGCAGCAAGGTGAACGCCTTAGCGAGTTTTGTAATGATAACCCTTGGTTTTATGCGCAAGGATTACACCCTTATTTCTTAGCTGAGCATCAAAATTCAGATTTAGATTGGCTCGAACAGCAATTATTAAGCGATGCCGACCTTATTGCAGTCGGTGAGATTGGGCTCGATAAAGTATTGGCTAAAAGCGACGATGAAACAGCCAAACAACAACACTATTTCTACTCACAAGTAGAGCTTGCTAAAGCACACAAGAAAAAACTTATCTTGCATATTCGTGGTACCCACGATGAAGCCTGTGCTTACCTTAGACGGCAAAACGTTACTCAAGGCGGCATAGTGCATGCATTTAGTGGCAGTGAGCAGCAGGCAAAAGCGTGGATAGACTTAGGCTTTAAGTTAGGCATAGGCGGAGCGATGACTCACTCAAGAGCCAATAAGCTAAGACGAACTATTAAGGCGATACCGGCTGAATTTTGGCTGCTTGAGACCGATAGCCCCGATATGAAACCAGCCTTTTGGAAAGGGCCAAACAATAGCCCGATGGCAATTCCTCTATTAGCCGCTTGTATTGCCGCCATAAAGAAAATGGAGTTGTCAGAGCTATCGACGCTACAGCGACATTCACTGACTGCGTTATTCCCTAGTGTTACTCAGGCGTTTAACTAGCCTGTTATAGGCCTTTATTTATCATTGGTACACTTTAGCTTACACTTAGCAGCATTTATTTAGCATGGTGCTTTTGTGTACAAATATCTTTTCGTTTTTGTCGCTACTGTATTTTCATATCCATTGATTGCACAGCTTCCAGAAAACTTTGCAGATTTATCTGCGGATGTGCAGTCGGTGATTTTGGAATACGTCTTCTTCTCTGAAAAAGCCCATGAAGTGTGGGGTAATGATTACGAAGAAGCGACCGCTCACCACCTGGTTAAGTACCTTGATGATTACCACACAAAAGTACACATAGACTTCGCTGGTGGGCGCATTATGGTCGAAAGCGAACGCTCTAAAACCCCCATTCAATCGTTACAGAATGCCATAGTGGCCACCTTGCTAACGCCGGCTAACCCTAATGCGGTGGATTTGTATACCGCAGCCGACATGGGCTTAACGGGCAAGCCGTTTTTGTCTGGTTTAGTGGTTGACCAAGATGGGCAAAGCATCGAGACGCAATGGCGTGCTGAGCGCTACGCTAAGTACATTACAACTAAGCAGCTAAAACATCGTAACGCTCGTTATTGGGTCGAAATCCCGATGGTACGCAGCTATAAAAAACGCGGTGCTGATAATTTTCATCCGCTGGTGGTGCAAGCTTCGCAACGTTATCGTGTCGAAACCTCGTTAATTTACGCCATTATGGAAACCGAAAGCAGTTTTAACCCTTTTGCCGTGTCTCCGTCTGGGGCTTATGGTTTGATGCAGGTAATGCAAAACACCGCAGGTCGTGATGTGTTTGAAAAAATCTACAACAGAAGCGGAAAACCCAGTAGAAAGTATCTGATGGATCCGGCACAAAATATTGATGCCGGCACGGCCTATATAACTATTTTACGAGACAGATATTTACGCGGGGTTAAGCACCCACGCACTCTTGAGTACTGCATTATTGCCTCGTACAACGGCGGTACGGGTAATTTACTTAAAGCCTTTCATCGTGACAGAACCAAAGCGCTCGAGCGTATCAATAAGATGTCACCACAGGCCGTTTACAATCATATTGTTCGACATCATCCATATGAAGAGTCACGTAATTATCTTCGAAAAGTGACTAACGCCAAGAAAAACTATGCCTACTGAGTCATTGCAACAATTAGAGCAGGCATTGCGTTTGCCCAATGCCCAACTGAATCCAACAACATTAACGCCTGAAAATATTCAACTGCACTTATTGGCACTAGAACAGGTTAACTTACAGCTTGCCCCGCAAGAAGTGGCGCATTTTTGGCAGCAGTTACCTTACTGGGCATTTGCTTGGGCTGGTGGGCGCGCGTTGGCATTGTTTATTGCGCATTATCCCCATTTGGTTGCAGGCAAACGTGTGCTCGATTTTGGCTGTGGTTCAGGCATTGTAGGAATAGCAGCGGCCAAAGCCGGTGCGAAAGAAGTATGGGTGGCTGATCTCGATCAAAACGCCTTACTCGCTGCACAGCAGAACGCAGCATTAAATAACGTCTTATTAAACAATGTCGAAAACTCGCAATGGCCCGAAGTGGATATGTTACTTGCCAGCGATGTTCTATACGATATTAGCAGCAGTGATGACCTACAAAAGCTAATGCTCACCATTCCTGAATGGCTATTAGCAGAACGCCGCTTTGTAAAACCAAGCTTTATTCAACTACAATGTTTAAATCAATACATAACTTCAACCTTGCCAGCCATTGATGACTTTGATCAGGACTTATCAATAGAAATTTATAGCCGTGCAAGCCAAAGAAACCTCTAAGGAGAGAATCATGCGAATTCTAATCACCATCGCACTTACGTTAGTAACCAGTTTGTCGGTTGCTGCCAACCTAACCACTAAAGACGTAGAAAAATGGATAGAGCACGCGCCCACACTGCAAGAATGGATTGACCAGCAAGATCTTGATTTTGACGAAGATACCCTGCCAGAAGACATCTTCGATCAAGACGCCATGGCCGACTATGGTATCAATCATATGAAAAAAGCGGGTCTTTACGACGAGCTCAGCAAGCGTACTAAAAAAGCCGGTTATGACAACGTAGAAGAGTGGGTGAAAGCATCGCAGCAAATCTCTATGGCTTATATGGCGGTTATGTTAGAGAGCCAAGTAGAAGGCGAATACTCTGAAAAAGAAATTCTAGAGCAAAAGAAAGAATTGGCCGAACTTGAAATTCCAGCAGAACGTAAAGCAATGATGGAAAGCATGCTCGACGGAATGTTGGTGATGCTGAAAACGATCGAATCAACCAGCCCAGCCGACAAATCCGCGGTTAAGCCTTATATAAACGAGCTGTCTGAAATTCTAGGCGATGACGAATAGCCATCGGTCATTAAGCTTGCGGAGCTTCCTGCTGCTCTAGGATGCTCCGACGGTACGCGGCCGGCGTTTCACCAGTCCACTGCTTAAACGCACGCTCGAAGCCTCGTCTGTCAGAAAATCCTAAATCCAGTGCCAATTGCTGCACATCTCGTACTCCACTTTCTAATGCGTGCTTTGCTTTTTCTAAACGTACGCTTTTCAACAACCCAGAAAATTGATTGTTTTCTTCTTTTAATCGACGCGTCAGAGTACGACTGCTTGTGTTCAGTAGCTCAGAAACCGACTCTTTTGTAATGGCAACAGACTCTGGCCATTGATACAGCACATGCATCACTTTAGCACTGAATTCAGGCATGTCTTTAAAACGCGCTAAGGCATAATCCGCTTGGGCACGCAATGCACTGAATAAATTCGGGCTAATTTGCGCTAACGGTTTATCAATATGGCTGCTAGAAAAACTAATCCAGTTATGCGGTTGGTTATACTGAATAGGAACCCCAAAGTAATTTTCGAGTTGCTGATAATAGATAGGCGCAGAAAACTTAAAACCAACGCCTAACACTCGATACAAGTCCTTACCGAAAGACTGCCCTGCAGAATGAATGCCGGCAGCAATAAGCTCGGCACGTGCTTGGTTACCGAACGCTGAACCTTCAGCTACGTAGAATACGAGTTTGGTGCTTTGTTGCCCTACAAACAAATCGGGCGAGTGTGAATCACTAATAATAAGAGAGTAGTAGCGGCGCAGTATGGTTAAAACCTCGCGGCCGGTATTGCAGCTACTGAGTAAAAACGACAATAGATAAAAATTAGAAAACTTTAGTTGCTTGCCAACCGTTAAGCCCAAGGCCGGATCGCGCAACATGCGACTGGCTTGTTCTAAAATACGGTCAAATTGAGCAATGGTCATGCGATGATTAATCATGCGCCCATGCTCAGAATCTATTCCAACCTTGGATAACTCCTCAATCACCAATCCCTGATCATTTAACAGATTCTGCAACGGCAGTATCGCCGCAGTGGTTAGCGTAGTAGAAGCAATACTCATAGATATCTTTGTTGTTATTATTTGGATTGCAATAACGTACCACTAGAATGCACT
>Ga0209075_1002477_pt1 | contig 16231 bp, 9 predicted proteins | sample Stecom2011_FD_187523 | JGI IMG/M metagenome (GOLD analysis project Ga0209075, IMG submission 187523) | Agricultural soil microbial communities from Utah to study Nitrogen management - Steer compost 2011 (SPAdes) (version 2) | ecosystem: Environmental > Terrestrial > Soil > Agricultural land...
TCCTCCGAGGATCAGATCCGTGAACGCCACAGATTACCGGTATTTCCTCGACTACGGGCAATACCTCAAATTCCCCGATTTCCATGGCTACCGCATTGGCATCGCCGTAGGCCATTAATCCAGCAGTAGAACCATGGCCTGACATCCTAAAACGTCCGGAATTATAGATGATGATGAGATCCGCCCCACCCTTTTCTATAAATTTGGCACTTATACCGGTTCCTGCCCCGGCGGCGATAATCGCTTTTTTCTGATTAAGTGTATTTTGAAGACGTTCTCTCACTTCACTTCTGGTATAAGGATTTCCTTTACCTGTCCATGGGTTTGGCATAAAATTTTTATTTTCTTAGTAGGTTTAACATCTGATAACAATTCTTCTTGGTAGCGTTTTTTAAGCTCTTGATCACTGGTTTATGGACTTGATTCTCAAGCCAAAAGCCTACTTTATCGTTGGCTTAATCTTTTTTCCATCATTGCGATAAAGAAGGACACCGCCATTTTTGAAAATTCAGGGTCATTGATATGTGCCTCCACCCCCGAGACCTTCCCGGGTTCTACCACTTTTTCTTTAATGGTATCAAACAGCATCTTGTTGATTTCCGGTTTGTAAAATTCTTTTCCTTTTGAATCCAATTCAGACAGGCCCTTGAGGGGAAGGAGAACGACTGAAGGACCTAAGGCCCGGTTGACTTTTGCCGCCAGTCTTTCCCCGAGTTGAAGATTTTCCTCCTCATTGGTCCGCATTAAAGTCACATCTGGCGCCCAGCTATAGAGATGGCGATCTTTATACCTCTCCGGAACGGTGTCTATTGGACCGAAATTTATCATATCCATACAGCCCGGAACCACCACCTGCGGAAGTCCCATCTCCCCCGCTCCTTCCATACGCGACGATCCCGCACTGCATATGCCTCCGCATAATTCGTCGGCCAGTTCGGTTGTGGTAATGTCCAAAACACCGTCAAAATAGTTTTCTCTAATTAATGCTTCCATCGTCCTACCACCTTGGCCGTTGGCATGAAAAGCAAATACTTCATACCCCTGTTCCTGCAGCATTGATGTGCATTGGTCAACACAGGGCGTGGTATTACCAAACATGCTGATGGCTACTCGCCCGGTATATTTCTGGTTATCTGCCGGAGCCTCATTAGACATTGCCGTGACTGCTGCAGCCGCCTGACGGATCATGACCCGGCTGATACTGTTTAATCCAGCAACATCAACCACCGAAGGCATCAAGGTTATATCTTTACTTCCTATAACGTGGCTTAAGTCCTTCGCAGCCAAAGTAGATATGCAAATTTTTGGAACTCCTAATGGAAGCACGCCCATAGCGGAAAGTGCCATAAAGGTTCCTCCACCTCCCCCCATTCCTATTGCACCTTTTAGACCACCCTCATTATACAACATTTCTACAATCCGAGCGACTCCTTTTCCCATTACCGCTACCGCAAACCCTCTATCCTGCTTATCCCTTAATTCCTGAATCTCATGTCCCCCTTCCCTCGCCACAAGCTCGGCATCAATATCCACCGGAAAGAGCGCCGTACTTCCCATTATACCTGTATTTATTGTCACAACACGCTGACCATGATCAATCAGTCTTTGACGAAGATAATGAAACACCTCTCCTTTGGTGTCAAAACAGCCAAGCATAAGGATATACGGTACAGTTTTTATCATTTACGGGCGGGATCTTAGGTAACGACGTACAATTAACCAACTAAAGTAGTGAACTGGCATGAATTTCCAAAGTCAGTTTGCTACGTTTGGGAAGGAAGGCCTGATGGGCTGAAATATATAGACAAAAAAACTTCTAGACATTTACATTTACTTCAGAGAAGGAATATATCTTTGCCGCTAAATTATGATTTGGAACAGAATAATGTATTGCAAGGACGACAAGCGATTTTTATTTCCCTAAAAATATCATAATTTTATTGCAAAATTGTACTCGGGGTTTAAATATGATGTACATCTTGGGTAGTCTAGCCCCTGAGAAGTCTTGAAACGATAAATATTCTGGTTAATTTAATTATCAAAACCTCAAATGTTATGATCAGCCAAAAGTGATGATCATTAAAAAACCAATAATCACAGAAATGAAATCAACAAACGGCAATTTTTCAGAATTCTTGCAAGACTTTGAGAATACATTAAGGCATCTTTTTCATGAAAAAGAAGACATTAATCAGCTTAGTCTTGAGAGAGGCTTGCCCCCTGAGGTTATGGGCGAAATTATGTCCATGGCGCCTCTATCAGTTGCCATACCAGAACAATTTGGGGGAAGGGGAAGTATCGTAAAAGAATGCTTGGGCATTCTATCAGCAGCTTCCTATGAATCGTTATCACTCTCCCTTACTTTTGGGATCAATATAGCTTTATTTCTTGAGCCCGTCTCCAAATATGCCCAGGAAGCTGTGAAAGGAGATATTTTCTCACGGTTTCTCAAAAACCAAAATATGGGAGGGTTGATGATTACAGAACCTGACTATGGCAGTGACGCTTTGAACATGAAAACGGCCAACCGAGAGACCGCAGAGGGTTACAAGATAAAGGGAACAAAGCATTGGCAAGGATTGACAGGGCTGGCGGATTATTGGCTTATTGCTTCTAGGAAAGAGCTCGACAACGGCGAACTTGCCCGGGACATTGATTTTTTCATCTGTGATGTCTCACAAAAACAACAAAAAATAGTAGTTGAAGAGCTGTATGACAATGCCGGTCTATATATGATCCCTTACGGATTGAACAGTTTGGATATTGAGGTCCCACACAACTTTAAATTGACACCGGAATCAACTGGCATTAAAATGATGCTCGATATCCTTCATAGAAGCAGAATGCAGTTTCCGGGAATGGGCATGGGCTTTATCAAGAGGATGCTGGACGAGGCGATCGTCCATTGTAAAAACAGACTGGTCGGCGCAGGCAATCTATTGTCGATGGATCAGATTCAATTCCAACTTTCGAGAATCCAATCCGCCTTTACCATTTGCTCCGCTATGTGCGCCAGAAGCAGCAAGATCAGCGGGATAGAACACAACCTAGCTGGAGAAGGACTGGAAGCCAACAGCATGAAAGCCGTGGTCACAGACCTGATGCAAGAATCTGCCCACCTTTTGGTTCAGGTGTCTGGCGCTAACGGTTACAAGATAAGCCATATAGGTGGAAGGGGAATTATGGACAGCCGTCCTTTCCAAATCTTTGAAGGATCAAATGAAATGCTCTATTCGCAGATCGCAGAAATGGTGACAAGGTTGATGAAAAAGCAAAAACAGTCTCGCCTCTTTGATTTCTTGAAAGATTTTAAACTCACGTCGGAGGCCAGTTCGTATTTTAAAGATGAAACCAACTTCTCACTGAGCGGTTCCCTCACCCAAAGGAAAATGGTGGATCTTGGAAGAATTCTGGGACGGATTGTCTGTATTGGTTACGTGCTCGAATTACAGGAAAAAGGCTTTAGGAAAGACTTGGTGGAGAACTGCATAACTACAGTTAAACACGAAGTTTCCAGTCTTATCAGTTCTTTCAACTTCAGCAATGGTACTACCGTCGTTGAAGATTATTCAGACGAAAGCTCCTGGTTAAAATTTGTCTAACACCGTTTACAGAATACCAGAGTAGTTTAGAGTTTTTAAAGTGAAAAGAAAGACGGCCTGAATAAGGGCCGTCTTTTATGTTTAACGCTATCTACATTCGTTGGTCCATTTTAAAGGCTTTTAGTTCTTCCTGCTCCACAAAGGGCTGGTTCCTTAGCCGCTTACCGGTGGCGCTATAAATAGCGTTGGCAATAGCCCCCCCTGTAGGTGGCAATGCCGGCTCCCCTAAACCTGTAGGATCGATGCCGTTATCAACAAAATGCGTCTCGATCTCCGGAACTTCTTTCATCCGGATCAAACGGTAGGTATCGAAGTTTTTCTGGTCCGGCAAGCCGTCTTTAAAGGTCATATTGCTAAACATTGCGTGTCCCATGCCATCTACCATTCCTCCCCTTACCTGTTGGTCAGCCCCTGTCGGGTTTACCACAATACCACAGTCTGTAACCGCATAGATTTTTTCCAATACAGGATTGCCCTGCGCCATGCGTACTTCTGCTACTTGAGCTACGTAGGAGCGATGTGAGAAATACACGCTAAAGCCTTGGGATATGCCTTGCTTATTTCCCCAATTAGACTTGTCGGCAGCCAGTTGGATGACGCCTTTCATTCTGTCGATGTCATAATGGATTTCTCCTACCGGACTTTTCTTCGCTCTATCTAGAAGATCTAGGCGAAACGCTACCGGGTCCTTTCCCACCGCCTCTGCGACTTCATCTAGGAAAGATTGCTCCGCAAAAGCAAGGAAGTTTGTAATCGGCGCCCTCCAAGCATTGGTCGTGATAGACGACTTATGCTCTATTGACTCAATCAAAAGGTTGTCAATGGCTCCCGAGGGGAAATTATCCTGGCGGGTGCAATTCCCGGCATTCATTCCCACTCCCCGTAGTTTGTATCCCGTCAGATTGCCTTCTCCATCCAAGGCTGCCTGAAATCTATACCGTACTGCAGGCCTGTAAGCTCCCCCGGTGATATCGTCTTCCCTAGTCCAAGTTACCTTTACCGGGGCCTTTAACATCTTCGACAACTCAACTGCTTCCACCACAAAGTCGGCACGCAGTCTTCTGCCAAATCCTCCGCCGAGTCTGGTCAATTCCAAGCTGATTTTGTCGGGAGAAATGCCCAACAGTTCGGCAGTCTCAGTCCTTGCCCTTTCTGGTGTCTGTGTAGGCCCGACCAACTCAACCCCATCCTCACGCACATGAGCAAAAAAGTTCATAGGCTCCATGGGTGTATGGGAGAGAAAGGGACATTGATATTCACTGGTGATCACCTTTGCCGCATTTTTAAAAGCTTCATCGACATTTCCGTCCTGACGCATTATCTGAGCATCTTTACCATCCATTAATTGGCTAAACAATCGGTTATGATCGGAGCTGCTTTCGACCTCTCCGTCAGGCTCATATTCGATCTTCAAGAGCCTTCTTGCTTTTATCAACGGCCAGGTGGATGTTCCCACTATTGCCACGTTGTTATTGAAAGTAACTATGTCCGTGATCCCCGCGACGCCCTTGGCCTCATCAGAAGATACGGTTTTAAGCTTCATTCCAAAGGGCGGTCTTTGGATCATTGCATTTAGCATGCCTTCCCTATAAAAATCCAGGCCAAACAGCGGCTTACCGGTAAACATCGCCTGGTTGTCGACGTTTTTAATTGGTGAACCTATGATTTTGAAATCTTTTTTGTCCTTTAGCCTTACCTCAGTTGGCACCTCCATGTTGGCTGCTTCATTGGCCACTTCACCATAAGAGACCTTACGATCGCTTTCCTTGTGAAATATTTCGCCGTTTGCCGTAGCCAAGGAAGCTACCGGAACCTGCCAATGCTTAGCGGCTGCCTCCATCAACATGTGTCGTGCGGTCGCCCCAGCTTTGCGGAGCCTTTCCCAAGAATGGGGCATGGCGCCGCTTCCGCCAGTAACTTGGCGGTCAAATTTTTCCGTATCCAAGTTAGCCTGTACCACCCTTACCTTTGACCAGTCGGCGTCAAGCTCTTCGGCGACAATCATGGGGAAAGAAGTTTTGATATTTTGGCCCAACTCTGGATTGGGAGAGAATATTACGACATGTCCATCTGGAGAAACCGAGAGGTAGCTGTTAAAATTTAATGCTCCATCTAACACCTGTTGGTCCGTTAATACTGCCATAGCCTCCGATTCACAACTGCTCATATGAAAACCCAAAAACAAACCGCCACCGGTAGTGACAGCGATCTTTAAGAAATCTCTTCGGCTGGTTTTGTTTATTTTGGTCATGATCTGTCAATTTTAGATGAGGCCAATGCTACAGCTTCTTTAATTCTGTGATAGGTTCCACAGCGACAAATGTTGCCATTCATGGCGTTTTGGATCTCCTCATCTGTCGGTTTAGGGTTTTTCTTAAGAAAGGCAGATGCAGTCATTATCTGACCTGCTTGGCAATATCCACACTGCGCCACATCCACTTCATCCCAAGCCAATTGTACAGGATGGTCGCCCTTCTCTGAGAGACCTTCGATGGTAGTAATATTGTTGTCGCCAATCGCTGAAACCGGCAAAGTGCAGGAGCGCACCGCTTCATTGTTGAGATGGACGGTGCAGGTACCGCATTGCGCGATGCCGCAGGAATATTTAGTCCCTACCAAGCCGATGTGGTCGCGAAGGACCCACAACAAAGGGGTGTCTGACTCGACCTCCACTTCATGGTTTTTGCCGTTGATCTTCAATTTGTAATTCGCCATTCTGGTATTTTTAGGGTTAATTTCAAGAGAGATGATATAATCGGATATCACATAGATTTTACAATGAACTTTTGGGAAAGCTCGGCTTACACCAATACTTATTCCTTGATTATGATAACATTTGAGGCTTTTAAATTAAAAAGATTTATTTTAAAAAACAACGGCCCGATAAAACGGGCCATTAAATGAATTAAAGAAGCTGAAAACAACGTACTTCTTAAAGGTGAATTATAAAAAGAAAGCAAAACCTGTTAACTACATTGGCCCAACAACATCCAGATAATTACAAAAACCACTATAGTTCCTAAGCATCCCCCACCCAATTTGGAGGCTCCGTATCCGGCGATTAATCCTTTAAATATGTTGTTCATAAAATATCTATGGTTGGTTAAAGAATGATTTGACGAAAATGAACCAAGAACCGTGCTAATTTAATGTAGAACCAACAAAATCATCTCGACTGCAAACGATACAGCTAACAAATCTCCAAAAGCATTGAAACTTTAAAAACTTGCCCCTATCTTTATTTTTTTTCTAACACATCATTTAAATAACAACGCCCAGATGAAGAAAATTAAAGTTGCCGTGGTCGGAACGGGATTTATTGGCCCAGCACATATCGAGGCCCTTAGAAGACTTCCTCATATCGAAGTTGTGGGTTTATGCGAAGCGACTCTTGAGTTGGCTCAGGAAAAGGCTCAACTTTTAGGCATTGAAAAAGCCTATATCTTCGAGGACATGCTACAGGATGCCTCCATTGAGGTAGTTCATATATGTACTCCCAATTTTCTGCACTACCCCCAGGCCAAAGCCGCACTACTCGCGGGCAAACATGTGATTTGCGAAAAGCCTCTCGCCACAAAAATAGAAGAAGCGGAAGAGCTGGTGAGTTTGGCGCAAGAAAAAGGATTGGTCAATGCAATACATTTCAACCTCCGTTATTATCCTATGGTCCGCCAGATGAAGGCGATGAGAGAGAATGGAGAATTGGGACACATCTATTCCATCATGGGTTCTTATCTTCAGGATTGGCTGTCGCTACAGACTGATTACAACTGGAGATTAGAGCCTGATAAGTCTGGGGACTCCCGTGCCATCGCCGATATTGGGTCGCACCTCTTGGATGTAACGGAGTATGTCACCGGCTTAAAAATCACTGAGGTAATGGCGGATTTTTCTACGGTTCATAAAACCCGCTTGAAACCTTTAAAACCCATAGAGACTTACTCAGGCGGATTACTTGAGGCATCCGACTACCAGGAAGTTGAGATCAACACGGAGGACCATGCTTCTGTTCTTTTAAGATTTGACAACGGGAACAAAGGATCCGTGACTGTGAGTCAAGTAGCAGCAGGAAGAAAAAACCGACTGAACATAGAAATCACAGGTTCGAAGTCTAATTTCGAATGGTGTTCTGAGAAACCTAATGAAATGTGGATTGGAAAAAGGGAAACCGCCAACCAACAACTGATAAAAGACCCCGGGTTATTTTCAAAAGAAGCTGCTGGGTTGATCAGTTTCCCTGGGGGGCATAATGAAGGATTTCCGGATACATCCAAACAGATGTTTAAGGAAGTTTATGCCGCGATCCGAGAAGGCAAGCAGCCGGAAGAACCCACCTTCCCTACCTTTGCAGATGGCTTGAGAGAATTGGTGATCTGTGAACGAATCATTGAAAGCCACAGGAATCAGGCCTGGGTAAAGATTTAAATTGTGAGAGATCCATGTCCCAAAAGGGCATGGATCTTTTTCTTAAGAATACGACATGGAATATATCAAGAAGCAGCTCAGCCAACAAATTTTAGGAGGCAACGCCTTTAAGAAAATTGAAGAGATACTGGAACAAGTTACCTTTGAGCAGTTGGGAAAAAAGCACAACGGCTTGCCTTACACTTTTTGGCAGCAATTTGAACATATGAGAATTACCCAAAAAGACATTTTGGATTTCTCTGTTGGACAAGACTATCAAGAACTTCACTGGCCTAAAGATTATTGGGTTAAAGAGACTGGCCCGACAAATCTAGGGGAGTGGGAAAACAGTAAAACCATGTTTTTCAGGGACAGAGAAACCCTCCTCTCCCTGATCCAAAACAGAGAATCGGACTTGTCTGAACCTTTGGAGGGCGGTGATGGGCAAACTCTTTTTCGTGAAGCCCTTTTGGTTTTAGAACACAACGCCTATCACACGGGGCAATTGATGATAATTTTAAGGCTAATCAACGGCAACCAAATCTAAAACTACACGTAAACCCGTTTAATTTTATTACATACAGTTTAACCCATTTAAACCTAATCGAATCGCTATGAGAAAAAGCATCCTTCAAAAATTCGGCTTTTTGGCCTTCAGTATGATGCTGATCGCCTTTATGGGCAATGCCCAAGAAAAGGCCAGTCCAGCAAAAACAGCTGAAGGCACCGTCAATGGTGCAAAAATCACTATTAATTACAGCAGCCCTGCGGTGAAGGGACGAACCATTTGGGGTGATCTGGTACCATACGGTAAGGTGTGGCGTGCGGGAGCCAACGAAGCCACTACTTTTGAAACAGATAAAGACATTAAAGTAGAAGGAAAGGATTTGCCTGCCGGAAAGTATACCTTCTTTATCATCCCAGGAGAGGAGCAAAGTACGTTTATTTTCAACAGTGAGACCGGACAGTGGGGAACCAACTACGACGAGAGCAAAGACGTACTCCGCGTGCAGGTACAATCCCAAGAATCCCCAACAATGGAAGAACGCCTCGTGTATGAAATCACCAAATCCGGTTTTGAAGTTAGATGGGCCGACGGAAGAGCGCAGGCAAGTATAAAATAAGCCACAATATTAAGCTTGTGAAAAGGGTCTTTTAAAAGACCCTTTTTTTTTCTCCTCCTTTGTCAGCAGATCTCAGTGAGAGCTAGAACTAATCGGATAGAGCAGGTTTTTGGCCAGATTGATCAGGGAGAACATTCAGCAATTGGCTGATGGATAGTTATAAAGATATCGGCTACTGGCTTTTTTAACAGAACATGATGTTTACGTACGCAGGATGAACCAAAGAGAGCGCAGGTTTCTATAGTGCTGAAACAGTCCGATTAAGTTCTCTTGCTATCTTTGTGCCTCATCAATATCATTCACTTTGTCGTTCAATCCCTTTCAAATCCCATTGCCTGTTACGGAAATTATTCCAGAGGTAAAGGAAAAACTGCAGCATAATAATACCCTATGTATTACAGCGCCTCCCGGGGCAGGAAAAAGCACTTTGCTGCCCCTTGCTTTGCTTGATGAACCTTGGCTTCAGGGAAAAAAAATACTGATGTTGGAACCACGACGACTGGCAGCAAGTAGTATCGCAAACCGGATGGCTTCACTTCTTCAAGAGCCTATAGGCCAAACCGTAGGCTACAGGATCCGTTTTGACAGCCAAACCTCCGACAAAACCAGGATTGAAGTAGTCACTGAGGGCATTCTCACCCGAATGATACACAATGACAACGCCTTAGAAAAGGTAGGTTTGGTCATTTTTGATGAATTCCATGAGCGGAATATTCATGCGGACGTTGCCATGGCCTTCTGCCGTGAAAGCCAATCCATTTTGAGGCCTGACTTACGTATTGTGGTTATGTCTGCGACTATGGATATGCCACAGCTTTCTAGATTATTATCGGCGACGATTGTTGAAAGCAAGGGAAAGCAATACCCTGTCAAAATCAACTATCAAACAGATGTGGATGAACGTGTGATCGTTGAAGCGACTGCTCATACGGTACAGCAAGCCGCCAAGGAAAGTAACGGCGACATCCTAGTATTTATGCCGGGGCAGGGGGAGATTAAAAAGTGTGAAGAGATCTTAAACAAAACGCTGCCCCAAATGAGCATCCATCCCCTTTATGGACAATTGGCGCTGTCAAAGCAGCTTGCTGCGATCATGCCGCACCCCAAAGGAAGAAGGAAGGTTGTGTTGGCCACATCCATTGCGGAGACCAGCCTAACGATAGAAGGCATTACCGTAGTGGTGGATTCGGGATTCGGAAGAACTTCAAAATTTGACCCGAGATCAAGTCTTTCCCATTTGGTCACCGTACGCATCTCCCAAGACATGGCTGATCAACGTGCAGGTAGGGCCGGAAGATTAGCACCTGGAATATGTTACCGGATGTGGACGAAAGCCACGCAGGAAAAAATGGCCTTGTTTCGGACACCGGAAATCTTGGAGGCAGACCTTGCCTCTCTGGTTTTGGATATGGCCCAGTGGGGAATTCATGACATCCACGGGCTTACTTGGTTGACGCCTCCTCCGTTAGGCGCATTGGCACAGGCCCGCGATACCCTTCTCCAACTGGATGCTTTGGAGAATGGGAAAATCACCCTTCATGGAAAACAAATTCATCAGCTTCCCTGTCATCCAAGAATCGCCCACATGTTGCTTATGGCCAAAAACAACAAACGTCTCCCTTTGGCTACGGATTTGGCGGCGGTGTTAGAAGAAAGGGACCCTTTGGATAAAGATGCAGGCATCGATATTAATTTAAGGATAGAGGCACTGAGAAGGCACCGGAGTCAGAACCGGAACGGCAGGAACTTTGACAAAATCGAAAAAATCGCTGCCTCTTACAGGAAATTGCTTGAGATAGAAGCGGTAAACGGTCCAATAGATCCGTATGAAACCGGGATATTATTGGCTTATGCCTTTCCCGAACGGATTGCTTGTGCGCGGCCTGGTACAAATGCACAGTTTCAACTGGCCAACGGGAAATTCGCAGCTGCAGGTTATAGAGACGACCTTGCCAATGAACCTTGGCTCGCCATCGCCCATATAGATGCCCGGGAGGGTATAGGGAAAATCTTTATGGCTGCTCCGTTAAATCCAAAAGACCTGGCTCCCTTGGTCAACACATCTGAACTTGTCACTTGGAACACCAAAAAGGGCGGACTGATCGCCAAGCGGGAATTACGAATAGGTAATATCATTTTAGAATCGAAACCTCTGCCTTCACCTGATTCCAAGAAACTGACCCAAGCCATTTCTGAAGCTATCCGGAGCGAGGGTGAGCAGTTGTTGGACTTCAATGAAAAAGTCATCCAGTTACAAAACCGGATTTTGAGTCTCAGGCAATGGCGTCCCGATGATGATTGGCCTGACGTCGCTACCTCCACCTTATTGGCAAATAATCTGGAATGGCTTGGTCCCTATTTACAACACATTTCCAAGCCCGAGGAATTGAAGAAGCTAGATTTGCTGAATATACTCCGTCATTCACTGGCCTATGAAAAGCAAAACAGATTAGATGTCCTTGCCCCTGATAAAATAGAAGTGCCAAGCGGGTCTTTGATAAAGATCAATTACCGACCGTATGGGGAACCGCCCGTCCTCGCGGTACGGCTACAGGAATTGTTCGGATGGACAAACAGCCCCCGGGTCAATGAAGGAAGAAACGCGGTCATTCTCCATTTGCTTTCACCCGGATATAAACCGGTGCAGATCACATCGGACTTGAGGAGTTTTTGGAACGATGCCTATTTTGAAGTGCGTAAAGAATTGAAACGGCGGTATCCCAAACATTCATGGCCGGATGATCCCTGGAATGCCGAAGCAGTGAGGGGCGTAAAAAGGAAAGGCTGAAAGGAAAATCTGCCCAACCCCTCCTATTTCCTTACCGCCTTTTCCCAAACGCCTTTTTGGCTTTTTTTCAAAAACCGGATAAGTCCCAAAATCACGGCATAGTTCATCATGCAGAAATAAAAAGGAATGAAAAGTATCTTAAACCGGATTTTTCTGTTTTCCAAAAAGTAACCTAAGAGTGCTGCAAGATAAAACAGGACCTGACCTATCATCAATGTCTCGTAAATCCAATGGTTAGAGGCGAGGAAAAGGTTTAATATAAAAACGAGAATCAATAAGAAGGGTGTCACCGTCCACCGGAGCACCCGGTGGGAAATGTACTGGAAGAACAGAGTGAAGTCCTTGGCAGGGGTAATTTTACCTCTTAATCTTTGAATGGATTGCCAGCCTCCAGCACTGATCCTAATCTTTCTCTTCATTTCTTCGTCAATGGACGCCGAACCTGTTTCCACCGCATAGGCATTAGGCTCATAGACGATTTTATACCCTTTGGCGGCGATCAACATGGACTGCATAAAATCATCCAGAATGGTGTCTTCGGGAAGTTCCTCATATAGGTCAGTCCGAAATGCCACCAGCTCCCCGGCGGCACCCACGGCACTGTGAAATTCTGAGTCGAACCGTTTCAAAAACGATTCATACTTCCAGTAAATACCTTCTCCGGCGGAACTGGCGCTATCCTCTTCTTCCACCGTTACCCGCTTTTCACCCGAAACACAGCCGGTCTTGCCATCCCCGAAGTGTTTCACGATATTTTTTACCGCTTCTCGATTTAACATGGTATTTGCGTCAGAAAATACAACAATCGGAGTTTCAATGAATTTCATCGCCCTGTTTTCCGCTGCAGTCTTCCCTCCCCTTCTATCTTCATGTAACAAAATGAGCTCTGGGTGTTCCTTTAATACCTCATGGAATTCATCGGTAGAGCCATCAGTAATAAAGTAAATCTTTAACAGGTCTTCGGGATAATCCAATTGCTTACAGTTGAGGATTTTCTCTTCGAGGATATTGGCTTCGTTGTAGCAGGGAATAACTAAAGTTACCATGGGCTGATAATTAGAGACCCCGGTAAATTGATAGGTTGTATTTCTCCTTTTCAGTAAGACCAAGGCATATAAAAGTAGGCCGTATCCTATGAATGCATAGAAGATAATAAAAAGGCTGAACCACAGTAGAAATTCGGGAATAAACATTTTATCGGAAAGAGTTGTTTAAAAGTTAATTTTAACTCAATTTGTTAATATTTTGTAACTATTAATGTAATTTTGTAAAAATAAAAATCAAGTTATTTAATTTGATGGAAACTATTTGAATCGAATGGTATCAAACCTTACTCCCTTCAGACAAGCAAGTGTTACGCCTTTCCACCCCTCCTACTACGTTTTAGACAACACTAAAGAACCTTCTTTTGGCCGATTAACATCTTTGTCATCCATCATTCTAGGGTGCAAGGCTTCATTTGTTCTTTTAATAGAAAATAAAGACAATTTATTTACCGCGATTCCCGAGGCTGAATTTTCAGAAATTTGTAACATAAAACACATATATTTAAAGACATTGTCCAATGAAGGAATAACTGAATATGAAGACCTTGTTCAGTATCCCGAATTTCCAGGCATGTTTTTTTTGACGGATGAAAAAGTAACCTTCTTTGCAGGAGTACTTTTAAAGGATCAGGACGGAAACAAATTAGGCATCCTCGGCATATTTGACAAATCTCCAAACAAATTATCTGACGATCAAAAAGTAGCTTTAGCCCTTCTCGGTGAACAAGCAGCGGAATTGATCATCGAGAGAAAGAATAAACCATTGATTGCTTATTTAGAAAAAGCCACCAACCTTTCCGATGAGTTGATCTGCATAGCGGGCAAAGACGGGCGGTTTAAAAAGATCAATCCAGCATTTACCCATATATTGGGTTACGAAAAAGAATTTCTGTTATCTAGATCTTTTTTTGAGTTGATCCCTCCTGAAGATGCAGCCGCTGTTAAGGGGATGTTGAAGCAAGTTTCTGAGGGAAACGAAAATATTCACTGGATCCAGCGATTGCACACTAAAAGCGGTGAAAATAAAGAGATTTCGTGGGGGGCGGTCTGTGAACCTTTGACTGGCGACATCTTCGCAATCGGCAAGGATATCACCGATGAAAGGAAAAAAAAGGAACTTCTAAAGATTAGCGAAAACAAATTCAGAACCTTCTTTGAAAACAGTCAGGGGTTGATGTACACCCATGACTTAGACGGGAAGTTCCTGAGCGCAAACAACTACGGCTCCCAACTGTTGGGTTTTTCTCCATCAGAGATGGTCGGAAAGAATTTACTGGATTTGATCCCCAAAAACTACCATTCACATATTGAAGATTACCTGAATCAAATCAAAGCCAAAGGGAAAGCCGAAGGGATGCTAACCACTATTCATAAGAACGGTTACACCAAGAAAGTTTGGCTCTACAATAACTCCCTCGAAAAAAGCCTTGACGGCAATGATTATGTGATCGGAAATTCCATTGATGTCACCCAGCGGTTAAAGCTGGAAAAGGAGGTCCAGGCTACTAAAGAGCTTTTACAGGAGACCAATAAAATGGCCCGGATCGGAGGCTGGAAAATCGACCTTGTAAAGGACAGGATAACTTGGACGGATGTAACGAGAAGCATACACGAGGTAGATGATGATTTTGAGGTGACGCAAAAATCTGCCGTCAGCTTTTTTAAGGGTGAGAATAGGGACAGAATCACGGAGTTGTTTAAAAATGCCATCACCCACGGTCTAGCCTGGGACGAAAAGTTTAAGATTAAAACCGCAAAAGGCAGAAATGTATGGGTGAGAGTCATTGGAAAACCTGTCATTGAAGAGGGTCGCTGCATCATGCTAAATGGCGCTTTTCACGATATCAACGATGAATACGTAAGGGAAGAGGAGATCAAGCGTAAAAAACAAATGTTGACTGCTATCTCCGCAGCGACTGATGAATTATTGTCCAACAGGGATTTTTATGAGGCAATTTATTTTTCCTTGATCTTATTGGCCAAAGCTATCAATGCGGATAAAGTTGCATTTTATACCAACAACCTTGAAGCTCCTAGTGCTACCACATCGCATAATTTTGAGTGGAACAAAGTGGATGATAAAGCGATCTTCAAAGACCCTGAACAACAGAACATACCCTATAGGATTCTAAAAGACCATTTACAGGACCTAGAAAAAAAGATCGCGGTCCAACAAACACTTTCTGACACACCAAAACACTCGGTCCTACACAAGGCCATGACACAAAAAGGGATTCGTAGTATTCTTGTGATTCCCATCATTTATGAATTTTCATTCTGGGGCTTTATAAGTTTCGAAAACCATCAGGCGGAAACAAAATGGTCTGAGACGGATATATTCTCTCTAACAACCTTTTCGAACAGCATTTCAAACGCTATAGACAGGAATGAGCTAGAAAAGAGCCTTACGCACGCAAAGGAGCAGGCGGAACTGGCTAATAATGCAAAGTCGGCATTTTTGGCCAATATGAGCCACGAAATCAGAACTCCTCTCAACGGGATGATCGGCTTCAGCAATTTGGTGCTACAAACCCATCTTGATAAGACTCAACAGGAATACCTAAAGATTGTCCATGAATCCGCAAGCTCACTTCTAAACGTGATCAATGACATATTGGACTTCTCGAAGATAGAGGCCAATAAGCTTGAGCTGAATATTGAACAATGTGATCTATACGATGTCGTAGGACAGGCAGCAGATGTAGTCAGTTTCGGTGCAGATGCGAAGGGATTGGAGATATTGTTGAATTTACCTCCTGTCCTGCCGGAAAAGATTTATGCCGACGAAACCCGAATCAAACAAATCTTGATCAACCTCCTTGCCAATGCCATCAAGTTTACCGAGCAAGGGGAAATTGAACTGAAGATTAATGCGTTGACAAATTCAGACGATAATCGGTGTACGTTCCGGTTTGAAGTAATAGACACGGGGATTGGAATTGCCAAGGATAAGCAAGAGATGATATTTGAGGCCTTCTCGCAGGAAAATGAAACCACAGCCAAGAGATACGGAGGTACGGGCTTAGGGCTGTCCATTTCCAACAAGTTGTTAGATCTTATGGGAAGTCGGCTACAGGTATCCAGTGAGCCCGGTAAAGGCAGCACCTTTTACTTTGATGTTTCCTTAGATTGTGTGGAAGGTCAGCCCTTCTCATCCACAAAATTTGGAACGGTTCAAAAAGCACTTGTTGTGGATGATAATCAAAAAAGTCTAGACATTCTCAAGAGCGCATTGGAAAACAAGAAAGTGGAAGTTCATACTGCTGC
>Ga0209075_1002478_pt1 | contig 16227 bp, 9 predicted proteins | sample Stecom2011_FD_187523 | JGI IMG/M metagenome (GOLD analysis project Ga0209075, IMG submission 187523) | Agricultural soil microbial communities from Utah to study Nitrogen management - Steer compost 2011 (SPAdes) (version 2) | ecosystem: Environmental > Terrestrial > Soil > Agricultural land...
TTGCTGAGTTGGTGGATGGTGTCAGTAAGCTGACCCAAATAGAATTCCGTTCCCGCGCAGAGGCCCAAGCAGAAAACTTTCAGAAAATGACCTTGGCCATGGCCAGGGATATCCGGGTGATTCTGGTAAAGCTGGCTGACCGCCTGCACAACATGCGCACCCTGGGCCCCATGCCCCACGAAAAACGTCAGCGCATTGCCACCGAAACCCTCGATATATACGCCCCTATCGCCAATCGCCTTGGCATGCACGCCATTTCCACAGAGCTCGAAGACCTGGGCTTCGCCGCACTGCACCCCATGCGTTCCCGTTATATCTCCAAAGCTGTGGAGAAAGCGCGGGGTAGTCACCGTGAGATTATTGAAGAGATACGGGGCCGACTGCAGGAGAAGCTTGAGGAGCGCGGCCTGCCAGGCCGTATTATGGGGCGCGAAAAGCATCTGAACAGCATCTATAACAAGATGAAGCTCAAGCAGAAGTCGTTTTACGAAATTATGGACGTATACGCCTTCCGCATCATTACCGATACCGAAGACGACTGTTACCGAATCCTGGGGGCGGTTCACAGCCTCTACAAACCAATGCCGGGCCGCTTTAAAGATTACATTGCCATGCCCAAGGCCAATGGTTATCAGTCATTGCATACCACTCTCTTCGGCATGCATGTGAATATCGAAATCCAGATCCGCACTGAGGAAATGGAGCACATTGCCAACGACGGTATTGCCGCTCACTGGATGTACAAAAACGAGCCGACCAGCGTAACCAGCGTTAACCAGACGCGAGTGGATCGCTGGGTGAAAGGCCTGATGGAGATGCGTGAGCGTGCCGATGACTCTTTGGAGTTTATTGAGCACGTAAAGGTGGATCTCTTCCCGGATGAAATCTATGTGTTTACTCCAAGGGGTAAGATCATGGAGCTGCCCAGAGGGGCTACCCCGGTAGATTTTGCCTATGCCATCCATACCGACATCGGCAATGCCACGGTCGCTTGCCGCATCAACCGTAACTTGGGGTCTCTGAGTAAACCGTTACAAAGCGGTCAAACCGTAGAGGTGATCACCGCGCCCGGGGCACGTCCGAACCCAGCCTGGCTCAGTTTCGTTGTCACGGGTAAGGCGCGCAGCAGTATTCGTCACACCCTGAAAGGGCAAAAGCTGGCGGAATCCATGGAGCTGGGGCGGGTGCTGCTTAAAAAATCCCTCAACGGCTTTGGTAAGCGCTTGTCTGATATCGACGATGCGCAAAAGCAGGCTGTTGTTAACCACAATCAGGTCAACAGTTTTGATGAACTGATCAGCGATATTGGTCTTGGTAATCGAATGGCCTATCTGGTTGCGCGCCAGCTTGCGTTTGGTGCCGAAAGCGCAGAGCCCAGTGAGGAGGTCAAGGATATTCAGGGTGGCAGCGATGTACCGGTAACCATTCAGGGAACCGAAGGCATGCTGGTCCACTTTGCCGACTGCTGCAAGCCGATTCCCGGAGACCCCGTAGTTGGCGTGATGGGCTCAGGCAGCGGCATGGTTATTCACTCTGACACCTGTTCCCGCCTGCCGGAAGACAACGAGGGGCGGTCCCGCCTGACCCATCTCACCTGGGCCAAGGACATCACCGATGAGTTTTCTGTAGAACTGCGGGTTGAGCTGGAGCGTCAGCACGGAGTGATCGCCGAGGTGGCTAACGCAGTGGCCATGGCAGATGGCAATATAGAGCGAATAAACGTAGACGAGCAGAATGCCCGCTTTAGCGTCGTCAGCCTTGTAGTAAAAGTGCACGGCCGAAAACATCTGGCTCGCGTAATGCGACGGGTTCGCAATATCAAAGCCGTTACCTCGATCAACCGGGTAAAATACTGACTGGTTGACAGCTCACGTATGGAACGGCGACGATTGGTGTTTTAGACGATAAGGAAAGCAAACGGCATGACCAACAAATCCATCATTCAGACTGAAAACGCACCTAAAGCAATTGGTCCTTATTCTCAGGCCGTAAAGGCTGGTGACACTGTCTATATTTCTGGTCAGATTCCGCTGGACCCTGAAACCATGGAAGTAGTCGGGGGCGATTTTTCAGCCAAAACCCGTCAGGTATTCGATAACCTGAAAGCCGTATGCAAGGCTGCTGGCGGTGAGCTGAAAGACATAGTTAAAGTGAACATCTACGTGACCGACCTGGCAAACTTTGCCACGGTTAACGAGATCATGGCGACCTATTTCCCCGAGCCTTATCCCGCACGTGCGGCGGTTGAAGTTTCCGCACTGCCCAAGGGTGTTCCTGTAGAGGTGGAAGCGGTAATGGTGCTGAGCTGATTCAGCGCGCACAACCAAGATAGTCAGAACAAAGGCGATCCTCGGGTCGCCTTTGTTCGTTTTGGACCTAAGCGTTATCGATCATATCGCGATACCCGGCACGAAAGTCAGGGTAGCGAAATGTAAAGCCGGTTTGCAGTAGCCGCTGATTGTTGCAACGCTTGCTGCCGGCCCGGCCGCCTTTCCTGGCGTCAGCAACGGGCTCGGCGCAAGGTACCTGCTGACGAACCCAGTCGACTACTTCATCCAGCCGAACCGGCTCGCAATCGCTGGCCACATAGCAGGTGTCCAAAGACTTACCGGAAAGCGCCAGCTGGTTAAGAAAGACCACTGCCGCTGCCGCGTCATCTTCATGAATGCGATTGCTGAACGGTGCCGGTTTTGTCGGGTTCATGCGGCCCTCAATCACCTCCTCCAGAAAACGACCTCTTGATGGTCCGTAGATTCCGCTAAAGCGAATAACCGTAGCGGGATGACCACTATTCAGTGCCGTCTGTTCTCCGGCCAGAATTTGCTGGCCTGTGACGCGGGAGGGTGAGGCCGGGCTGGTTTCATCAACCAGGCTGTCATCGTTCTGGGCGTAAACGCTGGTGCTGCTGATAAAAAACAGGCGCTTCAGAGGTTGGTTGCCAATGGCTTCCAGCAGGTTTTTAAGGCCGTTAACGTAGGCATCGCGATAGCCTTGCTCGTCATAACTGGATGGTGTCAGGCAGTAGATAACCGTTTCGAGGTTGTCTGGCAGCTTGCCGGCTAAGGTTTCCGGGCGGGTCAGATCGGCGCCTATACCTGTTACGCCTTCGGGCACCTTGGCCGGGTTGCGGCGTAATCCGTAAACGTGCGCCGACTCAGTCAGCATGCTGGCGATGGCGCCCCCGAGCTTGCCACAACCGGCTATGAGAATTCCTGGCATACTATTGCGATCAGCGATTGCCATAGACAATATCAATCCTTATCCTCTAGCTCATAAATTAGTGAAACTTCGACCCGTATCCTTTTGACCGGAGATCACCATGACTCTTACCGAGTTACGATACGTCGTTACGCTTGCTCGCGAAAGGCATTTTGGCCGCGCAGCCGAGCGTTGCCACGTTAGCCAGCCGACACTCAGCGTTGCGGTCAAAAAACTGGAAGAGGAGTTGGGAATCCCCCTGTTTGAGCGAAGCAAAAGCAGTATTCGCGTAACGGAAACTGGTCAGCGTATTGTTGAGCAGGCCCAGCGGGTTCTGGATCAGGTGGGTGTTATCCGCGACATGGCTCAGGATGGTAAAAACCAGTTGAGCTCGCCGCTCAAGGTGGGTGCCATATACACCATCGGGCCTTATCTGTTTCCGCACCTCTTGCCCGAGTTGCGCCGCGCAGCACCGGAGATGCCGCTCTATATAGAAGAAAACTATACCGCTAACCTGCGCAAGAAGCTGCGCCAATCCGAACTGGATGCCATCATCATAGCGCTACCGTTTGAAGAGGCGGAAGTGCTGACATTGCCACTTTACGATGAGCCTTTTGTCGTGCTTCTGCCAGCAGATCACCGCCTTGCGGCCAAGAAGGAGATCACAGGTGATGAACTGGCTGATGAACAGTTACTCCTGCTTGGCCCTGGTCATTGTTTTCGGGATCAGGTGCTGGAAGCTTGCCCACCTCTGGTGGAGGCAGTCACTCGCCGCGCAGATGCCGGTACTCCATCACTGGTAACCGAAGGCAGTTCTCTGGAAACCATACGTCACATGGTTGCTTCGGGCTTGGGGATTACCGTACTGCCGCTTTCCGCTGCGACGGGTATGCGGTACCAGAAAGATGTGCTTGTCACCCGGCCTTTTGCTCCACCTGTACCTTCCCGCACCGTGGCCCTGGCCTGGCGGGTAACCTTCCCCCGGCCCAAAGCCATTGATGTTCTCTCGCTTGCAGCCGGCCAATGCCGGGTGATTGAAAAAGCGACAGAGGACACTCCGGTTGTTGCGACAGACTGAGCCCAGATATGGCATCACTGGATGACATCCCGGTTACGGAGCTCAAGGGCGTAGGAAGCGCCCTTGCCGAGAAGCTTGCGCGCCTGGGAATCTCATCATTACAGGATTTGTTGTTCCACCTTCCCCATCGATACGAAGATCGTACCCGCATTATCCCCATGGGTAGCTTGAGGGTAGGCGATGTCGCCGTTGTGGAAGGTGAGGTGATGAAATCAGATCTGGTGATGGGGCGTCGTCGTAGCCTGCAGGTCACCCTGAAAGACAGCAGCGGGTTTCTGGTGCTACGGTTTTTCCACTTCAATGCTGCGCAAAAAAACCAGCTGTCCGAAGGTGCCCGGGTTCGCTGCTTTGGCGAGGTGCGTCCGGGGCGCGCCGGGTACGAGTTTTACCACCCGGAGTACCAAACCAACCCGCCAGCTATGCCCACAGGGGAGCAAGCCACCCTTACACCGGTTTATCCGCTGACCGAAGGCATACAACAGCCCAGAGTAAGGGGTTTGTGTCAGCAGGCTCTGGGATACCTTCAGCGCCACCCTATACGAGACTGGTTGTCAGCTGAATTGCTGGCGGGCTATCAGCTGCCGGGAATTAATGAAGCTGTCCAGATGGTGCACTCTCCCCCGGCGAGCGCTCCGGTTCATCTGCTGATGGAGGGGCGCCATCCCGCCCAGCAGCGCCTGGTGATGGAGGAGTTGCTGGCGCATCAATTGAGCATGCTGCAGGTTCGTGAACAGATTCAGGCCCGGCAAGCCCTGCCCCTGCTCCCCACCGGCGACCTGGCAGAGCGTTTTCTTGAGGAATTGCCGTTTGCGCTCACGGGCGCTCAGCGACAGGTTATGAGTGAGATTCGGCAGGATTTAAGCCAGCCGCTACCCATGCTGCGCTTGGTGCAGGGGGATGTAGGCTCGGGTAAAACCGTGGTGGCCGCGCTGTCGGCAATTCAAACCATCTGCGCGGGTGCCCAGGTGGCGCTTATGGCACCTACCGAGATATTGGCTGAACAGCATTATCAGAATTTCAAAGGCTGGCTGGAGCCTTTGGGCATCCAACTGGCCTGGCTGTCTGGCAAGGTCAAAGGCAAAGCCCGGAAAGAGGCGCTGGAAGCCGTGCATATGGGTGCTGCCAGCGTAATTATCGGCACCCATGCATTGTTTCAGGATGACGTGCTGTTTCACCGCCTGGCGTTGGTGATTGTGGATGAGCAGCATCGGTTTGGTGTACACCAGCGCCTTGCCTTGCGGGAGAAAGGCGTAGGCGGAACCCTGGCACCACACCAACTGATCATGACCGCCACGCCCATCCCCCGTACTCTGGCCATGAGTGCCTACGCCGATCTGGATACCTCAGTGATCGACGAACTGCCCCCGGGCCGAAAGCCCATTGAAACTATCGTCATTCCTGACAGCCGTAGGGACGATGTGATTGAGCGCGTACGCAGCGCCTGCACTGACGGTCGTCAGGCGTACTGGGTGTGCACACTGATTGAAGAGTCGGAAGCCTTGCAATGCCAGGCGGCAGAAGTAACAGCGCAAGAACTGACTGAGCGCCTGGTGGGCCTGAAAGTCGGGCTGGTGCACGGACGGCTCAAGTCGGCGGAAAAGGCCGAGGTAATGGAGCGCTTCAAACAAGGGGAGCTGGATTTACTGGTTGCCACTACGGTGATTGAAGTGGGCGTGGATGTACCCAATGCCTCACTCATCATTATTGAAAATCCGGAACGCCTGGGCCTGGCCCAGTTGCATCAGCTCCGTGGCAGGGTGGGGCGGGGTGAGCAGGCCAGCTTCTGTGTGCTCATGTACCATCCTCCGCTGTCGGCCAATGGCAAGGCGCGCTTGCAGGCCCTGAGAGACAGTCAGGATGGCTTTGTTATTGCCGAAAAAGACCTGGAGATACGTGGGCCAGGGGAAGTGCTTGGTACCCGGCAGACTGGCATGATGCAGTTCCGGCTGGCAGACTTTGAGCGGGACAAAGGCTGGATTGAGCCGGTGCGGGAAATGGCGCCTGAACTCATGAGGCACCCGCAGTTGGTACAGGCTCTGATCCGGCGCTGGATGGGAGAGAAAATGCGTTACGGGGAGGTTTGAACCGGTGCATATCAATTTATACAGCTAAGTCATGGCCTATACTAAAAAACCAACGGCAGATTATGGTAGCCGGATGGCAAGCAGCGATACTCGGGAGAAAATGATGGAATTACCTGTCACGGTTCAACAGGCTTTGGGCGATTCAGCCAAAGGCGTATCACTGAGAGATATGCGCCAGGCTAATCAGCACGAGCTGTTGCGGATGGTGTTGCTCCACGACGGGCAGGAAAACCTTCAAGCCATTTGCTGCAAAGACGATTTGATTGATCTGGAACGATTGAACAAGCAAATGGGCCGGGACTTCCGGCTGATGAAGCCTCGCGAGCAGGTTCGCGTTAAAGAGCGCGCCGGCCTGAGGGAGCTACCGGCCCTGCCGTCACTTACGGGCTGGCCTACTATTGTGGATCGTCGGATCGATGATTTGCCCTCGGTAGCCTTGGCGCTGGGAGAGCAAAACCTGGCGATGGTAATGCCAGCTGAAGAGTTTCGTACGCTAACAAAAAATGCGGATCGCCTGTCGTTCACGGTGGCATCGGAAAACATAACCGTGAATCTGGATGATCCGGATAACGATCGTAGCCAGCTGACCTTTGCCATCAAAAAATTCACCAGTCTGCGTATTCAGCAGCGCCTTGAAGACACTCTGGAGCTGCCGCCGCTGCCGGAAACCGCCCAGCGCATTATCCACCTGCGGGTAAATCCGAACGCTGTTATGGGGGATCTGGTTGATATCGTTGAGAGTGACCCCAGCCTGGCGGCTCAGGTGGTCAGCTGGGCATCTTCATCGTTCTATGCCGCGGCCGGGCAAGTGCGCTCTGTGCACGATGCCGTATCACGCGTTCTTGGCTTCGACATGGTAATGAACCTGGCGATGGGACTGTCGCTGGGGCGTGCGCTCAAGCAGCCCCAGGACCATCCAGAAGGCTACGTGGACTACTGGCAGCAAGCTATCTGGCAAGCTCAGTCGGCTGGTATTCTGTCGAGTATGATGCCTCGGGGTGAGCGGCCAATGTTTGGGTTAGCCTATTTGGCAGGTCTGCTGCACAACTTTGGTTACCTTCTGCTTGCGCAGGTTTTTCCTCCCCATTTCAAGTTGGTATGCCGCTCCCTGGAGGTGAACTCGGATATCGATTCCTCGGTATCGGAACACTATCTTTTGGGGATTACCCGTGAACAGATCGCGGCGCAGCTTATAGAAAACTGGGGTATGCCAGATGAGGTGACTCAGGCCATAAGGTATCAGAAAAGCAAAACCTACCAAGGCCCCCACAGTGTATACGCCCGGCTCCTGTGGCTTGGCCGCCAATTGCTTACAGAAAGGGGCATCGCTATGGGTGCAAATGCACCCGTGGGGCAGGAGATTTATGACGAACTCGGCCTCAATCGTGAACAGGTAGAAGAACAGTTTGATGAACTGGTGGCCAGCCGGGACAAGATTATGGCCATGGCCGGTATGATGAATCAGTGAGCACAAAAAAGCCGGCCTTAAAGGCCGGCAAGGTTTCCGCTCATTGCAGAGTCGTCCGAACGTAACAGGAGAAATAACCCAGGGCGATAATTGCAACCTTGAAACCAACCGTTAAAACCTTATCGCCCTGATTTCAAGTTAGACAACATCTGCAAAAAAGAAAGGTTGCCACTCAAGGGAATGAGAAGCTGAGCGCTTCGTCATTTTTAGTGAATTGAGCAAGCTTCTGATATCAAATCGATAAAATTATCATTTGTAGACATTTCTGTTACAAAATGACACAAATCTTGAGCGGGTCAGAAGCTGTGATTCCGGATGGCTGTTGCGGCACGACGTATTTCATCGGCGTAGCGCCTTTCCACTTCAAACCGCTCCTTATCCATCTTCTCCACAAAGCGCGTCTCGGTATTTTGGCGTGCTTGGTGAGTGGGCATGTGGCGAAGTTGCTCATACACCTCCATAAATACCTGATAAGGTGATTGTTCCATCAGCTCAGGAGCCACATGGTCCAGCAAGCCTTTCATGCGCAGGCAGGCCTCTGAATATTCGATCTGGTCTTCTTCTACGGCCATGGCAATAACACGAATGCTATCGACCATGTCCTTGCGCCGCTTCGCCTGGAAAGCCTCTGCTTTTTGTTGCCGTCTTCGGTTTTCGGCCAAGGTAACCATTTGCCGCCGGATAAAACCCAGCAGAACAAAGATGGCGATTGTGCCGGCAATAATCAGGCTCCATTGTAGCCAGTGAGGCATGCTGTTCTCCCAGTCTGGTTCAGGCGGGTACGGGTTGCTGTTCTGGTTCGCAGACTTTGACAGTTACTGGCTGACCATTCAATACGGAAGTACCTGCCACCGGGTCGGTTAGCTGATCGCTCAACACATCGTTGATACTGGTGCCAGCATGGGCCGCCGCTGTGGATTGCAGTGTCCCTTCACGATCATGGCCCCAGCCATGGGGAATGGAAACCACTCCCGGCATCATGTCTTCAGTTATTTCCACCGGCATTATCACTAAACGGTCATCGGCGCGGATCTCAGCGCGGCCGCCTTCTTTAAGCCCCAAACGGTTGGCGTCGTCCGGGTGTACCAGCAGTGTACAGCGGTCTTTGCCTTTTACCAGACGGTGACTGTTGTGCATCCAGGAGTTGTTGCTGCGAATGTGGCGTCGCCCAATCAGTAGAAGCTCGTTTGGCGAATCTGGCACGGAGAGCTGCTGGTGCAGGCGTTCTACGTCTTTCAGATAGCGCCTTGGTGCCAGGTTGATCTTTCCATCCCGGGTGAACAGACGGCCGGGTAGAGCGGGCCTCAGAGCGCCGAGGTCAATCCCGCTGGGGTTCTCCTTCAATCGCTTTAGGGAAAGCCCTTTAGGAAGTTTCTGCCATTGGGGATTGAGAGAGCTCAGCTTGGCCAGGCCTTGTAAAGGGTGGTGCTTGGGCAGCAACTCCAGAACCCGATTTGTGGCGGGTTCCAGAACTCCTCGGGCGCGCCCGGTGTCTGTGCCATAAGGCCCGGTGCGCAAAAGCACATCAACGATCGTATCAGGGCCTGCGCGTTTGAACGCTTGCCAGCCCAACTCGGAACGGATCGGCAGCTTGCCGCCCTTGCGTAGCTTCTCAAGCCGGTGTGCCAGTTCCAGCAGAATCTGCCAGTCATGACGGCTGTCCGGGCCCGCATCAAACAGGGCTTCGCTGTATTTCGACACATTGCGAACGGCGAGCATGTTGAAAATAATATCGTAGTGGCTGCGCTCGAGCACAGCGGTTGGTGGCAGGATAATGTCGGCATGACGAGTGGTTTCGTTAATGTAGTAATCCACTGATACCATAAAATCCAGCCCGCTCAAGGCCTCGTCCAGCCGGCGCCCGTTCGGGCTGGAAAGCACCGGGTTGCCGGCAATGGTCACAAAGGCACGGATTTGTCCGTCGCCCGGGGTGAGTATTTCATCGGCCATGGTGCTGGCCGGGTATTCGCCCGCAAACTCCGGTAGCCCCTTAACCCGGCTGTGGCGGGTACCAAAGTGCCCGCGCTGGCCAGACATGGCGCCTATGGCGATCAGATCAATGGCGGGTTGCGTAAACATCATGCCGCCGACCGTATCCAGCTTGCCCGTAAGAATGTTCAGGCAATACGCCAGCCAGGTTGTAATGCTTCCAAACGTTTGGGTGCTGGTGCCCATGCGCGTATAGAGCGCTGCTTTTGGCGTGTGTGCGAGCTGTTGTGCAAGATCGCGTATGGTTGTTGCCGCAATCCCGGTGCGTTCGGCAACCGCTTCTGGGGTGAAGGGTAGGGAAGCCAAGCGTAAAAGATCCAGGTCTTTAATAAGCTGTTCTGCAGGGCCGGGGTGAATTAGCTCATCTGCAAACAGCGTGTTCACCATGGCCATCAGCAAAAATGCATCGGTGCCAGGGCGAATAAAATGAAATTCCTCAGCCTGCTTGGCGGTTTCTGTGCGCCTGGGATCCACCACAATCATCTTCCCGCCGCGCTTTTTAAGCGCTTTCAGCCGGCCACGGAAATCCGGCACCGTCATCAGGCTGCCATTGGACGCCATGGGGTTGCCACCAATACAGATAAACAAATCCGTGCGGTCGATATCCGGAATAGGGAACAGAACCTGATGGCCGAACATCTCCAGGCTTGCCAGCATGTGGGGAAGTTGATCATTGGAAGTGGCAGAGAAACGATTCTGAGAGCCAACAGCCCTAAGAAACGGCATGGTGGCGATTAATGAACTGTGATTGTGGGCGTTGGGGTTGCCAAGATACACGCCAATACTATTGCGGCCGTGCGTTGTGCGGGTGCTGTGAAGCTTTTCGGCTACGGTTTTAAAGGCCTCATCCCACTCGATTTCTTGCCAGCCCGTAGCGGTTTTACGAACCGGCTTGCGCAACCGCTCAGGATCTTCATGTAGATCCTGTAAGGCCACCGCCTTGGGGCAAATGTGCCCTCGGCTCAGGGGATCCTTATCGTCTCCACGAATTGACGCAATGCGCCCCTCCTTCACATCAATGGCAACGCCGCACATGGCTTCGCATAAATGACAGGTGCGGTAATGGGTGCCGTTTCGCATGAAGGTCTCTCCTGATGTTTTTGTTGTTACAGGTTGGGTTTCATTGTGCAACCAGATTAGCAGGAAATTCGCCGCAGAGGGAAACGCCGGGTCGTTGTTTTGGGGATAAAAAAAGGCCAGTCCGGAGACTGGCCTTGAGAGTTCCGAGGCCTTACGTGGCAGTTTTACTGCTGCCCGTATTGGGCTGGCAGATCCTTTACGGGGTTAGATATGAAGTTGAGGTACAAACCACCCTCTGGAATTAGCAAAGGAATGTTTTTCTCTATCGGGATGCCGATAAGACTCACTACAGCGTCCACATCGATTACGGGCACATTTACGTTGTACTGCTCAATTTGCATTCTCCCATCGTCAAAAAAGGTGACCTTTCCTGAAAGCTCCAGTGTGAATGGGTAGCTGTTCAAGTTATGACTTATGGGAAGCGCCAAACTAAGCTTCAGGTCCGGTGCGTCGAGGAAGACATCTACCTTCGTTTTGAAGACTGGTTGACCATCGTCATCTTCAACAATAATGCCTGGAATCAAGCTGTTTCTTGGGCATGCATTTCCTTCACAGGCAGGATCGTCTTTTGCGTACCGCATTCGAAGAGTCTGGGTACCAGTGATGGATACTGCGCTAAGCGTATCAGTATGCACGTCGAGTGATGTTGTGGTTATAGATGTAGGGTATAGAAGCACCTCAATGCCAAATTTCTCATTGCCATTGTTTTCACCAATCTGCTTTGCTCCGACCACTTCGGTGTTCAATGCGTAAGTTTGATAGATAAACTTATTTCTCTCACACTTGTCGTTATCTTTCTCCTTAATCGCACATCCAACACGCGCGTGCCTATCTTCGCCATCCTTAACTTTTACGAGCAATTTTGCAGAGTTAGCAGATGGACGATAACCTCCATTCCCATCTCCCTCGTGTGCAAACGGCTCACCACTATCAATGCGGAAGTTAGCGTTGGTATCACGGATCGGCAAATTGCGCAGTGCTGTAAACACTGAGTCCTGGGCCTCTATCCCCTTGAAATAGATTTTTAGCGGCTGGTAGGGCTCCCCTCCGTTGCCTCTTCCGGAGTCCAAGCCTTCCAGCAAGTCAGTCTTGAGTGGGAAATTATTGACCCCGCAAACCGAGTCAGGCTTCGCTTTTTTACAGGATGGGTCGGCCATGGCTTTGTCCGATCCTCTGTAGGCCTTCATAGTGTATTGGTAAAACTGGCCAGGCTCCCATGCTTCGTCTGGATAGAAGCGTATTCGCTGACTGTTCTTTTCGAGACGGCCAGTTACAGGCTCGATGTCAGCGCCATTCGAATCCACCTTCATGACAACGAATGTCTCATTTGCCCGGATGGAATTCAGTTTCATTGGCTGTGAGAAGACGACAGTGATAGGGCGGTCTGCAGGCATTTCGCTAACCGGTAATAGATCCCCGCCGTTGCCCCCAGCCGTGTAGCACTCGCCAAGAATGCCCTTATCCAAATCGAGCTGAGTGTGGTCAGTTTCGCATGGGAAACCAGGGTAGGTCGTTAGTGCCAGAGGTGGTGCGTCGGCGAGCGCATCGCGTTGACCATCAAGGCTGAACGACAGATCATCCACCAAGACGAAAGGGTTGCCGGCCAAGTCGGTTAAACCCGGAGTCGACACTTTATATTGAACACCTGGCTTCAAGCTACCTTTGGGGTTCAAGGTTAAAGCTGTTCCGTCAAGAGTGGAGTTGAGCGTGCCGTCGGCGATGGATAGTTCTTGGCCATCTGCATAGAGTTTAACTCCTGCGCTGATGGACGCGGGGTCCAGGGGCTCGTCAAAGAACAGGATCACCGGATCACCGGGGCGGTGCATTGACTGTCGAGTGGCGGGGATGGCATCCGGGGCTCCGGGTGTCCAGCTCACCAGCTTGGGAGCCGTAACATCCAGTTCTCGCAGCAGTTCGGCGTCCAGTACGGAATCGGCGTCGGTGGCGGCTTGGAGGTGGAATGAGATGGTAGCATCTGTGTATTCCTGCCCGAGCAGATTCGGCTCAACCGTGGCGATGGCATCAATTGTTAGCACGCCGTTTTTAACCAGAGCGATACCACGGAGTTCCAGACCCATAAGGTCTTGGGAGAGAGCGGCATTAGGCTGGGCTTCTGCCGTGTTCATGGAAACATCCATAAACAAGGTGATCTGCCGGGGAGCATTGATGTCGTTGGTGTAGGCGTTCGGGCTCAGGTAGCCCGATGCATCGGAGAGCATGGTTACCTTGATGTCGCCAGTTGTCTGAAGCTGATTGGTCGCAGCGTCAAGAACAGGCACCTTGCCTCCAACAAGTATGTCCAGGCTGGTACTTCGAAGGACACTTCCTTTGGCGATGCGCAACGGCAAGGCTTCTGTTGCTTTAAATGCAGGCGCATAGGCAAGTTCAGCAAACAGGTCGCCGGTCTGCTGAGAAGGAGCTGTGACACCCTGAAGCACGGAGTTCAGTGTGATCCCGTTGATAATCTGGCCGTTCAGGATAGACGTGGTTAGTTCATTCTCATCCGTCTCGCCTGCTGCCAGGCCAGAGTCTATAGCACTTTGCTGCAAAACAACCGTAGGGCCAGTCTCACGGGGAGTGAAATTGAATTCACCGGTAAACCGGTTTTCCGAGCCTGAGTTCGTCAGGCTTGCCAGATTCGTGAATTTAAGTGTGTAAGTTTCACCACTATCCAGAACGTCGTCCTTGCCACCGCATTGCACCTGGCTAGGCGCCATACAGGGGTCAACAGTAATGCGGTTGCCTTTAACCAGAACCGTTGCGGGTACTGGCTGGCCGTCTTTGTCCAGCAGTTCGACCGAGCCACCAAGTTTTTTCCAGTCTGGATGGACTGGCTGGGTCATGGCAAAGCGGAATGTAGAAAAATTCAGTGTCATGAAGTTTTGATCAGAGTGGTCGTCGCTCGCCGGAACCATCCAATCAACACCAAAGCTATCCGAGATGTTTGCCAGCCCTGCTGAGCCGGAGAAGCTGCCTCGGGTCTGGAACTGAATGCCCGGATCACCCACGCCATTGGGCGTGTCGATCAAGCGCCCGCCTTCAGCTTTGAGTGGCTCATTGAACACGACAGAATAGTCTGTGGCAGTACTCAACGGGCCGCTTGTTGTCAGCTTCAGGCTTCTGCCGCCATCAACTTTCTCCGCAGTGAACGGAACTGCTGTGCCGTTCGAGTCCACATTGATTTTGCTGATGAGGTCAGCGTCGTCCTCAGTAATCGCGTGGGAGAATCGGAGAACAATATCCGTTTTAGGGCTGATGCCCGCTTGCCCATCGGCCGGGTATGAATAGATCACCGAGCCAGCCGTGGTTTTCTGATTCATGGTCTGTTCATCTCCGCCACATGCTGCTAGCAGCAAGGCGGGAATCAATGCCAGGGTTTTATTGTATTTCATGGCAAACATCTCCTCAGAACTTCAGGGTAAGGGAGCCGCTGATAACGTGGATATCGCCGTCTGCTGTTACGCCGGTTTCAGTGCCATCAAAATCTACCAGGGTAAAGTCGCGCTCTTGCAACTGCTGGTACTGGTAGCCCAGATCAAAGCGAACAGGGAAGGCCAGAAGGCGAGTACGGTCATAGGTGGCACTTATGCCGAGGCCAACCACTATTTTGTCCGTATCCAGGTAGTTGATTTCAGGGTTGCGAGTGGTTTTCAGAGGGGATTCCTCATAGGCCACGCCGCCCCGGATAGAGAAGTTCTTATTGATGTCGTACTCAGCCCCAATGCGTGGGATTACAGTGTCCTTGAACTGTATACGGTCGGATGCGGGGGTGGCGGCCTGGTCCTTGATGGTGTCGCCTTTGAAGACTTCTGACAATTCAGACCAGTTCTGCTGCTCCACGCTACCGCCGAAGCGCCAGCCGTTGCCTTTATACTGTGCGCCAACGCCAAAAGTTTCCGGTTGGAAAGAGTCGATGGTGGTTACGGCAAGGCTAAGGCCCGGGTCCGGGATGGTTTGCGTAACAATGATGCCCGAATCAACGGTTGTAGACGCAGATGATTTGGTGCGATAGGTAAACGCTGTTTCCCAGCCCTGCAAAAAGCAGTTGCTTTCGGGGCAGAAGGTGCTGCCGAGATCAATGCTCGTGCCAAGGATGGTTTTGATTTGTGGCTCAGCATTAACTGCCAATCGTTCCCGGCTGGTTTCCCCGCCGAGTGTCGACACGGCTTGAAGATCAGCCGTTGCGTCCAGAGTTATACGGGCGGATAGCCCTACTGAAATGCCGCGCCAGACTGGAGTGGCACCGCCTACGTTCAAGAACAGCGGCTCCTTACCATATTGAAGAAACTGCCCGCTGTTCGATGTCTGTGAATCGAATGCCAGCATTTCCTTGCCGTACTTTTCAACACCGGCAATGAAACCCAGGTAAATAGGGTGGTTAAAGCGCGTGAGGGAGCCCAGGTTGGTTTTCATGCCAATAAGCACGTGCTGACTGGGGGAGCTGGAAACCACATCTCCGTTTGCATTCGGATTTGTAGACCGCAGTTCTTGCTCGGCGTGCAAAATACCTGAGGTCAGTTCGCCGCGCTCGTCCCGGGTCAGAGCCGCCGGGTTGTAGTAAGTGGCGGAAACCTGGTCATTAAACATGGAGAGAGATTGAGCGGTAGCAACGTCTATGGGCATTACGCCAAAGGTTGTACCGATGTTGCCCATGCTGGCGGATGCTGACATGGCGAAAGTGGTGGATACTGCTGCAACCGCTAGGCTCAGCGCCCGTACTGAAAACCGGGTGGTAGGAACCATTAATACACTCCATTTATCGCGTTGTTTTTAGACTTGACCGTATGCTCGTCATCCGGGAAGTGGGCGACTCAGTCACGGCTGGTTCGTTTGTTCATTTCACAGTGTATGAGGCTTGTTTTTTTAGGGCCTTGGCATGTTTGACACGGTATCGTGTCGAAATGACCATTTTCGGTGCGGGATCTATAAAAGACAATGAATACAGTAACTTGAGGTGTGTTGGATTTGCCAGGACAGATCAGGCAGTGTGTTGAGGTTCTGTAATTGTGAATCACACCTCAGATTTCACTTTGCGCTAAGCGTCAGATTTTCTGATGAGCGTTGATCCTGTCTCTTTCCTGGAGAGGGAAAGAGTAAGGCAGGTAGAAAGGGGAAAGCCAGATACAACAAAGCCTGCTCGAAAGCAGGCTAAGTCGTTGAAAATAATGGTGGGCCCACCTGGACTCGAACCAGGGACCAAAGGATTATGAGTCCTCTGCTCTAACCAACTGAGCTATAGGCCCGTTCAGCGTACGCTGTTTGGAAAGTATTTTCCCTTGAGGGAAGCAAAGCGGGCGCCATTATACCGGGGAGGTGCGGCGCCCGCTACT
>Ga0209075_1002479_pt1 | contig 16225 bp, 16 predicted proteins | sample Stecom2011_FD_187523 | JGI IMG/M metagenome (GOLD analysis project Ga0209075, IMG submission 187523) | Agricultural soil microbial communities from Utah to study Nitrogen management - Steer compost 2011 (SPAdes) (version 2) | ecosystem: Environmental > Terrestrial > Soil > Agricultural land...
CTCCAATGTTTTTTCGCTTAGATTAGATCTAAGCATTTTTAAATAATACTTTACAGTGAGAAATCTAATACTACTTTTCTTTATATTCACCATTACTACCTCTTTCTCGCAAACCAGAAACCTTTCAGGCGAAGCGGAAATAAGTGTTCTTACTCTTGGACCTGGGAATTATCTTTATGACAAATTTGGACATAGCGCCATACGTATAAAAGATAAAGGCAATGACCTAGATGTTGTTTTTAATTACGGTACTTATGACTTTAATACTCCTAACTTTTACACCAAATTTGCACAAGGGAAATTGCTTTATAGCTTAAGTCTCTCCGACTTCGAGTCCTTTTACCAAGCCTATAAATCAGAAGATCGATGGATAACAGAGCAAGTATTAAATTTAAATATAGCTCAGAAAAAAGAAGTTTTTGATTTATTGGTAGAGAATACAAAACCAGAGAACAGAGAGTATTTATATGATTTCCTTTTTGACAATTGTGCTACAAAAATAAGAGACGTGTTCAGCATGGCACTAGGTAGTGACTTAGAGTACAATATAGATTTAGAAGAGGAGAAAAGCTATCGAGAATTAATTCAAGAGAACCTTCATTCTAATACTTGGGGAAGCTTAGGTATTGACTTGGCTTTAGGTGCACCGAACGACAGGATGGCAACCAAACTAGAGCAGCAGTTCCTTCCTAACTATGTACTAGAAGCAGACGCGCAAGCAAAGATTAAAACTAGCTCGGGAGAGTGGCAACCTTTTGTAAAAGAAACTAGAAAACTATACGAGCAACAAGAGGAGAAAAAAGATACAGGGTTCTTTTTCACCAGCCCTTGGGTAATATTTACTGTTTTTGGAGTTGGAATAGTCGTTCTCACTTTTCTAGATGTAACACGTAATAAGCGAACCAAGCCTATCGATATAACCATCTTCCTGTTAACTGGAGTTATCGGCGTAGTAATCGCGCTACTATGGTTTGCGTCCGATCACTCTGCCACCAAGTTAAATTATAATATCCTTTGGGCATTTCCCATTAGCTTGCTGTTTATACGAGCCATCGCTAAGGACCAATTTCATAAACGATTGGTACAATATTTAAACTTACTCTCCATCTTGATAGTGCTATTATTTTTTCATTGGATAACAGGTGTACAAAAATATCCACACCCCATCCTACCATTGTTGATAGGACTGTTGATAAGATATAGATATCTGATTAGATTCTATAGAAACGAACAAGCGAAAACCCTTACAAACAACTGATTACCAACACCAATAGCTGTTATACACAATAACAAACATCGACACCAATGAGTTTACTAACAATTGTTGATAACTGCTATATATAAGGTAGTAAGTGTATTTTTATGTATACTTACTAATAACTTTTACCTCAAAAATATTTTATGAATTATATCTCTGTTGAAAATATCAGCAAATCCTATGGAGAACGTGTTTTATACACGGATGTATCTTTTGGAATTAATGCTGGACAGAAAATTGGTTTTATCGCGCCCAATGGCTCTGGAAAAACCAGTTTACTACGCATCCTATCTGGAATAGAAAGCCCAGACTCAGGAGAAGTGAATACTCGAAACAACATCACGATTAGCTTTCTGCAACAAGATCCACAGTTCAATCCAAACATCAGCATAGAAGAGGCTATCCTTAGTTCGCCCAATCCCATATTAAAAACGATTAGCAATTACGAACGAGCCATCAAAAATCCTGAGGACACCGATGCCATGCAAGATGCTTTCGATGCTATGGAAGCGGCTCAAGCTTGGGATTTTGAAACCCAATACAAACAAATATTGTCTCAATTAAAACTAGACGATATAGACCAACGCATAAATACGCTAAGCGGTGGTCAAAAACGCCGATTGGCTTTGGCCATTGCTATCTTGACCGAACCAGATGTTTTATTACTAGATGAACCCACCAACCATTTAGATCTTGAGATGATCGAGTGGTTAGAAGCTTATTTTGCTAGAGAGAATATTACGCTTTTTATGATTACTCACGATAGGTATTTCCTTGAGCGAGTGTGTAATGAGATTTTAGAATTAGATGAGGGAGAGTTTTATAGCTATAAAGGAAACTACAGCTATTATTTAGAAAAACGAGAACATCGATTAGTTGCAGAAGAATCGGAAAGTGCCAAGGCAAAACAGCTATATAAAAAGGAGCTGAATTGGATGCGCACACAGCCAAAAGCGAGAGGCACTAAAAGCAAATCACGCATAAGCAATTTTGACTCTGTTCATGAAAAAGCAATGAAACGCCGACAAGAACATGAGGTAGAATTAGAGCTAAACATGGAGCGACTAGGGACTAAAATAGTCGAAATGCACAATGTTAGTAAGCGCTTTGGAGATAAATTGCTTTTCGAAAAATTCAACTACAACATCAAACCTGGAGAGCGAATTGGGATTATTGGGAACAATGGAACAGGGAAGTCTACTTTTCTACAAATACTTATTGGAGCAACCGAGAGCGATACTGGGAAAGTAGTAATAGGCGAAACAGTAAAGTTTGGATATTACAGCCAAGCTGGAATTAAAATAAAACCAGGACAAAAAGTAATTGATGTTATTCGTGAGTTTGGCGATTATATTCCACTAAAAAAAGGAAGACAAATATCGGCAGCACAGCTACTAGAGCGATTCTTATTCGACAGAAAAAAACAATATGATTACGTGGAAAAACTAAGCGGTGGTGAACAAAAAAGACTTTACCTGTGCACCGTACTCATCACCAATCCAAACTTCTTAATCTTAGATGAGCCTACAAACGACTTGGATATTGTTACGCTACAAATATTAGAAAGTTTCTTGTTGGACTTCCCAGGATGTCTCTTGGTGGTATCGCACGATAGGTTTTTTATGGATAAAATAATCGATCATTTATTGGTTTTTAAAGGAAATGGAAAGATAGAAGGCTTCTCTGGAAGTTACTCAGATTATCGTGAACACGAAGAGGAGCAGGTAAAAATACAACGCCAAACGCCAAGCTATGAAAAGCCTGTACAGGAAAAGAAAAAAACAGAAGCCAACACACTAACCTATAAGGAACGAAAGGAATATGGCAATCTGGAATCTAGAATAAATAGGCTGGAGATAGAAAAAGAAAAAATGGAGCAAGCTTTTGCCACAGAAGACTGGGATATGGAAACTATAAATGAAAAATCTAAAGAGCTGCAAGCGGTAATCGACGAGATAGAAGAGAAAACCGAAAGATGGTTTGAGCTGGGTTCTAAATTAGAAAACTAACAAAATCGATGTTGAAAAGAGTTTTAAATTACTTTCAATTTCTTTTTAAATCCACCAATCAACATGGAGTCCACTCCCCTTTTGTCTATTCCTATTTAACAGAAGGGATTTACGACAGCAAAAAGCACTATAAAAGCTACAAAAAAAAATATCGACTGCTACAAGCCACGATAGAATACTTCCAAGTACAGGAAACATTTGGTAAGCCAGGATTTTCAACCTATCCGAGCACTGAGGATACAAAAAATATGGGTCAGGAAACATACCCTAAGCTTCATTACATAAAAGCTATAGAATCCTATACTTCAGATGATCTCAATCGACTAATAAAAAGCGTAGATAGAAGTACTATTCTCTATATCGACAGTCCACACAAATCAGCTAAAGCGCATGAAAATTGGCTCTCGCTTAAAGAAAATAAGAAATTCCATGTAAGCATAGATTTTTATACAGCAGGCATATTGTTTAAACGAGAAGAACAAGAAAAAGAACATTTTACTTTAAGAATGTAACAAAACAATAGAACAGACGTCTAAAAAGGGAACTGGAATACGTTATGGAGAAAAAGTACTTTTATAAAAATAGAAAATCCAAGCTTTTTATTTGGCTTGCTACGATTACACTCACTCTATTTATATTAAACAGACTATTTTCAAATAGTGATAATGGACTCACTAATAGTTTATATTTAGTTTTCTTGAGCCTAGCTTTTGTAATGCAATATTACCTCTATAAACGATGGTATATCAAAATAGATAACGATACTATCTTTATTAGAAAAAACAATTTATTTACTACAAAGGAAATTCCATTTACAGATATAGTTCAACAAAAAGTATTAGTTACTGGCGACTTAGAGCTTAAGTTACAGAATGAAAAAATGGAGATTTTAAAAGACCATCTAGAAGAAGTAGACTTTCGGGAAATACAAGACAAAATAATTAAAATAACACAATAACGCATGGCTACTACAAACCTGATAAATGTAAAGAATCTAACTAGAGATTTTCCTCTAGGGCAGGATATTATAAAGGTGTTGAAGGGAATAGACCTAGAGATTAATAAAGGCGAGTATGTAGCTTTAATGGGACCATCCGGCTCTGGCAAATCTACACTGATGAACCTTCTAGGTTGTTTAGACACCCCTACCAGTGGATCTTACCACCTAAACAGCAAAGACGTTAGCAACATGACGGACGATGAATTGGCTGAGATTCGCAACAAAGAAATAGGTTTTGTTTTTCAGACGTTTAACTTATTGCCGCGTACCACTGCCATGGATAATGTTGCGCTACCCATGATATACGCAGGGAAAAGACGAGCAGAATGTCGCATAAGAGCAGAAGAAGTTCTACGCGAAGTTGGATTAGGCGATCGAATGGACCACCATCCGAATCAATTATCAGGAGGACAAAGACAAAGAGTTGCTGTTGCACGTGCCATGGTCAACAAGCCTTCTATAATTTTGGCCGATGAGCCTACAGGAAACCTGGACTCCAAAACTTCTTTGGATATCATGAACTTGTTTAAAGCTATACATGATCAAGGAAACACCATCATCCTGGTAACTCACGAAGAGGATATCGCAGAAAACGCGCACCGAATTATTCGACTTCGCGATGGTTTAATAGAAAGTGATACAAAAATAAAGTAATGCATACAATCCTATTTTTAGATTTTTTACCAAACGACCTAAGCACTATTATCATAATCGCAATAGTCCTATTCGTAGTAGCTATATTATGGTCGCTACGTACAAGTAAAAATCAAAAGCGTAGAAAATCTCGTAGTTTTAAAGAAAGGTATTATCAAAAACGAGAAGAAAACGAATAAACTCGGCAAGGAAATTCCTTTGTACTTTTATATATTTCTATTTAATAGAGCCATTAAATAATTGTATGTTTACTTGAAAACAACAACATATTTTTATGAAGATATATACTAAAACTGGTGACAAAGGCACCACGGCCTTAATCGGTGGCACACGCGTACCCAAACACCACATTCGCATAGAAAGTTACGGAACGATAGACGAGCTGAACTCCAACATTGGTTTGGTGCGTTCGCAACCAGAAATCGATCCTACATCTAAGGACACCTTAACACTCATACAAAACAAGCTTTTCACCCTCGGTGCTACCTTGGCTACCGACCCTAAAAAAGCGGTTTTAAAAAGTGGAAAAGAACGCTTAAACATTCCAAGAGTTACCGAACAGGACGTTGCTTTGTTAGAGAATGAGATAGACAAAATGAATATAAACCTTCCACCTATCACCCATTTTGTTCTGCCAGGCGGAAATAACATAGTGGCATTTTGTCATATAGCAAGATGCGTTTGTCGTCGTGCAGAGCGGATTACCACACATTTGGCAGAGAATGAGGAGGTGGATCCAACCGTAATTCAATATTTGAATCGATTATCGGACTATTTGTTTGTATTGGCACGAAAGTTGTCCTATTCGACGCAAGCGGAGGAAGTTAAGTGGATTCCTGAGAAGTTATAATCCAGCACCAAAAAAAGAAGCCTTTAACTTGCTTTTATGTTCTTATTTATAAAATTTAGAGAGAAATATTCGGCAATTACATTTGTATATGTCATAAATAATTCTATTTTTGCAAAAACAACAAAATTATTATGTACTGGACTTTAGAATTAGCATCTTATTTAAGTGATGCACCATGGCCTGCTACAAAGGATGAATTAATTGATTATGCAATCCGTACGGGAGCACCACTAGAAGTAGTGGAGAACCTACAAGCAATAGAAGACGAAGAAGATGATTCTTATGAATCTATCGAAGAGATTTGGCCAGATTATCCCACAGGTGAAGACTTTCTGTGGAATGAAGATGAATATTAATATTTTTTAAGCATACTTAAAAAAGTCTCTTTTTAATAAGAGACTTTTTTTTTGACCTATAATTCAGGATATGATTACTGAAATAGTTGGGTAAGGTGTATTTTTTATATTATTTTGCAAGGAATATAAATCGATGCCCTTTTGCCCTTTTTATACTAGCGAAACTAAAGAGTAGTGACGCTTAAAACAACACATTACCTATGAAGTTTTTAGATACTATATTAAAACTTTTCGTTGGAGATAAATCCAAGAAAGACATCAAGGAAATCCAACCGATAGTAGACGAAATAAAAAAGCTAGAGCCTAGCGTGGCTGCTTTATCTTTGGATGAATTACGAGCGAAGTCCGTTGCTTTTAGACAAGCGATACAGGATGCGCAAAAAGATATCCAAGCAGAGATAGATTCTTTGCAGAAAAAAGCAGATACCACCACAAGCATAGACGAAAAAGAGACACTCTATAAAAGCATAGATGATTTAAAAGACAAAAGCTATGAAGAGGAGAAGAAAGCGCTAGATAAGATACTTCCAGAAGCGTTCGCTGTAATCAAAGAGACAGCCAAACGCTTTACCGAAAATGAAACCCTAGAGGTTACTGCCACGGCATTTGATCGAGAGCTATCTGGGTCAAATGATTATGTCACTATAGAAGACGACAAAGCTATCTGGAAAAACACATGGGAAGCCGCTGGGAATATGGTTACCTGGAATATGATTCACTACGATGTGCAGCTTATAGGTGGTGTAGCACTACACCAAGGAAAAGCAACAGAGATGCAAACGGGAGAAGGTAAAACCTTAGTTGCTACTCTACCAATTTATTTAAACGCCCTTGCAGGAAAAGGAGTCCACTTAGTTACAGTAAACGATTACCTTGCTAAAAGAGATAGCGAGTGGATGGGACCTTTGTTTGAATTCCATGGTCTGAGCATAGACTGTATAGATAAGCACCAGCCAAACTCTGCAAGCCGTAGAGCTGCCTATAATGCAGATATTACTTACGGAACCAACAATGAATTTGGTTTTGACTACTTGCGTGACAACATGGCACACTCGCCAGAGGACTTAGTACAACGTCCACATCACTACGCTATAGTCGATGAGGTAGACTCTGTATTAATCGACGATGCACGTACCCCTCTTATTATATCAGGACCTGTTCCAGACGGAGACCGCCATGAGTTCAACGAATTAAAACCGCAAATAGAAAACCTAGTAAACCTTCAACGTCGCTATTTAACTGGTGTTTTAGCAGAAGCTAAAAAGAAGATAGCAGAAGGAGATGAAAAAGAAGGCGGTTTCTTATTACTACGAGTATATCGTGGATTACCTAAAAACAGCGCACTTATTAAATTCCTATCAGAAGATGGAATTCGTGCGATCCTGCAAAAAACAGAAAACTACTATATGCAGGATAATAACAAGGAAATGCCTATCGTAGACGAAGAGCTTTACTTTGTTATTGAAGAGCAGAACAACCAAATAGACCTTACCGATAAAGGTATAGAAGTGCTTTCCGGAAAAGATAATCCGAATTTCTTCGTGATGCCAGAGATGGGTACAGAAATAGCTCGAATAGAAGCTAGAAAACTGCCACCAGAAGAAGAAGCACAGCAAAAAGAGGAGTTATTCCGTGATTTTGGTATAAAAAGCGAACGAATTCACACCCTTAGTCAGTTATTACGCGCTTATACACTTTTCGAAAAAGACACTGCTTATGTTGTAATGGACAACAAAGTAATGATTGTAGATGAGCAGACTGGACGTATGATGGACGGTAGACGTTATAGCGATGGACTGCACCAGGCTATAGAAGCTAAGGAAAACGTAAAAATTGAGGCAGCAACTCAAACTTTTGCAACCGTTACCTTACAAAACTACTTCCGTATGTATCGCAAACTGTCTGGAATGACAGGTACTGCCGTTACCGAAGCAGGAGAGTTATGGGAGATATACAAGTTGGATGTAGTGGAAATTCCTACGAACCGTCCACTTGCAAGAGAAGATAAACAAGACAAGGTTTACAAAACCAAAAGGGAAAAATATAATGCAGTAATAGACGAAGTAGTAAGTCTATCAGAAGCTGGGCGACCAGTACTTATCGGTACTACTTCTGTAGATATTTCTGAATTACTTAGCCGCATGCTTAACATGCGTGGCATAAAACACAACGTACTTAACGCTAAGCGTCACCAAAAAGAAGCAGAGATTGTTGCAGAAGCAGGTAATCCTGGAATTGTAACCATTGCAACCAACATGGCTGGACGTGGTACGGATATTAAATTAAGTCAAGAGGTAAAAGATGCTGGTGGGCTTGCCATTATAGGTACCGAGCGACATGACTCTAGACGAGTAGACAGACAGTTACGTGGTCGTAGTGGACGTCAAGGAGATCCTGGAAGCTCCCAGTTTTATATTTCCCTAGAAGACAACCTAATGCGTTTGTTTGGTGGAGATAAAATCTTTAAGACAATGGACCGCTTTGGTGGCCTGCAAGAAGGAGAAGTAATTCAGCATCCTATCATTTCAAAATCTATTGAAAGAGCACAGAAGAAGGTAGAAGAGAATAACTTTGGAGTTCGTAAACGACTATTGGAGTACGACGATGTTATGAACGCCCAACGAGAGGTGGTATACAGACGCCGTTACAATGCATTGTTTGGAGAGCGCTTGCAAATCGACATTGCTAATATGATGTACGATACCGCAGAGTTGATCTCTGAGCAAAACAAACTCATGCACGATTACAAAAACTTCGAGTTTGAATTAATGCGATATTTCGCTATGTCCTCTCCTGTAACCGATACAGAATTCGGAAGCCTATCGGTAACCGATTTGGCAGACAGAGTATATCAAGCTGCATACAGACATTACGGTGAGAAAATGGCTAGCAATGCCGCCGCTGCTTTCCCAGTGATTGCAAACGTATATGAAAACCATAGAGATAAGTTTAAACGTATATTAGTTCCATTTACCGATGGCGTAAAAACATTAAACGTCTCTACAGATTTAGAAAAAGCGTTTGAGACAGAAGGAAAACAATTAATATTAGATTTCGAAAAGAACATTACGCTTGCCATTATAGATGATGCATGGAAAACACATCTACGCAAGATGGACGAGCTTAAGCAATCGGTTCAATTGGCCGTACACGAACAAAAAGACCCGCTCCTTATTTATAAGTTCGAGGCGTTCGAGTTATTTAAGCTGATGCTAGATACCATAAATAAAGATGTTATCTCGTTCTTGTTCAAAGGAGAGTTACCTAAGCAAGATGAAGAGCAAATAAGAGATGCGCAAGAAGTTCGTAAGCCAAGAGAAAACCTACAGGTTCAAAAAGAGGAAGTTCTAAATATGGACGAACGTGCTGAGCAAGCTAGACAAGCTGGGCAAAGCGCACAACCTCAGCAACAACAAGTAACAGAAACTATTGTTCGCGACCGACCTAAGATTGGAAGAAACGACCGTGTTACTATCCAAAACATTAAAACTGGCGAAAAGAAAAAGATTAAGTACAAACAAGCACAACCTCTCATTGAAGCTAATGAGTGGGTTTTGGTTGAATAATGTAAAATAACATTTTACTAATAAAGGTTCCCTTTCAATTTTGAGAGGGAATTTTTTATTATGCTTCTATTTTAAATCCTGAATAAAAAGAAGCTTATAACTTAAATGAATTGGGCAGTTAACTAAGTAGGGAATAATAAAATTTCGTTGGGAAGGGGAACTATCGATATAGATAGATTTTCAATACTAAATGAGATACGTTGTTTGTTTAAGGCTATTCCTCATCACTAAGCCAATTAAACACTATTTTCACATTGTCGCGCATCGCATTGGAATACGGACAGATTTCATTTGCAGCATAAATCAACTTAGTTGCTTCTGCTTCAGAAAGATCCGGTAAATAACAATCTAAAGATATTTCAAGTTGAAACTTGCGCGTAGCATCGCGTTGTAAACTAACTTTAGAAGTAACAGAGAAGTTAGGACGGAGCTCTATTTCCTGTTGCTCCGCTAGCAATTCCAACAAATTTCCAAAGCATGCACTGTAAGCCGCTCCAAATAATTGTTCTGGATTTGTTCCTTCTCTTTTTCCTCTCCCGAGGTAATCATAAGAGGTTAATGGCAATTGGATGCATCCATTTACCGATTTTACCCGTCCATTTCGACCTCCCATAGCAATAACCTTTGCTGTGTGTAATGTCTTCATAAATTCATATTTTAAGTATATTTATATTTAATAAGATATAAGGTATAATAAGTTTATATTACAAAACCCATTTATAGCAAAATTAACATAATTTTGAACGATAAAAACAAAATACAAGGCTCTTTACAAGAGAAAGATGGTGTGAATAAACCTCACACCATCAATATAGATAAAGTAAAGGCAATGAAAATAAAACAGAAGCCGAATATGGACGCTAAAGTTCTTTCGGATCGAATTATCGATGGCGATATTGTTGCGTTAAGCCAAGCTATTACTATTATAGAAAGTACCGCTATTAAGCATCAAAACCTAGCAAAAGAAATCCTACAAAACTGTTTGGCTGCAAACAAACCATCCATTCGTATAGGAATTACTGGTGTACCTGGAGTTGGCAAGAGTACTTTTATAGAGAGTTTCGGTACCCTCTTAACCTCCAAAGGATATAAAGTGGCAGTACTTGCAGTAGATCCGAGTAGCTCTATTACAAAAGGAAGTATTCTAGGAGATAAAACTCGCATGGAATCTTTGTCTAAAGACCCGAACGCTATCATACGACCTTCCCCAGCAGGAGAATCCCTTGGTGGCGTAGCACGTAAGACAAGAGAAACCATTATACTCTGTGAAGCTGCTGGATTTACTCACATTCTAGTAGAAACAGTAGGCGTTGGACAAAGCGAAACCATGGTGCACTCTATGACAGATTTCTTCTTGTTGCTAAAACTAGCTGGTGCCGGAGATGAATTACAAGGAATAAAACGTGGGATAATGGAAATGGCCGATCTCATTTTAATAAACAAGGCCGATGGCGATAATGAAGTTCCTGCTCGTAGAGCAAAAGCAGAGTTTAATCGCGCACTACACCTTTATCCAGAAAAGAAATCAGGATGGAAACCTACTACCCTAACCTGTAGTAGTTTACATAATGTAAGGATAGACAAGGTTTGGGAGAAGATAGAAGAGTATCAGACCCTTACAAAACAAAACAAGTCTTTCGAAAACAAGCGAAAAGAACAAAACAGATTCTGGCTAATGCAAACCATTGAAGACCAACTAAAGCAACGCTTCTATGCAAGTCCAAAGGTAAAGCAAGCTCTGAAAGAAAAGATAAAAGCGGTGGAAGAACAACGACTTACTCCGTTTGAGGCTGCGCAGTACTTATTAGATTTAGATGAGAATAAGTTATAAACAGAGCCCCATCTAATCGGAAAATAAATAGGTGCTTAAATCATCTAAGCTTAGTTTACATTTAAAAAGAACTACTTTTATATTTTCCAATATACTTATGCAAGATCTAACTATCCTAATTCCAGTTTACAACGAACAATACAATCTGCCGAGAGTAGAAAAAGAATTATCTGCATATTTAGAAATAGCTCTAATACCTAGTCAAGTTCTTTTTATAAATGATGGCTCCACAGATGCTAGCAAGGCAATGATAAAAGAGATATGCAAGCGAAATCCTAGTTTTTCTGCATTGCATTTTACACAAAATTTTGGACTCAGCGCTGCGCTAAAAGCAGGATTTGATGCTGCAAAAACCGAGTTTATTGGGTATATAGATGCTGATTTACAAACGACTCCTATGGATTTCAATTTACTATTAGCTCATAGAGAGGATTATGATTTGATAACTGGCGTGCGTGTAGATAGAAAAGACTCTTTTGTAAAACGCATCTCTTCGAAAATTGCTAATAGTGTACGACGAGCATTTACACAAGATGGAATGGACGATACGGGCTGTCCGCTGAAAATCCTAAGAACCTCGTATGCCAAACGCATACCTATGTTTAAAGGCTTACATAGGTTTCTACCTGCAATGATTCTCTTGCAAAATGGTAACGTTCTACAAGTCCCTGTAAGGCATTTCCCTAGAATTGCAGGAGAAGGAAAGTTTGGGCTAAGGAATAGATTAGTAGGACCATTAATAGACTGCTTTGCCTATAGGTGGATGAAGCGAAAATACATCTCCTATGAATTAGAAAAAGTGGACAATGAATGATTTCGGGATATATGCCATAGGGTTTACTGCGCAACTGCTCTTTTCGTCTAGACTAATTGTACAATGGATACTTTCTGAGAAAAAGAAAGAAGTAGTTACCCCAAGTCTATTCTGGAAGTTGAGTATCCTCGCTTCAATCTTGCTTTTTGTTTATGGCTTTTATAGAAAGGATTTGCCCATTATGCTAGGACAAACGCTCACTTATTATATCTATATAAGAAATCTTCAGCTTCAAAAGGAATGGCAAAAAGCATCTATTCTTTTTCGCTCACTTCTACTCATAGGCCCAATAGCTCTATTGCTGTTTGGGATAACTCAAGGAAACTTAGATTGGAGCAAACTCACCAATAAAGAAAACATAACCCCTTGGCTATTGCTTCTAGGCGTGCTTTCGCAAGTGTTTTTTACTTTTAGATTTCTATACCAATGGATTTATTCCGAAAGAATAAAAGTTTCGGAGCTCTCTATTGGCTTTTGGCGATGGAGTGTAGCGGGTGCAGGGCTGATTCTTATCTATGCTGTTTGTCGTAAAGATCCCATATTATTCTTAGGACATGGAAGTGGCATGCTAATTTACATTCGCAACATTATAATCTGGCAAAAGCAAAAAAAGAGTGCTAAAAAACATCTAGGTTAAGTGCTTTTTAGTCTTCCGAATACCGTTCTAATTCTCTTTCATAAAAAGCCATCGCTTCTTCTATCAACTTATGACCATCTGCTTGCACTTCTTCTTGATCTTGCGCACTAAACTCCTCCATCCATTCTATATCTCCATCGGCAACATTCAATGCAAACCTTGGATATTCTAAATGAACGATATAAGTATCTTCTGGATAATCTGTATTATCTCCTAATAAAAACTTGGGTAATTCCATAGGCATCGTTTAATGTAATATGTTTTCCAATAAAAATTTAAAGCTACTATCTTCTATCTAATAAAAATAACTATACGGCTATTTCTTTATCGCGAATCAACTTCTTTGTCAATCTATTAAAACGTAGGTATAGCAAAGTACCAGAGAAAGTCAATCCAGTCAATAATCCAATCCAAATTCCCATACTAGCCAATTCGGTATAAGCGCTTAAATAATAAGAGATAGGGAAGGCTATTAACCAGTAGGATATAAAAGTGATAATCGTAGGAATCTTAACGTCTTGCATACCGCGTAATACGCCCAATGCAACAACCTGAACGGTATCGGATATCTGAAAAATAGCGGAGATAAATAATAAGGAAGAAGCGATTGCTACCACTTCCATATTGTCTTTTAATTGAGATACATCGTCTAAGTCTAAGTAAAGCTTAGGGAATATTTTATTTCCAAGCATAAATACTGCTGCAAAAATAAAAGCAGTTATAAGGGTTAATAAGAACATAGACTGTGCTATTCTGCGCAGCTCTTTATATTTCTTCAATCCAACCTGGTTCCCAACTCTAATCATTGCAGCTACTCCGAATCCAGAGGCCACCATAAATGTCATGGACGATAAGTTTAAAGCAATTTGATTCGCCGCTTGTGCATTCTTGCCCAATGCACCGGATAACCAAACAGAAGCGGTAAATATTCCCATTTCAAAAAACATCTGCATGCCCGACGGAATTCCTAAATTAAGTAGCTTCTTTACTTTATCTTTTTGAAGGCTAAATAACTTTAAATCAGTTACGTACCCCGAAGACTTTTTATCTCTATACAACAAGATATATAAATAGATAACCATCACTACTCGCGAAGCTAAGGTCCCTACTCCTGCTCCTATTACACCCCATGCAGGTGCGCCGAATTTTCCAAAAATAAACATGTAGTTTAGCAGGATATTTACCCCGTTTGCAAGAAACGTTGCATACATCGGATACTTCGTCATAGACAGTCCATCGCTAAACTGCTTTAACGCCTGGAAAATGATTAATGGGATTAGAGATACAGCAATTAAATCTAGATATGGCATGGCTAAATCTACCACTTCCTTTGGTTGGTTCATAGAGTACATAACAGGCTTGGCTACTAGTAATACTCCTAATAAGAAAATGGCTAAAATAGTACATAGCACCAATCCGTGTTTAAAAGCAGACTTGCCTCCTTCTCTATTTTCTGCAGCATCAGCCTCTGCAACAAGTGGTGTGATTGCGGTTGAGAAGCCTATTCCCAACGACATAGCAACAAACATAAAGCTGTTACCTAAAGAAACTGCAGCCAATTCGGCCGATCCTAACTGTCCCACCATAATATTATCTATCAAGGCTACCAAAGTATGCCCTAACATTCCGAATATAACCGGCGTGGCCAATCGAATATTATATCTAAACTCTCTTGTGTATCGTGCTAACAAATCAAAAATTAATTTTAATACAATCTGCAAATATACTCCTATTCTATCTTCTACCCCTCAATATAAAGTCTTTCTAAAAAATAATAAACCGCCCACTTTATTTTAAAGTGAGCGATTTATGTGTTAACCAAGCAGGAAGGCCTTTAAGAATCCAACAATAAATAACTTCACTCTCCTCTAGCTACTCGTTTTTTAACTCTTGACGATATTCTTTTAATTCCTGTTTTTCCTCTTTATCTAACTCGGGTTTTCGTATATCGCTAAAAAGCTTTAATCGTTTTAGCAATATAGACGCTACAAGTGCTCGTGCAGTATGTTTACTATCTGAAGGTATCACATACCAAGGAGCATATTCCGTAGAGGTTTTATTTATCGCTTCTTCATAGTGCTGTTGGTACTCATCCCAAAACTGTCGCTCTTCTACATCGTTTGATGAAAACTTCCAATTATGTTTCTTTTTCTCTAACCTTCTTAAAATCCTATTCTTTTGCTCTTTTTTAGAGACATGTAAAAAGAACTTAAATACTATTGTTCCATTCTCTGTAATATGTTTCTCGAAGTTGCGAATTTGTTCAAAGCGTGATTCCCAAAAATCTGGAGTAATATCTTCTACATTATCTATATTAGGTAAGTTTTCTTGTAATACGATGTCTGGATGCACTCTTGCAACCAAAACATTCTCATAATGGGTTCTATTAAACACAGAAAACATACCTACTCGCGGTAAAACCAAATAATGCCTCCAAAGGTAATCATGATCTCGCTCCTCTTCAGACGGCACTTTAAAGCTATGTACTTTAATACCCGATGCATTAAATCTTTTAAACACCTCTCTTATCAAACTGTCTTTACCAGCGGTATCCATACCTTGAATACATATAAGTACTGAGTACTTTCCAAAGGCATATATCTTTTCTTGTATTTGGGCTAATGCTTTTCGAGTTTCTTTTAAATGTCGCTTCGCCTCCTTATTTTTAATATCTAATTTGGTTGGCAAATCGGATATACGGATAGGCTTAATAACTTTTAAATTATTTAAACTTACAGGCTCCATGTTTATTTATTTGTTTGCAAACTGTTGCACATCCGAAGCGCTAATAGTCTCCTCGCCCAATATCAACAACCGCTCCACCACGTTTCGGAGTTCTCGAATATTCCCCGTCCAATCGTATTTCTTAAGCTTCTCTATCGCTTCTTTAGAGAATTTCTTTTTGGTCATTCCTTGCTGGTCGCTTATCTGTTTTACAAAATGCGTTATAAGCAAGGGTATATCTTCTCTTCTATCATTTAGCGCAGGTACTTCTATGAGTATTACAGCCAATCTATGATATAAATCTTCTCTGAATCTGCCTTCTTCTATTTCCTTTTTTAAGTCTTTATTGGTAGCAGCCAGTACGCGTACATCTACTTTAATATTCTTATCACTTCCTACCCTTTGGATTTGATTTTCTTGTAAAGCACGTAGTACTTTAGATTGAGCTGATAAACTCATATCTCCTATCTCATCAAGAAACAGTGTTCCGCCATTGGCAGACTCAAATTTTCCTTCTCTATTTTTA
>Ga0209075_1002480_pt1 | contig 16219 bp, 16 predicted proteins | sample Stecom2011_FD_187523 | JGI IMG/M metagenome (GOLD analysis project Ga0209075, IMG submission 187523) | Agricultural soil microbial communities from Utah to study Nitrogen management - Steer compost 2011 (SPAdes) (version 2) | ecosystem: Environmental > Terrestrial > Soil > Agricultural land...
TTTGTTCATTTCAACGTGAGCAATCGGATTGAATCCAGCACGGATAAATCCCTCTGAAAGTCCACCTGCACCAGCGAATAAATCTATGTAATTAAATTTCTTCATTTATATTTTATAATAAAAATTCTTTTTGCAAAAATATACTTTATTATATTTATTTGTATTGAATATAAAAATAAAAACGTTTAATATTGCTCTTATTCAGTACTTTAATTTTTGTATATACTAAATACAATATATAAAAGCTTATCAGTTCTTCTATATATTTAATCTTCTATTTTTCTATCTTATAGAATTAAAACGCAACTATAAACACATATAATTCATTATATTAAATAAACTTTCACAACAAACATAAAACAAAATGTTAATTTTTACAAATTATTAAAAAATTCATATTTTATTTTAAGAGTATAATCACATCCAAAAATACCTACTCTTTCTTAATTACTTTTACGGTTTTCCTTATTCGTTTAAATAACTATAAATCAGAATTTATACTGCTTGAGTATTATTAGATAAACCTTACAACATACCACAAAAAGAAATTCCCTCTGTAAGTTTGGCTTACAGAGGGAATTTAATTGTTTTATTATCTTAAAAGGTTATTTACAACACCGAATCATCGACCCTATTCGGCAAGGTTACTTTTAAAAGTGGTTGTGCTTCCATGGCTCGTTTGATAGCAAAAATAGCTCCTTCGTTTCTTGCCCAGCTTCTGCGGGAGATACCGTTGTTTACGTCCCAAAACAGCATGGATTCTAATCGTCTGGAAGCATCTGCCGAACCGTCAAGCAACATTCCGAAGCCTCCGTTGATTACTTCGCCCCAGCCTACTCCACCACCGTTGTGAATCGAAACCCAAGTGGCACCTCTAAAGCTGTCTCCAATCACATTGTGAATTGCCATATCAGCCGTAAAACGCGAACCATCATAAATATTTGAGGTCTCTCTAAATGGTGAATCGGTTCCTGATACATCGTGGTGATCACGACCCAGCACTACGTAACCAATTTCGCCTGTGGCAATAGCTTGGTTAAAGGCTTCGGCAATTTTGATTCGTCCTTCTGCATCCGCATACAAGATGCGAGCTTGCGAACCTACGACCAATTTATTTTCTTGCGCTCCTTTGATCCATCTGATGTTATCTGCCATCTGTTGTTGGATTTCTTTAGGAGAATTTTCAATCATTTCTTCCAGAACCTTACAGGCAATTTCGTCTGTTTTCTGTAAATCTTCCGGTTTACCTGAAGCACAAACCCAACGAAAAGGCCCAAACCCGTAATCAAAACACATCGGTCCCATAATATCCTGAACATACGACGGATATTTAAAGTCGATTCCGTTTGCTGCCATTATATCGGCTCCTGCTCTAGAAGATTCCAACAAGAACGCATTTCCGTAATCAAAGAAATACGTTCCTCTTGCCGTATGGATATTGATCGCATCCACTTGTCTGCGAAGACTTTCCTGAACTTTTTGTTTGAATAATTCCGGGTTGTTAGCCATCATATCATTGGCCTGTTCAAACGACAAACCAACCGGATAATAACCTCCAGCCCAAGGGTTGTGCAACGAAGTCTGATCGGAACCCAAATCAACATAAATATTTTCTTTGGCAAAATGCTCCCAAACTTCAACCACATTTCCTTCAAAAGCAATCGAAACTACTTCTTTATTTTCTTTAGCTTTCAGTACTCTTTGAGTCAATTGGTCTAAATCAACAATTACCTCATCAACCCAGCCTTGTGAGTGTCTGGTATGAACCGCTTTGGGGTTTACTTCTGCACAAATCGTGATGCACCCTGCTATATTTCCTGCTTTAGGTTGCGCACCACTCATTCCACCAAGACCTGAAGTAATAAAAACTTTCCCTTCAAGACCTTCGCCATTCTTTGATATTTTACGTCCTCCATTCAGAACCGTAATCGTAGTTCCGTGAACGATTCCTTGTGGTCCGATATACATATAACTTCCTGCAGTCATTTGTCCGTATTGGGTAACTCCCAGTGCATTGAATTTTTCCCAATCGTCCGGTTTGGAATAATTCGGAATCATCATACCGTTTGTTACCACCACTCTCGGAGCCTCTTTGTGCGACGGAAAAAGTCCCATCGGATGCCCCGAATACATTACCAAAGTTTGCTCATCGGTCATTTCCGACAGATATTGCATGGTCAAAAGGTATTGTGCCCAGTTCTGGAAAACCGCTCCGTTTCCTCCGTACGTGATGAGTTCGTGTGGATGTTGAGCTACAGCGTAATCCAGATTGTTCTGAATCATTAGCATAATGGCTTTTGCCTGCTCTGAATTACCGGGATATTCCGAAATAGGTCTGGCATACATTTTATATTCCGGACGAAAACGATACATATAAATACGTCCGTACGTATTGAGTTCGTCCAAAAATTCTTTGGCCAAAACTTGGTGGTATTGAGGCTCGAAATAACGCAACGCATTGCGAAGTGCTAATTTCTTTTCGTCATCCGATAATATTTCTTTTCGCTTGGGTGCGTGATTGATGTTGGTTTCGTAGGGCTTCGGAGCAGGTAATTCACTTGGAATTCCTTGTTTTATTTGCTGTTGAAAAGTCATTTCTATTAAATTTTAATAGCTACAAAAATAAGAATTTTATATGAATTTAACAGAAGAATGTATAATCAAAATTTAATGCAAAATCCCGTTCTGATTATACAAAACGGGATTTTCAAAAGATAATCGGTATAAAACCTTTAATCGTGTGCGTGGTTATGAATATCAATTTCAATCCACTGTACAGTCTCATTTCCTGCTTTATCAACAGCAAAAACTCCGAAATGATACGCTCCGTCTTCTGCATTTTCAGGAATGTCGATATGAATATGAAGATTCTGATTCTTTCCGGATAATACTCCTGTAACTTCGTATTCCCACTCAATATGCTCCGAAATATTCATCGATTTCTCGTGAGAATGCCCGTCACCTGTAAAATGAATGTCAATTTTGTAAGAAGCCAAAGCCACATTATCCGAAAAGTCAATGTCCACGTGGATTTCATCTCCTGCGTGAAACACCTCTCCGTCCGTAGGTTCGTTAATTACAATCGTTGGTGCTTGAGTATCTACTGAATTGTTATCATCAGAAGAACAAGAAAATAAAGCTGCAGCCACAGCAAAAGCGTATATAAATTTTAGTTTTTTCATTATTTTATGTGTTTTAATTTTAAAATTATTTTTATCTGCTAAACTTTATCAAAGTTGAGGAGGTCCTTTATTGGTTATGTTTTCAAAGAAAATTTTCTTGTAAAAAACTTTATATAAAGTCTTTTCTATCTCAAAAAAAGAAATAAACTCCTTAAGCTCCGTATATCCGAAATCAAGCAATAAAAAAGATGGAACCTTGAAAATACTCTGTTCGCAATCGTGGGTTTTGTGATTGTTATGAAATTGTTTTTCGTTAGGATTGTACTCGTGAAAATGATGCTCGACCACAAAATAATGCAAAGCATTGTTAGCCTGTGGAAACACAAACAACAAAAGCAAAAACAAGCTGATATGTAGTTGAAATTTCTTCATCAAAACGGAATCTGAATCATTATCTGAATGTTTCTCGCTTGTTCGGGAATTTCCAAAGCCCTGTAAAAGCTCATATGTGAATAATACTTCGTATCAAATATATTCTGAACCGAAACCGTCAGTTTCGGGCTTACTTTTCCAAAGTTCAAATCAGACGAAAAACCTGCTCCGAAAACTATCGAAGACGGTGTGATTTCCTCGTTCCTTGCAATTCGATTCTGTTCTGCAAAATATTTTCCGTTTACATAAACAACCGAATTTTCCAAAGATTCACTTCCTTCAAAAAGCGAATAATCCACTTTTGCAAAAACATTGAAAGGTGGTGTAAACGGAAGTGGATATTTCTCCTCAATCTGTCTGTTGTAGATATATTCCAAAACTATTTCGGTTTTGAACTTGTCAAACGAATATTCGCTTTCCAATTCAAATCCCGTAAGCATTGCTTTGGTTTGGGAAAACCTGTAAATCTGTCCCGAATGTGGTAAAGCCGAAAATGATCCCGTAGGTCTTAAATAAATATAATTCGTAAAATAATACAGATAAGGACTGAAACTTAATCTAAATTTTTCCGTTTTGTAAGTCAATTGGGAATCAACAATATAACCTCTTTCGGAATTGAGGTTTTCATCTCCTTTTTCGTGTCGGAACGAACCGTGATGAATTCCGTTTGCTCCGAGTTCGATAGCTGTCGGATTTCGGAAACTGCTTCCGATATTCAGAGTCAAATCGATTTTATTATTCAACGAATACAAAGCTCCCGTTTTCAGATTAAAATTACTGAAATTCCTTGATAATTCAGGGCTTCGTAGAGCATATTCAGTTGCTAATTCTTCTGAATAATTTCTTCCGATAAGATAATCGTACAAAATTTCATCATAAAAGCGTTTGATTCGGATATTCGAAAAATCATATCTCAAACCAAAATCAAACCGTAATTTATCCGAAAAGCGATAGTTGTGCAAAGCAAAAATTCCGTAATTATTTCGGTTGTATTCGGGTAATAAAAAATTGTATCCTTTTATAGTATTGTCTTGAATCTGCACCTGTAATCCGAAATCGGTTTTGTGTTTTTCAGAGAAAAAACGGGTATATTTCGTATTTCCACTAAAGGTATTCAGACTAAAATCAAGTTCTAAATCCAAATCTTTTTCGGGTGGTAACTGATTGGAATAATGTGTATGAAACTCGCTTTTTTCCTGCCTGTGATTGTTCTGGAAAGCCAAATCAACCAACAATTCCGAGTCGGAAAAATTCCATTTGTGTTCGTTCTGAATCATAAAATGATTGGCTTTTTGATACGGATATTCGATGTTTCGGGAGTTTCCGTCATCTTGCAATCGGTTTAAATCGGGAATTCCGTGAGAGCCGGGAAAAAACCCTGCTTTGGTTTGGTTGTTTGAAACCGTCAGAATCGAAAGATAATTATCCTCTACATAGCCGATTTGCCCGAAAACACTCCACTCCTTCCCTGCTGTATTTTTGAGCCTTCGGTTGTGAATCGGGATTTTTCGGGTGAGATAAATAATCGTATCAGCCGGAGTTCTAAAATCTCCGTAATCCAGATACGAACCCTTGAATTTATAAAAGAATCTGTCTTTTCGATGTTTTAGTTCAAAGGCCGTTCCGACAGTGTTGTTCACACTTCGACCGAATACAATCGCTTTTCCGGTAAATGAATTCTTCTGGGGAATCAGGTTGTTTTTGATGTTCAAAACGCCTCCAACAGCATCGCCTCCGTACTCGATAGAGGCAGCTCCTTTGATGATCTCAACACTTTCGGGCGAAAAAGCGTCTATTTCTAATCCGTGGTCGGCTCCCCATTGTTGTCCTTCGTGTTTGCTTGAATTCAGTGCCACCACAACCCTATTGAATCCTAAACCTCTGATAATCGGCTTTGCTGTACCCGAACCAATACGCATCGCATTGATTCCCGCTACATTCTCGAGAGATTGAATCAAGGAACCTGAAAAATTCTGATGAATGAAACGCTCCGAAATAGTTTCTTTGTTTTCGATTGTTTTTGAAATTCCGTAAATGGTGACTTCTTCGATTGTTTTTTCGTCTTCAAAAGGTTCCAAATCCGGAACTTGAGCAAAAGACACCCATCCGAAAAGTAAAAAAAGAAGAGTTATATAAGATATTTTAAGCACAGTTTACACAATTTTTTACAGCTTCTTTTTAGAAAAAGTAAATTAGAAATAGATTTAGTTTTTCAGACCTTCCAGGTTTTTAAAACCTGGAAGGTCTGTTATCGAAGTTTGGATTTAAAAGTTTACAAGCACAAAACCAAGTTTGTCTTTAGCCCTGATGGAAGCGACATCCTTTTTTGTTTTTGTAGAACCCTTGTTAAAAAGTATAAGAAGTAGAAAAAACAAAAAAGATATAGCGGACAGCAGGAACCAACCTTACGGATAAGCCCTCAACGTTCTGCTGCTAAAAAACTTAAAAATCAAAAGATTACACCAAAGGCGGTGCACGAAGGGAGAAAAATCTATAATCGGAAGTTGATAAATGCTCAATGTAAATCGCATTTATTCGGGTGTTGAAAGCCTGTGAAACTACAGGTTCAAAAGTCAAAAATTTGAACTCTGTGAACGAGCTCAACGTAAAATCACAAAGAGAACAATCATGTTCTGAGTCTGAATCATGAGTATGGTCGTGTTTGTCACACTTGTGTATCGCAGTCACTTCATCTTGGTGTTCTAAAAAGTGAACCGAACGAAGTCCGAACGAAATAAGAAATATTCCGAGCAATACTATACTATATGTCTGTATCTTTGTTTTCAAAACGAGTACAAAAGTAAGTAATTTATTTGCAAACAAAAATAGATTAACAATGATTTAGAAAAGTTTTGTAGTTTAAAATGAATTACTTACTTTTGCACCCTTATTTATAACAAATTAAATTTTTATTTATGAATCATTACGAAACTGTTTTCATTTTGAATCCCGTTTTATCTGAACAACAGGTAAAGGAAACAGTAAGCAAATTTGAGGATTTTCTTACTTCGCGTGGAGCTAAAATGGTATCAAAAGAAGATTGGGGGCTAAAAAAATTAGCTTACGAAATCCAACACAAGAAAAGTGGATTCTACCACTTATTCGAATTTCAAGTAGCAGGAGAAGTTATTGCTCCTTTTGAAACTGAATTTAAACGTGACGAAAGAGTTATGCGTTTCTTAACTGTATCTCTTGACAAACACGCTATTTCTTGGGCTGAAAGAAGAAGAGAAAAACTTAAATCAAAAGCTAACTAATTATGGCAACTTTAGAACAATCTGCAAAAGGAAAAAGAGAAGGAGATATCAGATATCTTACTCCTCTTAACATAGATACTAACAAACAAAAAAAATACTGTCGTTTCAAAAAATCAGGTATCAAATACATCGATTACAAAGATGCTGATTACCTTTTGAAATTCGTTAACGAGCAAGGAAAAATCCTTCCAAGACGTTTGACAGGAACTTCTTTGAAATACCAAAGAAAAGTATCAGTAGCTGTTAAAAGAGCACGTCACTTGGCACTTATGCCTTACGTAGCTGACTTACTAAAATAATCAAATTAAAAATTAACGTTGTTGGTTTCTGAACAATCAGAACCTAACTCACAAAAAGGACATCAACATGGAAATCATTTTAAAACAAGACGTTGCAAATTTAGGATTTAAGGATGACGTTGTAAACGTAAAACCAGGTTACGGACGTAACTTCCTAATTCCTCAAGGAGTTGCAATACTTGCTACACCGTCTGCAAAAAAAGTTTTGGCAGAAAACTTAAAACAAAGAGCGTTCAAAGAACAAAAATTGGTTGACGAAGCTAATACTACAGCTGAAGCACTTAGAGCTCTTGAAATTAGAATTACTGCAAAAACAGGAGGTGAAAAACTTTTTGGTTCAGTAACAAATATCGATGTTGCAGAAGCTTTGGCAAAAGCAGGTCACCCAATCGACAGAAAATTCATTACTTCTGGAATATTAAAGAGAACTGGTAAATATACAGCTAACGTACGTCTTCACAGAGAGGTTATTGTTGAATTACCATTCGAAATTATTGCAGAACAATAATATTCGTAACACGTATACTACTTTAAAAACCTTTCCCGAAACGGAAAGGTTTTTTTATAAGATATAACTATGAAATACACTCGACTTACTAAAGAACAGTTCGAAGAACTGCATCAGGAATTTGCAAACTTTCTGGCTGCACAAAATATTGACAAAGCCGAATGGGAACAAATAAAGTCAGAAAAAACCGAAGTAGCAGAACAAGAACTCGATGTTTTTTCAGACCTGATTTGGGAAGGAGCGCTAAGCAAAATGGAGTATTTAGAACATTTTTCTAAAAACCATATCTTTTTGTTTCATTTTACAGAAAATACAGCGCAATCTATTGTAATACAATCCAATAATCCTACGATTGATTTCTTAACCAAAGAAGGACTTATCTGGCTTTCAGAAAATATATCGTCTGACCAAACCGATATCCGACAAGGCAGTAAATCATTTGATGATAAAAATGCTGCTGCTTTTAGCCTCATCCAACAAGGAGCGTTGATAAGTGACGGAAATCTTTATAAACAAGTAAAAAGTGTTCTAGGGATTTAATATTACAATCCTTTCAAAGTCTCTATCAATCTATCTATATCTTCTTGGGTGTTAAAATGAGAGAGTGAAATACGCAACGATGGTTTGTGGATTTCGTCTTTCGGGAGGATTTCTTCCAGAACGTGTGACGGAACAAGACTTCCGGACTGACAAGCGCTACCACGAGAGACTGCAATTCCTTTCATATCCAAACTGAACAAAATTGTAGCAGTTACGCTTTCCGAAAAAGGAAACTGTACATTAATAATACCGTAAATTCCGTTTTCGGAATCTCCGTTTATTTTATAGCCTTTCAAGTTTTGGTTTAACTGTTCAATCAGATAATTTCTCAAAGAAAGAATATACTCTTTTTCCGAATCCAAATTATCGTACGAAAGTTCCAATGCTTTAGCAAGTCCAACGATTTGGTGTGAGCTTTCTGTTCCTGCTCTGATTCCTTTTTCCTGACTTCCTCCAAAAAATAAAGGTTTTAATTGAACTCCTTTTCTTACAAAAACAAATCCGATTCCTTTTGGTCCGTGAAACTTATGAGCTGTTCCGATTAAAAAATCAACAGGCAGTTTCTGCAAATCCATTCGGATTTTTCCAATCGCCTGAACTGTATCGGAATGAAAATACGATTTATATTCCCTGCACAACTCTCCTACTCTTTCAATATCCAAAACATTTCCCGTTTCGTTATTTACGTACATCAAACTGACCAAAGTCGGTTTTTCGTCTTTGAGAAGCTCTTCCAAATGATTCAGATTGATGTTTCCGTTTTCTAATAAATCTACAAAAACAAGCTCAATTCCGAATTCTTTTTGTAATTCCAAAACCGTATTTAGAACTGCGTGATGTTCGATTTTAGAAGAAATAATCCGCTGAACTTTCAGGTTTTTTACTGCATTTCGTAAAATCCAATTATTGGCTTCCGTTGCAGAAGAAGTAAAAATAATTTCCTGTGAAGTCGCATTCAGGTATTTGGCAACCTGCTTTCTGGAAGTTTCGATAATAGCCTTTGCACTTCTCCCGATAGAATAAGTCGAAGACGGATTTCCGAAGTTGTTTCTTAAAACATCGGTCATTGCCTCAATTACTTCTGCCCGAAGTTGAGTGGTTGATGCGTTATCTAAATAGATTTGTTTCATTATTTATAAAGGAATCATTTATTTTCCGTTAGCTTTTGCCCAATTTTTACGAAGTATAGGTTTGGAAAAACTTGTTTCACCATTAGACTCTTCTCCTGAAAAATGGCAATATTTTTCAGCATAATTTTCATTCTTAAATTTTAACCAACTTTCATAAGCTTTATCCGTCATTGGTTTTTTCGGATTAAAAGGAATTTTTTCTCTTGTTCTAATACAATATCCTAATAAATTATTTTTTATCGTATTTGAGCTTTTGTTGTAAGAATCGTATTTATTTCTATTAGCAAAAAAATCTGAAAGTTTATCCACCCCTATATTAGAACCTTTATATTTTGTTTTAAGCCCTAACATTATGCTTTCATATTCAGGCAAACGTTGAAAAAGAAGCTCTGATTGTTCTATTACTCTGTTAAAATATTCCCAAGCATCTTTATCTAGAGCTTCTCTTGTGCCTTCCGTTAAAACACCAAATTCAATATTATTATCTTGTGAATAGCTATACAAATTCATTGAGGTTAAAATTGCTTTTTCTTCGTTAGCAAAATACTTTGCATGAAGTCGTTTCTCGTAGCGAATTTCAATATTCGGAAACTCTTTAAAAAAATCAAAATCAGCTTGTTTCATGCTCTTGGACATATCCTCTTCATTTTTCCCAAAAACAAGGATTATTTTAAGATTATCCTTATCCATTTTTGATTTTAAAGAAGAAATATATCTTTCGTGTAATTTTATATAAGGGGATATTAAAATTAATTCAAACTCTGCATTTTCAAAAATTTCTTCTAATTCAGAATTTAATTTATTGCCTGTGATAAATTTTGCCATAATTTAAAAAGTTATTTTTTTTCTTTTTTTTGATTACAAATAAACTTCTAACAATTCTGCTTTTCCTTCCAAAATATATTTACTTAAAACAGCAGGAAGCAGGATCGTATCTCCTTTTTTGAAGTCGTATTTTTCGTTGTTATACAAAACCGAAAAACTTCCGTCTGTACACATATAAACTCTAAAACAGTCTGTAGCTTTATTTACAGCTAACTTCCCGTCAAGTGGAATAAAATTCACAGTAAAATAATTACTCTGAACAATAGTATTCTCTTTATTTTCTTCTTTGGAATATTCTTTTCGGGTTTGGAGCTGATTGTAATTGATTACATCAAGAGCCATATCCAAGTGTAATTCCCTCAGATTTCCGTTGTTATCCGTTCTGTCCCAATCATAAATTCGGTACGTAATATCAGAAGTTTGCTGGATTTCGGCCAAGACAATTCCCTTTCCAATAGCGTGAACCGTACCAGTTTCTAAAAAAAAGACATCTCCCTTTTTTATTTTTTCCTCTTTCAGGATTGAAAGTAATTCTTTGTTTTTTAGTTTTTGTACATATTCTTCGGGAGAAGATTTTTCTTTAAAACCAATTATATTTCGTGCGTTATTATCTGCCTGAATAATGTACCACATTTCGGTCTTCCCAAACGAATTATGTCGTTTTTGAGCCATTTCATCATTCGGATGTACCTGAATGGATAAATCTTCTGAAGCATCCAAAAACTTAAACAAAAGCGGAAACTGCTTTCCGAATTGGTTATACACTTTGTCACCCAAGACTTCTATCGGAAATTCGGCAATAAGGTCTGTAATAGGTTTGTTTTGATATATTCCGGTGGCAATGATACTGATGTCTCCTTCAACGGTCGAAAGTTCCCAACTTTCTCCTGTCTGTTCCGATTTCAGTTCTTTTCCGAACAAAGTTGAGAGTTTATTTCCGCCCCAAATTCGTTCTTTCAGAATCGGTTTAAATGTTAATGGATAAATCTTCATAGATTTTTGATTGTAGATTAACGATTTTTGATTGCAGATTTTGTGGACTTCCTAAATCAGAGATCTGCAATCATTCATCTTGAATCAATTTCCTTTGTAGCTTACAAAATTTCTCGGAGTTTCATACAAAGTAACCTCCAAATCCAAATTTGAATCAATTTTTTTTCTGATTTTGTTCCAAATAACCACTACGATATTTTCGGCTGTCGGGTTTAGTTCCTTAAATTCCTCAACGTCCAAATTCAGGTTTTTATGGTCAAACGGAATCTCAACTTCACTGTAAATAATATCTTTCAACTCTTTCATATCCATCACATAACCTGTTTCAGGATTGATTTTTCCTGTGACACTTACAATAACTTCATAGTTATGTCCGTGAAAATTCGGATTATTACACAGCCCAAAAACAGTATCGTTTTGCTCTGGAGTCCAATCTTTGCGATACAAACGGTGTGCTGCATTAAAATGAGCTTTTCTACTAACTGTTACTTTCATAAGTTTTAATTTTTTAGCCACGGATTACACAAATTTAAAGGATTTTATAGGATATAATCCCTTAAGCCGTGGATAAACTATTTTTTATGTTCTTCTAAAAAATGATAAAATTCGTTGAAAATTATCTTAAACCAAGCCGTATAAATGTCTGGGTTTTGCTGAATGTCTTTTCGTACTTCATCGATATCCATCCATTTCCAAGCTTCTACTTCCTCAGGATTTATAGTCGGTTCTCCGTCATAATAACCAAGCATTACGTGGTCTAATTCGTGTTCGGTCAGTCCGTTGTCAAAAGGAGCTTTGTAGATAAACGAGAAAAGTTCTTTTAATTCCGCACTGAAACCCATTTCTTCTTGCAAACGTCTGTTTCCTGCTTCGATATTAGTTTCGTTTTCTCTTTGGTGCGAACAACACGTATTGGCCCACAAAAGCGGAGAATGATATTTATCTGCTGCTCGTTGTTGCAGCATCAATTCGTTTTTATCATTCAATATAAAAACCGAAAAAGCCCTGTGCAAAAGTGCTTTTTCGTGAGCTTTCATTTTAGGCATCAGCCCGATTGGCTCGTCATTTTCGTTTACTAATATTACTTTTTCTTCTTCCATTTATTAATATCAAATATAGTTTAAAACTATACACTTTTTAATTTTTAGCCACAAATTACACGAATTTACACGAATTGAATTTGTGTAATTTGTGGCTGATATTTTTATTTCACTCTGCTTACCGTAAGTCCGTCCCTGATTGGTAATAAAACCGTTTCTAATCTGTCGTCTTCCTTTAAAATTTTATTGTATTCAAGCAAAGTTTTTGTACTTCTGTCATTTGGTTTCACTTCCTGCAAGACCTTTCCACTCCACAAAACATTATCCGACAAAATAATCCCTCCCTTGTTCATTTTCGGTAAAATTACATTAAAATAATTGATGTAATTCTCCTTATCTGCATCAATAAAGACCAAGTCAAACTTTTTGTCCAAAGTCGGAATTATATGAAGAGCATTTCCCAAATGCTGAAAAATCCGATTTCCGTATTCCGATTTATCAAAATATTTACGCTGAAAATCAACTAATTCTTCGTTGTTGTCCAACGTATCAATAGTACCTTGTTCTTGTAAGCCTTCAGCTAAACAAAGTGTGGCATAGCCTGTATAAGTACCAATTTCCAAGATGTGTCTCGGATGTACCAATTTAGAAAGCATACTCAAAACCCGTCCTTGAAAATGCCCACTTAACATTCTAGGTTTTAATATCTTTTGGTGTGTTTCTCGATTCAGTTCGGCCAAAAGTTTGGGCTCCTCTTCCGAATGCATCACCACATAGTTTTCTAATTCCTCTGAAATAAAATGCATAAAATTTTAATTTTTACAAATATACGGTTTTTATAGGAAGTAAAAATTCTATGTTATTTGCATACAAACAACAAAACACCTCTGTAAATCAACAAGTTAACACTAGTATTTGTTTCTGGCACGTTTGTTGGTAAACATGAGTTGTAGGAAACTACAAAACCAAATACTAACTTTTAATACTTACGGTTATGAAAGCAAATTTATTTACATCGATTTTAGTTACTATGCTTTTTGCAAGTGTAACTTTTGGACAAGACGTTACAACCGTAACAGCAACCAATTATGATATAAGCGACAATTTAGACCTTACGGCTGTTGCTTCAATTTTTGGAGAATCTAAAGATTTAGCAGACTTTGAATACAGACTCAATAATCCTAAAGTTCAAATTTCAAACCTCGACTTGAATCGAGATGGTCAGGTAGATTATTTGAGAGTTATCGAATCTATCGAAAAAAACACACATCTTATCGTTTTACAAGCTGTATTAGGAAGAGATATGTTTCAGGATGTAGCCACTATAGAAGTTGAGAAAAATACTCGAAACAACACTGTTCAAGTACAAGTGGTCGGAGATGTATTCTTATACGGAAACAACTATATTTATGAGCCTGTGTACTATGTACGACCTGTAATTTTCAATACTTTTTGGCATAGAGGTTATGTAGCGTATTATTCTCCTTGGTATTGGGGATATTATCCAACATACTTCTCTTATTGGGCTCCTTGCCCGATATTCAGATACAGAAATCACGTACATACTTATGTAAATGTTTATAACACGTATAACTATGTAACGGTAAGAAACAGCACAAGAGCCGTAACCATGCACAATTCAGTACGTTCAAATGCTTATGAAAGACAAAATCCGAATCAAGCTTTTAATAGAAGAAATGAAGGAGTGAGAAATTCATACGCCTTGAATCAAACAAGAAGTAATTCAGTAGCTAACCGTTCTACTAACAATAGAGCAAATGCGTCAGAGATAAACAGTACTCGAGCTAATAATACTGTTTCGAATACCAGTGCTACAAGAACAAATGCTGTTGGAACAGCAAACAATAATTCAAGAAGTAATTCAGTAGGAACATCAAGCACTTCTAACAGAAGTTCAACTATAGGAAGTAGTCCAGCACCTACAAGAAGCAATTCAGTAGGAACGTCAAGCACTTCTAACAGAAGTTCAACTATAGGAAGTAGTCCAGCACCTACAAGAAGCAATTCAGTAGGAACGTCAAGCACTTCTAACAGAAGTTCAACTATAGGAAGTAGTCCAGCACCTACCAGAAGCAATTCAGTAGGAACGTCAAGCACTTCTAACAGAAGTTCAACTATAGGAAGTAGTTCTAACACATCGAGAAGTTCTTCGGTAGGAAACAGTTCAGGTGCTACAAGTAGAGGCACAATGGGAAATACAAGTTCTAGAAGTTCATCAACGAGCAGAACAACACGATAATAATTAGTTTAGGTTGGTTTAAACAAAAACGAGCTCTTTTCAGAAATGAAAGAGCTCGTTTTAATTTTATATAAAAGTAGTATTACTTAACTAATAATTTTTTCATTACCTCATTGTTCTTATTCTGAAATTTCACAAAGTATAATCCTTGAGGTAAATCAAACGAAACTTCGTTATGGGTTTGAGATAGTTTTGTTTCAAAAACCTTTCTGCCCTGCACATTCATTATCTGAACTACTTCAAAAGATAAAGTGTTGTCAAAAAATATTGTGTTTTGAGTCGGGTTTGGATAAAATGTAAAGTTATTGAGTTCAAAGTCGTTTGTTGATGCTGTTGAGCAAAAAACAGGGTCAAAAATCACTTCTCCTAAATTCGGATCATCAACCTGATGAAAAATTACACTTTCTGCATCTGCTAAAGTGATTTCTTCTCCTTCAATCCAGCAATTGTGTTTTGCCATATACGTAATAGTACCATTATTCATCATAGAAATAGCATATACATTTCCTCCATTTCCATTTTCTGCAAACACATTTCCTCCTGGATTATCTTCATCATCTCCTAAATTAGCATTAACAGGTCCTTGAAAAGTTATTCCCCAAAGGTTTCTGCGAATTTGGTTTCCTGTTATGGTTATGTTTTGTCCTCCGCTCGAAGAATTCAAGTTTATTCCACTTCCTCCTAAATTGGGATTTCCTTGAATATTATTATCTTCAATAATGTTGTCTATTATTTCTACTTCAGCACTTGGTCCTGTAATTGTGATTCCGTAACGATTGTCTCGGATCGTATTTCCTTCGATAACAGCAAGAATATCACCACTCCCTAACAAATTAGAGATTGCAATCCCTCCTACTTGTTCAAAAGTAGAGATCCCGGTGATTATATTATCCGCTATAATGAGTGGAACATCGGTACGAGTTGGTCCCATATTTATCTGTGGTCGGTTGTTGTTGTTATAATTGTTGTATTCAATGATATTTCCGATAAAATTTCCTGACACACTTTGATTAGTACCTGAAGAGATAGCTGGATTCCTGTTGTTTAAAAAATGATTGTTAGTAATGGTTACAATTCCTTTAGATAATTGAACCACTGCACTGGTAGTCGTTCCTGAAACATTATTCTGAATTATGCAATTGTCTAAAGTAAAAGTTTCTGTTAATACTCGTAATCCTCCTCCGTATTCGATAGTGGCATTTTGAATATTTATTTCAGAAAATTCTTCAAAACGAAAACCTTCGTAGGGAGCTTCTTGATCAACCGCAGTAATTAAAACTTGATCTGCATTCACCAAAAAAGTTCCGAAAACCGTTATTTGAACTTCCGCTGCTATTTCAAAAGTTAAGTTTGTATCGATGCGAAGTGTATCATTAACAGCAACAATTAAATCTTCGTTTAGAGTATATACTGATTCCGAAATGCTAACCGTTGTAGTACTTGCTGTAGCTATATCATCCAAAGTCCAATTTATTCCTGTATCAGGAGTAGTGTATTGTGCGTACGAGATGGTCGTAAAAAGTAGACCAATAAATCCGACAAATAGTAATTTTAGTTTCATAATAATTTAATTTTTATGTGTTTGTAATTTATAAAATTACATTTTTTTATGTTTTAAACACAAAAAAAGGAACTACTTTCGAAGTTCCTTTACTGTTTTATATCTATTCTAAATTATTATTTCACAAAAAATGGCAAGCGACCTACATCGCACCGCTACAACCATATACCTTTGCTGTGTTCCCACCCTGGAGGATTCTACAGGAGCTGGTCGTGTAGGACTTGCCTTTGCAAAGGTATGATTATTTTCTAT
>Ga0209075_1002481_pt1 | contig 16208 bp, 15 predicted proteins | sample Stecom2011_FD_187523 | JGI IMG/M metagenome (GOLD analysis project Ga0209075, IMG submission 187523) | Agricultural soil microbial communities from Utah to study Nitrogen management - Steer compost 2011 (SPAdes) (version 2) | ecosystem: Environmental > Terrestrial > Soil > Agricultural land...
GACTAAAATATGACAAGGAAAAAAATAAAAACAAAGAATAAAACAATTAAAAACACTAAATTTATCTCAAATACAACTATATGCGCTTCAAACACATTATCCTGTCAATTACAATTCTAACAAGCACGTCTTTATTCTCTCAAGAAAACCGGACACACTGTGCTAAAAGGGACGCTTTTTTTAATACACTATTAAAAAGTCCAAACCTGAATCTACAAGAGATTGAGAAAGCTAAAAAATATGACGTTCATTTTTATGCGCTTGATGTAGCCATGGATAACCTTTCAACAAACATTGTTGGAACTGGAGAAATTCATGGTGTCGTTTTAGAAAATCTAGATTCAGTATTATTCGAATTATATACTGATTTTAATATATCAGAAATTAGAGTGAACAATATCTCTACCCCCTTTAGTCATGACGGTTCAATTGTTAAGGTTCCAGTTAATTTAAATGCAGGTCAATCCTTCATCATAGCTGTTGATTACGATGGAACTCCACCCTCTTCCTCCTCAACACCATTTGGTGGGTCAGGAATGTCGAATGATACTTCACCAAGTTGGGGAGCACAAGTCACATGGTCCTTATCAGAGCCTTTTTCAGCTTACGAATGGTGGCCTTGTAAACAAGATTTAAGAGACAAAGCAGATAGTGTTTCTATTAAAATAACTGTCCCAAACAGTTGTAAAGCAGGTTCAAATGGTGTTTTAGAAAATGTTGAAGATTTAGGAAATGGAACTTCACGTTATGAATGGTTTCATAGGCATCCAATTGCTTATTATTTAATTTCTGTTGCCGTTGCCGAATATGTTGAGTATTCTATTTATGCTAATCCTGAAGGCTCTCCCGATCCAGTTTTAATTCAGAATTATATATATAATAACCCAGCAACTTTGAATAATTTCAAAGCAGATATAGACGAAACTGCAGATTTTATTGAATTATTTGCAAAACTATATGGTAAATATCCTTTTGATGATGAAAAATATGGACACTGTATGGCTCCTTTAAGTGGAGGTATGGAACACCAAACTATGACTACACAAGGATATTTCGAAAAAGGATTAACTGCACATGAATTAGGTCACCAGTGGTGGGGAAACAGTGTGACATGCGCATCTTGGTCAGACATTTGGGTAAATGAGGGTTTTGCCTCCTACTCTAGCCATCTTATGTTAGAATACCTGCATCCTACAGAATCAAAGCAAAACATGATAGACGTTCACAATAATGTAATGAGTAATCCTAACGGAAGTATATGGGTAGCCGACAGCTTAAATGAAGGGGCGATTTTTAGTGGTAGACTTACCTATGATAAAGGAGCTGCTTTTGTGCATACCTTACGTTTTATGATGAATGATGATACTTTATTCTATCAAGCTTTAAAGAATTTTCAAACTACATTTAAGGATAGTGTAGCAATGGGGCTCGATGTAAAAGATGAATTAGCTGCAATTACAACTGTTAATTTTGATGAAGCATTCAACCAGTGGTACTTCGGAGAAGGTTTTCCAACATACAGCTTAAAATGGAACTCTATTGGCGATGATTTATACTTTAATGTGAGCCATACCACTTCTAGTTCTACACCAACATTTACAACTCCACTTGAATTGTTTTTTGAAAGAGAAAACCTCCCAGACACAACTATAAGAGTTGAGATTTCAAGTAACAGTGATCACTTTATCATTCCTAATTTTGGTCAAACAAAATCAACTGCTTCAATTGACCCAAATAATTGGATAATCAATAAAGTGGGGACAATCAGTAAAGATCAAAACTACACTTTTGTTCCAAAAGAAGAAGTGAATTCAATATTAAACATCTACCCCAACCCATCTATTGATGAGTTTAACATTGTAATGGGTGAAAATACTGAAAAGTCAATTCATATTTATTCCCCACTTGGAAAAACAGTTTATCAAGGATTATTTAGTAATTCAACAACAGTCAATCTTCAATCAGAACAATCAGGTTATTATATTGTAAGAATTACATCTGAGGATGGACGTCAGTGGATAAAAACAATTGTTTTAAGGTAATTTAATGCTGCTAGACTCTATATAAAAAACCGGCGTACAACTTGAAAGACACGATCTAATCCACTCAATTCAAGCAGCTTATCTTTACCGATAAGTAACAAAAGTTACACCCTAAAGAATAAGAATCTATTATGTTTATGATCTATATCATAAACTAAAAGCTCAATGACAAAACATTACGAAATTCTTATTATTGGAGGTGGAACAGCCGGTATAATGACAGCATCTCAGCTTTTGAGACATAAAAAATCAAATAGTATTGCTATTATAGAACCATCTGACACTCACTATTACCAACCTGCATGGACTTTAGTAGGTGCGGGAACCTATGACTTTGATAAAACAGCCAAACCAATGTCTAAAATGATACCTAAAGGAGCCAAATGGATTAAAGACAAAGCCTCAGGGGTGAATGCAGATATCAACAGTGTTCACACATCTAAAAGTGGAATGATCACTTACGATTATTTAATTGTAGCACCAGGACTTACTTATGATTTCAGTTTAGTTCCAGGATTAGGAGAGGCTATGGACAAAGGTGTGGTATGTAGTAATTACACTGACCCCAAACACACATGGGATATTATAAAGAATTTCAAAGGAGGAACCGCTCTATTTACACAACCTGCAACTCCAATAAAATGTGGTGGTGCACCACAAAAAATAATGTACCTAGCTGAAGACTACTGGAAAAAGAACAAATTACGTTCAAAGACTGATGTATTATTCGCAACTGCAGGTACGGTGATTTTTGGAACTAAAGAAATTGCAAAAACACTTATGGAAGTGGTTGAGCGAAAAGACATCAATTTGCGGTTTAATCACAAGCTAATAAAAGTAGATGGAGAAAAACAAATTGCTTGGTACGACTTAACAAAAGACGTAAAAGCTGGTGGATGTGTGATTATGTCGGGAGATGATGAAAAATGTATTGATGAAACTTTTCAATACAACTATAAAAATGTCAAAGTGACTAAGAAAGATGGACTGTATGGGATTCATTATGATATGTTACATACTGCTCCGCCCTCTGTTGCACCAAAATTCATTAGAAAATCAAATTTAGTAAATGATGCCGGCTGGGTTGACGTAGATATACACACTCTTCAACACAAGAAATATCCAAACATATTCAGTTTAGGAGATGTAGCGGCGTTACCGACGGCTAAAACAGGTGCTGCTATTCGTAAACAAGTACCTATTGTTATTGATAACATTGTAAACTTAAGGGAAAGAAATAAAATAGGTTCGCTTTCATACAATGGGTATTCTTCTTGCCCATTAGTCACTGACTATGGGAAGATGGTCCTTGCTGAATTCGATTATGCTGGAAAGTTTACTCCTGATCCAAAGCTAAAATATATGCTTATTAAGGACAGTTCAAAGGAGCATTGGAGATTATGGATGTTTAAAAAGTATATGCTACCAATGCTTTATTGGAAAGGAATGATGAAGGGAAAAAACGTGTAAAGCAATAATCAATTGATTTTTGGAAAATAAATAGCAGGATAAAACATTAGCTAGCATGTTTTGTGGTGGGTTCCTTTCCAAACTAGTAATTTAGTATAGATCATTATCCCTATGTATCATTAGTAGCAGAACAAGCGAGTATAAGTCCGTACCTTATACCTTAGCAGTAACAGAAATATAAATAACTAAAAAATATATAAAGATGGAAAATCAAGAAGAGTTTGTAGAAAAAGTTTATCCAATGCCAAGAATTGGAGATGTTGCACCAGATTTTGAAGCGGTTACAACAAAAGGTAAAATGAAAATGTCTGAATTCTCAAAGGACAAATGGATTGTGATGTTCTCTCACCCTGCCGACTTCACTCCTGTTTGTACTACAGAGATGAGTGGATTCGCAATTAGAAAACCAGAATTTGATGCTATGAACACCGAGCTTTTAGGATTGAGTATTGACAGTATTCATTCGCATCTAGGTTGGGTACAAAACGTTAGAAAAAATACTGGAGTTTATTTCGACTTTCCGATAATTGCTGACATTGACATGAATGTTTCTAAACTTTATGGAATGTTACAACCAAATGAAAGTGAAACAGCAGCAGTTAGAGCAGTGTTCTTTATTGATCCTGAAAAAAAAATTCGTTTGATTATGTATTACCCCTTAAATGTAGGCCGTAACATGGATGAAATTTTGCGATCGCTGGAGGCGCTACAAATGTCAGACAAACACAAGGTTGCAATGCCTTTGGATTGGAAGCGCGGTGACAAAGTAATTGTTCCTGCACCTAGTACATTGGATGCATTGAACGAAAGACTAGATGATGATTCTCTTGAAAAGACAACTTGGTACTTAGCTAAGAAAAGTATTTAAGTTTTAGTTGAGTAATAATGCAGAGAAGGGCTTCTGGAAAGAGGCTCTTTTTCTTTTTCTACAACTTAGATCGTTTTACAAACACTTAGACTTATTTAAAAAGATAAAAGCCTTCCCGATGGGAAGGCTTTTATTATTAGTGAGCCCGAAAGGATTCGAACCTTTGACCGCCTCCTTAGAAGGGAGGTGCTCTATCCAGCTGAGCTACGAGCCCTAGTATTTACTAGAGTGTAAAACACACTTTTAATCAAAAAAGGGGATGAAATGAATCATCCCCTTGTCGGGGTGGCAGGATTCGAACCTGCGACCTCCTGCTCCCAAAGCAGGCGCGATGACCGGGCTACGCTACACCCCGAACTAAAATGAGTTCGTTATTTGTTTCAATTATTTCATTAACATTATTAATGAAGTTCAACTGAACCGGTTTTTTTTAAGCACTTTTCTATTCAACAACGTTTTATTGAACTTATCTAAAATTTTTTTTTAAAATTTCAGATTTTAATCTTTTATTTCAAATAGGATTCTTTTAAAAGATTCCTTTGCGGGGTGCAAATATAAGAACTCTTTTTAAGTTTACAAGTGGATTTTAAGTTTATTTATTCATCATTTTTTACCTGACTTATAATCAACACTTTTCCATGTTCTTTTAAGAGAAAACATCTGCTTCAAAGTAAAAAAATAATTAGCGTCTTTCAAAACTAATTTATCTTCGTTTTAACTATGCGGAGAGACAGGGATTCGAACCCTGGATACAGTTGCCCGTATAACACCTTAGCAGGGTGCCGCTTTCAGCCACTCAGCCATCTCTCCGTTTATTTCAAATATAATGTTCCGTTTGAACATTTAACTAATCATTATCCTATTAGCGCTGCAAAATTACAAATTTCTTGGACTATTCACATCATTTTTTGAAAAAATGTCTAAGAATATTATTTGTCTCCTTAATTAAAGTAAGTAAGTTATTCGTTCAATGAGTGTTATTGCTGCAACTCCATATATAATTACTAGAATTTTTTCATAAATATCTTGCGTTGAAACTTCTTTTTTTAGTCGATCAAAGACATAAAGTAATAATGCAACAACTATAATTCCCCAATCAAAAATTATTTGGTCTTTAAAAAAGATCGTTAAAGGAATTAAAACAGCGGAAATAATAATGGGTAAATAATATTTAAACGACCTGTACCCCATTTCTCCAACCAATTTATAAACAAGCGTTATAAATGCAGCTATTGATCCTATTAAAACAACAGGTTCAACATTATTTAGGTATAAATCTACGGTAGCGTAATCAAAAAAGATTTCAACGAAGTATTGACCCACAAAAATCAGGGTCATCATCCATACCAATACAGCAATTCTCAATAAAGGAGAAAAATCTTTACGTGATACCGAAACATAAGTTATTAGAAAAACTGCAAACAAGAATGGCTTTAACGGAAGTGGTGGAATAAAAACACCTAAATCGAGTAGACTAACTACCCCATACAATCCGTAAATTAAACAAGCAATTATGACTGTTTTTCGTAATATCTCCATTACTTCTTCTTTGCTAAGGCTTCTTCTACATACTTAAAAGTAGATAACTTAACTGGTAGTCCATCAATAACAGCAACATTATGTTCGAAGTGTGCACTTGGCATATTATCAGCCGTTGCGATTGTCCAATTATCTGAAAGGTATTTTATTTGCTCTGTTCCCATATTAATCATCGGTTCAATAGCAATTGTTAATCCTTCCTTAATCTTCTTACCACGTCCTCTTCTACCGTAGTTAGGTACTTGTGGCTCCTCGTGCATTGTTTCTCCTATTCCGTGCCCTACAAGCTCTCTAACCACGCCATAACCATGATCCTCTGCATGCTTTTGAATATGGTAACCGATATCCCCTAACCTATTTCCAACTTTAGTTTGAGCAATTCCAATTTCTAGACACTCTTGAGTAACTTTTAAAAGCTTTAACTTATCCTCAGATACATTTCCTACAGCAAAGGTATATGCATGATCACCATAATACCCTTCTAAAATAGCTCCACAATCTACAGAAACTAGATCTCCATCTTGAATAAGGTCTTTTCTCGGATATCCATGAACTACCTCTTCATTTACTGAAATACACAAAGTATTCGGAAAATCATATAAACCTAAAAAACCTGGAACAGCATTTTGTGATCGGATATAGCTTTCTGCGATTGCATCCAATTCTAAAGTTGAAATACCTGGTTCAATTGCTTCAGCAACCTTTCCCAAAGCTCTACTAACTACAAGCGCAGCTTCTCTTATGAGCTCAATTTGCTCTCTCGTTTTATAAATAATCATTGACGTAATAAAAAGTTCTAAAAGTAAAAAGGGAACATTTTAGAATGCTCCCTAATTAAAATATGAAAACATTCGAGTGATTAAGATAGAATCTCTTTCACTTTATCAGCAGCTTCTTGTAAAAGAACAGCCGAGTGAACGTCTAATCCTGAATCATCAATTAATTGTTTTGCTTCAACAGCATTTGTTCCTTGCAAACGTACGATAAGCGGAACAGGTATTCCACCCATGTTTTTGTATGCATCAACAATACCTTGTGCAACACGGTCACAACGAACGATTCCACCGAAAATATTAATCAAAATAGCTTTGACATTCTCATCTTTTAAGATAATTTCAAATGCTTTTTCAACACGCGCAGCATCTGCTGTACCACCAACATCAAGGAAGTTTGCAGGATTTCCACCTGATTGTTTGATAATGTCCATCGTAGCCATTGCTAATCCAGCACCATTTACCATACAACCTACGTTTCCATCTAATTTAACGAAGTTCAAACCAGCCTCATCAGCCTCAACCTCTGCAGGATCCTCTTCTGTTTTATCACGCATTTCTGCATAATCTTTATGGCGGAATAATGCCGTAGCATCCAAAGTTACTTTAGCATCTACAGCGATAATTTTATTATCTGAAGTTTTTAATACTGGATTAATTTCAAACATTGATGCATCACAACCTTCGTATGCAGCATATAAAGAAGAAACAAATTTTGTCATTTCTTTAAACGCATTTCCGCTTAAACCTAAGTTAAACGCAATCTTTCTTGCTTGAAAACCTTGAAGTCCAACACGTGGATCAACCTCTTCTTTAAAGATAAGCTCTGGAGTCTCTTCAGCAACTGTTTCAATATCCATTCCACCTTCTGTAGAGTATATGATAACATTTCTACCTTTATCACGGTCCATTAATACAGACATGTAGATTTCAGAAGTTTCACTTTCACCAGGATAATAAACATCCTCAGCGATCATCACTTTATTTACTTTCTTAGCTACACCGTTTGTTTGTGCAGTTTCTAAATGTCCTCCTAAGATTCCTTTTACAACCTCCTCAACTTTATCGATTCCTTTTGCTAAAACCACTCCATGTGAACCAGTTTCCTCAATCACTCCCTTTCCACGACCTCCAGCGTGAATTTGAGCCTTAACAACGTACCACTCAGTACCTGTTTTCTCTGTTAATTCTTTTGCTTTGCTTACAGCATCCTCTACAGCGTCAATTACAACGCTTTCTTGAATTGCTACTCCAAAACTTTTTAAAATCGATTTTCCTTGATATTCGTGTAAATTCATTATTTTACATTATTAATTTCGGCACTAAATTAATCTTATTTAATACAATTTTCAAGCTTAATACTTAAAAATTTAATAAGTAATTTATTATAAACGATTTAACACATTAAAAAGTTTAAAAGTACCAGTAAACAAAAAAAAGCCCACCAAGAATTGATGGACTATTAACATTATTATCTATAAGTAACTAGCGTTTTGCTAACTTATTGCTAGAAACTGTTAAACTCTTTCTTCCTTTTCTACGACGAGCAGCTAGTACTCTACGTCCATTTTTTGTAGCCATACGACTACGGAATCCATGCTTATTTCTTCTCTTACGCTGTGATGGTTGAAACGTTCTTTTCATGACCTACTTTTATTATAATTTAAATTTCTCTTTCCAATTAAGGTCTGCAAAGGTAATTGTTTTTTGTTTTAAACAAAACTCAAATGCAAAAATATTGTTTTTTTAATCGTTATCCACAGTTCTTCCATTAACTTTGCAATCTCAATTACTTTTTATTTAGACAAGAATGCTTCGACCAAAGAACAAGAAAAAAGACCGTGTTAAACTTAGTAAAGAATCCGTTCAAAAGGCCAAACGTATTTTTAGCTATCTAAAACCTTATCGCGCCTATTTCTTTATAGGATGGATCTTCCTAGTCCTCTCCTCTGCAGCAGGATTATTCTTTCCTTACCTCCTAGGTCAGCTATTAGGTAGTGATTTACCTAAAGAATCTGCCAACCCTAGCAACCAAGAATTATTGGAAGGATTAGACCTTAACAACATCAACACGGTCGCATTAGTATTGTTAGCATTATTGATTTTCCAAAGTTTATTTTCATTTTTTAGAGTTGTAATCTTTACTCAAGTTACAGAAAGAACCATGCGAGATATTCGTAAAGATGCTTTTGATAAGCTTATTTATATGCCGATGGATTTCTTTAATAAAAATAAAGTTGGAGAACTAACCAGCAGAATAGCAGCAGATATTACCCTTATTCAGGATACATTAAGAACTACAATAGCAGAATTCATTAGACAAGTCATTATTATTATAGGCTCCATTATATTCATCACCATTGTTTCATGGAAATTGGCTTTAATTATGCTTGCCACTGTTCCTGTAATGGCTCTAATAGCTGTGATATTCGGTCGATTCATTAGAAAACTAAGTAAAAAAGCACAAGATTATTCTGCTACATCTAACTCAATCATTGAAGAAAGCTTAATGGGAATTACAAATGTCAAAACATTTACCAATGAGCTTTATATGATTGCTAAATACAGAAAGTCTATTGAAACAATAAAAAAACTAAATATTAAAAGTGGAAATTGGAGAGGCTTATTTATCTCCTTTATAATTATGTGCTTATTTGGCGCAATAATATTTATTATTTGGCAAGGCTTACACATGACCGTTGGACCAGACGCTACCTTAGACAAAGGAGACTTTTTCTCGTTTGTAATGTTCACCGTATTTATGGGGGCTAGTATAGGCTCTCTTCCAGATTTATATGCATCTATGCAAAAAGCAGTTGGAGCAACAGAACATTTAATGAACATTATCACCGAAGAAACAGAAGAGCATATTCACACAGGTGAAAACGTCACCCCTATTTACGGAAATGTTGAATTTAAAAATGTGTCTTTCTTTTACCCACAAAGAAAAGACTTTAAAGTACTAGATGGTCTTTCTTTCTCAGCAAAGAAAGGAGAGAAAATCGCATTAGTTGGTGCTTCTGGAGCAGGAAAAACTACAATTGCTTCATTACTACAACGTTTTTACTCACCAACATCAGGTACTTATACAATAGACGGAATTGATGTCACAGATTTTTCTTTAACTCATTTACGTAAGAACATGGCTTTAGTCCCACAAGAGGTAATTCTTTTTAGCGGAAGCATTAAAGAAAATATTCGTTTTGGAAAACAAGATGCCAGTGAAGAAGAAATAGAAATGGCTGCTAAAAAAGCAAATGCATTTGACTTTATTCATTCTTTTCCCGATGGATTTGAAACTGAAGTTGGTGACAGAGGAATACAGCTCTCTGGTGGTCAAAAACAAAGAATTGCAATTGCGAGAGCGATTTTAAAAGACCCAACAATTCTTATTTTAGATGAAGCAACTTCTGCTTTAGACACTGAATCTGAACGTTTAGTTCAAGAAGCATTGGATAATTTAATGGAAAACCGAACATCATTTATTATTGCACATCGCTTATCAACAATTCGAAAAGCCGATACAATATTAGTAATGGAAAGCGGGAAAATTGTGGAAAAAGGAACACATGATGAGCTAATCTTGAAAGAAAATGGTGTTTATGCCAATTTTAATGAACTTCAATTAAATTAAGCCCCTGCCATTATAAACCAAGTAGTAATTGAAATTCAAAGCTTTAAAAACATGAAAATGAAAATAAAAATATCGAAAAGTGTTTGTTATTATAAGCAACCTTTATATATTTGCAACGTATATGCTTATAAGCAACACAACTAATTTACACTATGAAGAATTTTATAATTTGTTTTTTCATATTTTTTTCTAGTCAAGTATTTGGTCAAATGAGTTCAAATTTCAACTCGTCCAATAACTGGTCAATGAACAAACATGAGATATTTTTCGCTGTTGGACCAACGATGTTCTTAGGCGACCTTGGTGGATTAAATAGAGAGGGTACTCAAAAATCACTTGCCGATTTAGACTTTTCAAGTACAAGAGTCGGAGCAGGATTTGGATATAGATATAGATTCCATCCAAGATGGGCTACGTCAACACAATTGTATTTTGCATTAGTTGATGGTAAAGACTCTAACACAGAAGAAATAATCAGAAGAAGTCGTAACCTATCTTTTCGTTCTCCTATTTTAGAGTTAAGTCAAAGAATTGAATTCATAATCTTAGCAAATGAAAAAGTAGGTGCACGTTACAACATTCGTAACCTTCGTGGTATGAGATCTAAGGCAGATTTATTATATCTCTTTACTGGACTATCTGGATTTTACTATAATCCACAAACTCAAATTGATGGTAAATGGACAAACTTACGTCCACTTAGAACAGAAGGTCAAGGATTACCTGGTGGAGCAGATGAATATGGAAGTCTCAGCTTAGCCATTCCTTTTGGAATTGGATTTAAAATAGGAATTGGTGAGTTTTGGAGAATTGGAATGGAAGTTTCATACAACAAAACATTTACTGACTACATTGATGATGTAAGTACAGAATATTATAGTCCAACAATATTAGCTTCACAAGTAGGCCAAGAAGCTGTATATGCTGCTAACCCTGCAATTGAAAACCACGGATGGTTTGTTGAAGGAATGCAAAGAGGTAACCCAGATGATAAGGATGCATATCTTTTTGCTAATATTATTCTGACAAGAAACATTACTTATCCGAAATCTAAAAGAGGTTCCAGAGTTAAATGGAAAGGAAGAACGAAATTCTAAGAGAATTATAAATAATATTCAAGGTGAGCAGTACGCTCACCTTTTTTTATTCCTATTTTTGAAGAAATAAATAAGTCATTAGTGATGATTGTAGTTATTCTCAAACTATGAGAAAGTTTTCAAAATCCTTATTGACTTATATATTGAAGTAAATATTTCACAACTTTAAATAACAATTAGTCTATAATATGTATGCTTTAATTAAACGTTTCTTCTTTCTCTTTGATCCAGAAAGAATTCACCATTTAACATTTAAACTAATAAGATTCACCCTTGCTATTCCTGGCGTAAAGTCACTTTGGAAGAAATGGTATGTTGTAGAAGATAAAAAACTCGAACGGGAATTGTTTGGGTTAACATTTAAAAATCCAGTTGGATTAGCCGCAGGATTTGATAAGAACGGAAAATTATTCAATGAATTAGAATATTGTGGATTTGGCTTTATAGAAGTAGGTACTGTTACCCCATTAGCTCAAGAAGGAAACCCTAAAAAGCGTTTATTTCGCTTAGTAGAAGATGAGGCGATAATTAACCGTATGGGATTCAATAATGATGGATTAGAAACTTTAGTAAAACAACTTAAAAAACGTAAAACAAAATTAATAATAGGCGGTAACATTGGGAAGAATAAAGTTACACCCAATGAAAATGCTGTAGATGATTATGTTTTATGTTTTAATGCCTTGTATCAGCATGTTGATTACTTCGTTGTCAATGTGAGTTCTCCAAACACCCCAAATTTGAGAGCTTTACAAGACAAAGAGCCATTAACTGCATTATTGAATACACTAAAAGACTTAAATGAAACTAAGGAAGTTAAACGTCCTATTTTATTAAAAATAGCACCTGATTTAACAGATGAACAGTTAAATGACATCATTGACATTGTTGCAGAGACCAAAATCGAAGGAGTAATCGCCACAAATACAACTATTGACCGCTCTGGTTTGAAAACACAAGATGTTGAATCAATTGGAGCAGGAGGAGTTTCAGGAAAACCTTTAACAAAACGTTCAACAGAAGTTATTCGTTATTTACACAACCATTCAAAAGGAAGCTTCCCTATTATAGGTGTTGGAGGAATTCATTCTGCTGAAGATGCAATAGAAAAATTTGATGCAGGTGCTGCTTTAGTCCAAGTTTATACCGGATTTATATACGAAGGTCCAAAATTGATGAAAGAAATAAATGAAGCACTGTTAAAATTATAAGCTTTTACTATATTAGTAGAATGGAAAATTTAAAAATTATAGAGTGTCCACGTGATGCCATGCAAGGAATTAAAGAGTTTATTCCAACGACCACAAAGATAGCCTACATAAATGAGCTTTTAAAAGTTGGATTTGACACCATAGATTTTGGTAGTTTTGTTTCACCAAAGGCAATTCCACAACTAAAAGATACTGCAAGCGTACTTGAGAACTTAAATTTATCTTCAACACGTTCTAAGTTACTGGCTATTGTTGCAAATGAAAGAGGAGCTCAAGACGCTTCGAACTTCGAAGAAATTGACTATTTGGGGTATCCTTTTTCTGTTTCTGAAACTTTCCAGCAACGCAATACGAATACTTCTATAGAAGGCAGTTTAGGTAGACTTGAGAGCATTCATGAAATTGCTCAAAAGTCCAATAAAAAACTTGTAGTCTATCTCTCAATGGGCTTCGGAAATCCTTATGGAGATCCTTGGGATGCTGAAACAGTTCTAAAATGGGCATCTAAATTGAATACAGATTTGGGGATTGAGATTTTATCTCTTTCTGACACTATAGGAGCCTCTACTCCTGGAACTATTACTAGTATTTTAAATGGAATTACACCTGAACTTCCCAATGCAGAAATTGGAGTTCATTTACATACCACACCTGAAACCTATCACCAAAAAGTAAAAGCAGCATATGATGCTGGATGCAGAAGGTTCGACGGAGCAATTCGTGGATTTGGTGGGTGTCCAATGGCAAAAGATGATTTAGTAGGAAATATGCCAACTGAAAAAATGGTTGAATATTTTACCAATAACAATATCAGAACAAACCTAGATTTAGGAGCTTTAGAAAGAGCTGTTCAACAAAGTAATTACGTTTTTAAGCATTAAATAATATGAAGTATATTTTTTTAGTTATTTCCTCTTTTTTCATTGTGAGTACTGTACTTAGTGAAGAAGCAACAACTTACGAATTATCTAAATTCGAAGAACTCGTTGTCATTGGCAACTTTACAATTGAGATAGTACAATCCGATCGAAAAGAAGCAACCGTTAGTAAACACAGTGAAAAAGTTGATTTAAAAAACTTATCCTTCTCCTATACAAACAAGGTTCTAACTATCAAATACAGCGGAAGTTTTGTAGAAACAATAGATATTCATTTGATTATGTACTACCCTACTCCAATAAAATCAATAGAAGCACGAAGAGGCGCTGAGATCAGAGTGAATGAGGCAGGAGAATTTGACTCTACTGTAAGCTACAAAGCAGATTCAGGAAGTAAAATGCTCATTGAAAATATTAATGCACCATTGGTAAAAGCAGAGATCACAAAAGGAGGTTCAATCCGTTTAACAGGTAAGGCTGATATTTTTGAACCAACGGTTAAGACTGGTGGAACAATTGCTGCTGTTAATTTAAAAACTGAAGAAGTAACTGCTAGCATTACACTTGGAGGAGAAATAATCTGTGCTCCTATTAAAAGCTTAAACGCGAAGGTAACAAGTGGCGGTACAATTAATTACACAGGGAAACCTGAAGTAACTCAAAAAATTACGTTGGGTGGTACAATTGAAAAAATATGATGTTACGAATTACCACCATATCGATTCTATTCTTTCTTTTTGCTTGTACTAGCGATCAAAAAAATAAAGATTCACAAGCTGATCAAGTAGAAAGTGAATTAACTGATAGTTTAAAGGTTGAAAAATCTACTTCAGATGAATTAGAAACAGATACTGTAAAAGTGGAAACACTTTTCAACTCTTCAGGATTTGATGATAAAAAGTATTATGATTTATTAATAGAGACTCATTTGTGCAACCCTCAATTTGACGGTTCAAAAAATGATGGAACCACACCGTGTAGCGCTCGTTTTTTCGAATTTTATCCTTACAATCATAAACGAGAAATCGAAGATGCTTTTTTACTTCAAGTAAAAGCAGGAGTTAACAATTATCCATACAGACGTTTATTAATTTTTGTTAGAGAAAAAGGTAAATTGGTACTCATGAACGGAATAGTTGGATATCTAGTCGAACGAATAAAACAACCCAACAACATTGACGATTTAATTGTTGCTGTTTTTGATGATTTAGGAAATGATAAATTCGATAGGTATGATGTCTTAATTAGATACAAAGACGGTAAATACCATTTTGTAGAAGCGGTTGGAGATTTACAAGGAAAGTTCAATACACCTGACCTAAAAGAAAGAGCATCCAAAGCAATACTGGAGAGGATTAATGAAAAAGAATTGATTTTTTGAGAAAACTGGCTTTTATCATACTGCCCCTATTCCTTTTTTCATGTATTAACGAAAATACATTACACTCTGCTTTCCCCACACACAACTTACATGGTAACAGTGCAAAAACATGGATACTATCCGAATCTAGCAATACCGATGAATATGTTGTCCCAGCAATGGAAGCCTATCGCAAAACTTTCACTTTCTTTTCTAACCAAAGTTTTAGAGAGCAAGAGCTAATTCATCTAGGAAGTCAAGAAGGTTCAGTTGGAAGATATAAAATTGAAACGAATCATCAGGACAGCTATGTTCTTATATTACTCTACGAAAATGGAGAACGTGCTTTTTATAATATAGTTAGAATAAAAAACAATTACCTAAAACTCGAGGATTTAGAAGGAGTCCATACCATATGGGAGTTTAAAACATTAACCCCACCCGAGATATGATACTTATTATCGATTGTGGATATTCTTCTATTTACAAATTAGAAGATTTGGTTGATCAATACAGTGATTATACAACAGTATCGATTTACGATATTCAAATCGATGAAATAGAGAAACTAAATCCAAAAGGGATAATCATTTCTCATGCACACATTTCTATTCATGAAACCAATGTGGTAAAATACATTGAGAAAATTCAAGAAGTTTTAAAGCTAGAGGTTCCTGTACTTGGAATTGGTGTGGGTCATCATCTTCTAGGTGTTTGTTTTGGAGCGCACCCTGCCTATGAACCTTACCGAAACGAATTAGTTGAAATTGGACTCCTTGAAACTGAAGGGATTTTTGACAAGTTACCTTATGAAGTTCAATTAATCAAAGACAATGCAGGAACAATTTCAATTCCACCAGGATTTCAACTTTTAGCCAGTTCAGATTACAGTATAAACGAAGCCATGAAAAAACATGACGCTCCAATTTACGGTGTTCAGTTTCTTCCTGAAGTTTCTGGGAACTTAGGAGCGGTGATTATGGATAACTTTGTGAATATTTCATTCAGGAAAACGGATTAATTCCCGCATAATTTTAGAACTTAGCACTTATGTTATTAAATCGCTTGTGGATTGGATTGTTTTTCTCAGCCTTGGCTGTTGGACTAGGGAAGTTACTCTTCTTTGGGGACATGATGATTTTCAAGGAAATGGTAGATGAGTTATTTGCCAGTGCCGAACTTGCTTTTAAAATCGCATTATTCTTAACAGGAGCCTTGTGTCTTTGGATGGGAATCATGGAAATCGGTGAAAAAGGTGGTGCAATTCGCATTTTAACAAGATTGGTCTCTCCATTATTTGGAAAACTATTCCCTGACATTCCAAAAGATCACCCTG